>Ga0123341_1002807_pt1 | contig 14608 bp, 13 predicted proteins | sample Turbeapinknodule_FD_89959 | JGI IMG/M metagenome (GOLD analysis project Ga0123341, IMG submission 89959) | Root nodule microbial communities of legume samples collected from Mexico - Turtle bean Mexico pink nodule | ecosystem: Host-associated > Plants > Roots > Nodule | place: Mexico: Nepantla... | reverse complement strand
AATATATAAAATATATATATATATATATATATATATATATATATATATATATATATATATATATATATATATTCTGTTGTAATATTATTCTGAAGATGAAAGATATAACTGTTATTGTTTAAATTTGTTATCATATTATTACGAAGATAAAGAGATATTTTATCTCTTGTGATAATATACAAGTTAGTTATATATATTTTATCTATTGTGATATTATTTTGAAGATGAAAAATATAATTGTTATTGTTTAAATTTGTTATCATATTATTCTGAAGATAACTTGTGATAATATGCAAGTTAGTTATATATATTTTATCTGTTGTGATATTATTCTAAAGATGAAATATATAATTGTTATTATTTATATATATTCTCCCTGTTGAAATCTTGCTCTAATTGGAAAAAATAGTTGAAGGGATATCTATAAAAGGGGCTTGAGACCCTAGCAAAGGTTGTAAGAATGGATGGCTTAAATAAGAGGGTGAATTGTTTTATCAAAGATTTTCGCAAATACTTGGTCTAGAATGAATCTTTAACAAACAACTCAGATAAGCACTTAAGGAAGGCAATCAAACAATCCAAAAGAAACAGATATTAGAATTTTAACCGGTTAAAACTGTGTTTTAAGCGGTTGTTATAGCAGCGAAAATACCAAACAGTTTGAGAGAAAGAAAGATTTACACAATGGTTTTATACTGGTTCACTCAATCCCTGAGCTAAATCCAATTCTCAGACAAACCTCTGAGTTTCCACTAATAATCACACAGATTACAATCACACACCACAAAGAGGTGACTTTGAATCCCACAAAGCCTACTCACCTTGTTTGCAAAACTTAACACCTCAAGACAGAACAACCTCTGTCTTTACAGGATTTCAAACATAAACAGTATGTAAAAGAAGTACAATTACAAGACACTAACCAAGGATAGAAAACACCTAGAATTACAGAACTAGAGATCCTATGATCAACACTTGTCACCGCAGCAAAGCTTGAAAGCACTCTTGCTCTTTTTGAAAACACTTTCAAAAACCAAATCTCTTTCTCAAATCTCAATCAATACTTGTTGTATTTGTTGTTGTAAATTGATTTGAACGAAAGCCTTATTTATAGTCGTTGAAAAGCAGTTGTTTAAGGCATATTTGACAACTGAATCAGTTAAAACAAGTTTTCAAAAAACTGTTATGAAAACACACATTTAACCGGTTGAAACCATGATTTAACCGGTTGAATGAGTCAAGCAGTTACACAATTGATTCAAAGAGCAGTTTTAAAACTTCCAGCCAGCTAAGTGACAAACAACCGATTATTTTGACAAATCAACTGGTTGTTTTCCCTTTGCTTGGAAAAACACTTAGTTTCTTAAAACAAATTTAATCAAGCTTTGTGTAGGCTTCAAGGACTGATCTTAACAAAGATTCAAAATAGCTTAATCTAAACCCAAACCCAGAAAGCAGCACAGCTTCAGGCTTCATGTGAATTTGATACATCAAAGCTCTCATCTTCAATAATCTCCCCTTATTTGATGGAGACAAATCATTGGGATGCTTTTAGGAATGTTCTTTGTTTAGAATGTGTTGAATCCTGCATTCATTGAGCAAACACAGGGTAATCTAATCCAAAACAGATAAGCACCAGAAACTAGTTCTCACTAGGTGATATCCAGAAGGAACATCAGCCAAATCAAATGAGAAACCAGCACACATACACGGTGCATAACAGATAAACAATCGGTTATTTTACAGTAATAACCGGTTGAAAATATGTATAAAAAATAACATTTTAACATACTTCAAATTTAAACTAGTTAAAGAAATTTATAATAGCAATGTTCAAACCAGAATAAGTGCTAAACATTACAGAACATTATAGACCAATACTTCTCCCCCTATTTGTGTCATCAAAATAGATAAGTGGTAGGATTAAAAAACAACATAAAGAAAAAGAAATTTGAAAGCAATGAACTAGAATGAAGGACTATCCTCCCTTTCAAATTGTAGTTCTAAAATCTGTCTCTGGAATTCTTCAATTTGCTCATCCATTGTTGAAAAGCGTGTATCCATGTTGTTAAACCGTGATTCACACATGTCATAGAGGTTCCTTTGATTGTCAGCAAATGTGTCCATACGATTAATCATCAGCCTTTCAAAAGGTGATATTGTAGTCATCCTTTCTCCCATGTGATCATTAGTGTCATTGTGATCATCCTCTTGAGTCCCAGCAGCTGGTTCATCTTGCATTGCTGCATCCTCAGGTTCATCACCTTCATTCGTTCCACTTGGGCCAGCTTGGTCACCATCCTTGCTTACCCATCTTCCACCAATTTTAGTAAATCCCATTTTACTTAGGGATCCACTATTGATCTCACTAGAGGGCTTGATTACCTCAGCTAGCTCTCCTTCTATATTCACTTCAAAATAATGAAGAAACTTAGAGATCAAAATAGCACAGGGATAATGAAAATCACATAACCTCATGGACTTTTGCATGTGTTATTTGATTGTGTGAATCTAGTTGATCTTCACTTTGTTCATGATACAGTAGATCAGCTAGAGATTTTCTTCAGAGAGAGTTGAATGATTTCTCCCCCTAGGTGTGAGGATCCATGAAACTATGAAAGCCACAAGCCTTTCATCAAGCTTTAGTCCACCAACTGAAAAATTCCTCACTTTGGAGTGGGGATTCTTGAGACATCCTTTGTTGAACTGTATTTTGTTGAACTCTTCAACAACTCCAAGGTTTCCTCTATTGATCCTCAGTCCGAAGGATTTTAGCGTAGTCACAACAAACCATACATCACTTGTGATGACCATATCTACACCTTTGACATGTGAAATAAGTGAGTCACCACTAAATTGAAGGTTAGTGTAAAATACCTTCACCAAATCTGGATATATGTTCCTAGTGAACTCTAGGAATCTTTTCAGTCTTTGCTCCTTGAGAATACTTCTCATGGAATCCAGCTTTTGTTGTTTCATCCAAGTGAAGGAGACCACATTGGATGTGTTCACACTTTTTCTACTTATTTCAAGTAGATACTTGTTTATGAGATTAACATCACCTGAAAACCATCCTTCCAGTTTTCCACTTCTCTTAACACCCCTGGATTTCATTCTCTTTGCTGAAGGAGGAGTTCCAGCCATTTCAAATACTCAGAAACAAGCTTTGGCACATTGCAAAAAAAGCTTAAAATAGAGAAGAGAAGAAAGAACAAATTGTATATGTGAGAGATAGCAACTGATTGCATTGCCTTATATAGCCAGAGTTCATGGTTAAAGATGGCCCAGAGAGAGATGTTTCTAAACAGAAAAACGAATCAAATATGAACCATAAAGTTGACATTGTCAGTCAAATCAGAAAGGTACAGATTCACATGTGATTTTGACCAAACATTAAAGGCAGTTTTGATTTTCAAGATTTGGAGGAATCTGATCTATCAATAGAAAATGCAACAGAGTTAAACTGTATTCAAACATGCAATTAATACAATTTTGACCATACACATCACTGGGTTGAACATAATCACAAAACAGAATTTAAATTTTAAAAACAAATTTGCCTAGTGTTTGTCAGAGAAAAACAATCAGTTGTTTCGAGGAAACAATCTGTTGAATTTCTGTAATGATTGTTTCCTTGAAACAACCGATTGTTTTTCAACGTCATTGCAGAAATTCAACAGATTATTTCCTCGACTCGAGCCTGGGGGGCTTGTGTATTGGGCAGGAGCTCGGCTCGGTCCAAGTGTTTAGGTCAACTTGATTTTTGGGCCAGTATGGGTCCAAAGGGTGTGCCATGAGCTCGACCCAGATGTTGCTAGATAGCTCAAAAAAGATAATTAACTAGAAGGAATATTTATATTGGTTATAATATATACGCTAATTAAATACCAATAGAAGTCGTTAAAAATAAAGTAGTTAGCACCCGAGAATAAAGGTGCATGTGAACAAAATATTTTATTGTTGTTAAGCACTTGAGGATAAAGGTGCACGTAAGCAATATGTTTTTTTGTTATGATTATATGTGTTTTGTTAAGATTATATTCTTTCTGTTGAAATCTTGCTCTGATTGGAGAAAACAGTTGAAGGGATATCTATAAAAGGGGCTTAGACCCCTAGTAAAGGTATGTTGTTTCTAAATACTTAAGACTAAAACTAATTTGATATTTGAATGTTCTCACTGACTTGATCGTCGAAGTGTGATCAACAAGTAGAGTCTCCTTTGTCCCAGTTAAGTGACACCTTGGAGACAAAGCAGAAGAGGAGTTTGCCCATTCCGTATGCTCGAGGTCAACTCGCAAGAACATTTGGCGACTACCGTGGGGCCCGATAAAACTTGATCTCATCCACATTTGCAACTGAGTCTTCTGACATGATGAGAAACACAAGGCAAGGCCTGCAGGGATATGAAGGAAGCGATGCCCTCTTCTTACAACAACTCATTGATGCCATGAAGGCCCTTTAAGCGGCGAACGTGGAGAACAAACGAGAGCAAGAGTGAATTCAAGAAGAAGCCAAGGTCGAGCAAGAGAGGCTACAAGCGGAAGCCCGAGCTGAGCAAGAGCTTCTACAGGATCGTCTCATGGTAGAAATCGAGGCCTCCCGGATAGCTCTGGAGGAGCATGTGCAAACCAATGAGAAATTACGGAAGATCCTGCACCGACGTGATCGACGTTCCACCAGGGAACAATCTCTGAACTTATCAGCAGAGATAATCCCAAGCCATTCTCGTAGGAAATCGTGGATGAGCCCGTGCCACCTCATTATATCACACCTAAAATCACCTTATAATGGGCACTTTTATAGGTACAACCCTACAATGGTTCAGTGGGATCCCGGATGGTCAAATCACCTTTTTCCCTCAGTTCTCCAGGATGTTTAGAGAATAATTCTCAGTCAACAGGGCCAAACCCCTGAGGTTATACGATCTTTTCAACGTCAAACATAGGGAGGGAGCGACGCCTTTCAGTTTGGTATATGGGTCATATGCCATGATACCCGTGGAGATACAAGAGAATACCCCTAGGTTCCAAAGCTTTGTTGTTGAGGAATCTAACGAAGGAAGGAAGGTAAACCTGGATTTGTTGGACAAGGTGCGTGAACATGTCCGTATTAACTCAGAGGCTTTAAAGAGAAGGGTGGAGTTAAAGCAAAAGACCAAGACGAAACCTCGACAGTTCAAGGTTGCCGACTTGGTGATGCGAAAGACCCACCCCTACTAGTTGGAAAACATGTTATCCCCAAAATGGATTGGCTCGTTCCGCGTAGTTGAGGTGCTCGGAAATGGGGCGTATAGGCTGGGGACCCTGAAAGAAGGAGTAATCCCTTGAATGTGGAACGTGACAAACCTCAAGTTTTATTTTATTTAAGATATTTCGTTTTAATGCTTTCTCTTTTAACAATCTGATGTTTAAGGTGATGCTCTTTTTCCTTTGAGGGGGTTTTTTAACGAGATCATCTAATGATAAATTTATTCTCAGAAGATGGTGCATTAGTTTTGTTTATTTACTTGAGTTAGCACACGGCAAGTCGACCTAGCTCGGCGTAAGTACGTCTACTCGAGCATAAACGCCCTGTGAGATAAAAATTGTTTATTGATTTACTCGAGTTAACACATGGTAAGTCGACCTAGCTTGGCATAAGAACGTCTACCCCAGAATAAACGCCCTCTGAGACTAATTTTTTCCTAATGGTTCACTTGATTTAGTGGCAGATAAGACGACCTAGCTTGGCGTAAGTATGACTACCCGGGTATAGGCACCATGTGCGTATAGTTGGTATAGATGAAGTATTTGGCAAGGTAAGACGACCTAACTCGGTGTAAGAGCGATTACCTGAGTATAGGTGCTCTGAAATTGATTTGTTATGGCTAAATCGTTTGATTCGATGTAAGGTAAGACAATATAACTCAACGTAAGAGCGACTACCCAAGTATAGACGCTCTGCGATTTGGTCTGTTATGAGTAGAGTCATTTACACCTAGCAACACGTCCTAGCTCGGAGTGAGTCAAGTCATCTAAGTGTAGACGCCCTATAGTGGTGAGTTTGTTAGATTTGGTATTTGGTAAGTCGGGCTAACCTGGTGTGTGAACGATCACCCGAGTTTATGTGCTTTGTAAAATGATTAAATGATACGTAGTGGAATCATTCGATTATACACATGGTAAGTTGGGATAGCTTGGTGTACGAGTGGTTATCCGAGTCTAGGTGCCCTGAGAAGAATAAGTGCTAAAATAGATGAATCATTCTTGGCACGGGATAAGACGACCGAGCTAGGAGCAAGTACGATTATCCGAGTAAGCGCTCTGCGAAGGAAAACTCGGAGAAGTCATGATAGCCAACCTTTGGTCAAGTTTGTGAAACAATACAAGTCGATATTGAGTATAGGCTTGTTTTAGCTATGGGTTTATGGTTCATTGAAAGGTTAGTTCTCTTGTGAGTATTGAGAGCTCTCAAGTGGTAGCTATCATCACTTATCTTGGAAACCAATCACACTCCAAGTGGCGTGTTCCACTTCTCAAATCCATCACATAAGCTTTCTCCTTCCTTCCTATATTCTTCCATTGTCATTCCATTTTTACTTTTTGTATCATGTTCTTGTTTGGTTCTCCTTGTTTCCATTCGACAATTCTATTTGGTTTCCTTTCCTTTTTCTTTAATTCTACACATTCTAGCATCATTCTCATCTTATAATTATCTTTACCTTCTGCTCTTGTGAAGTGAACCTTCACACTTACTTAACCACTTGGTTAAGTTTGTGTCCAGTGGGGATCTTCTTAGAGTTCTCACCATATTCTTATTTAAAAATCTCAATCTAAGTAAAATGTCACACCATAAAATGAACAATCCTAAAATCAACTCACATCATGTCACAAAGCAGTTTATCTTCATCACGGGCCATGAGCCTATCTTTATCTTCGCTAGGCAAGAAGGTAGTTTCAGCATATGAGGGGATGTCAAATTCTAGATCCCACAAGCTCTTCCTCTTAGAGCTCTCCGCTTCGCATTCTTGAATGACGATTACGTCTTGGTGCAGAGCATGGCCAACTGAGTGAGCAACATCTTGATGCGGGGCTCGGTTATCTGAGTGAGAGTGCTCAGTAGAGGGAGCGGTCGCCTTCCTTTTTCTCTTAAAAGCAAGCCCCGAGGTGGTTTTCTCATCCTGCTCGGTCGAGGCTTGAGTGATTGTGACTGGAGCTTTCTTTTTCTGAGTTAAAGAATCATTGGGCATGTTAGCAACTACCCTCATCTTTTTAGCCATCTCGACCAACTCTGCCTTGCTGATGTTAGACAACATCCTCTCTACAAAGAAAATAAGTAAATGATTAATAACGATAGCAGAGTTATTTTCACCAAGGGGAGGAAATGAGGAGTACCAGTATAAGCTTTCAAAGCAGCAAGGATGCACACTTTGGTCAACAAGAAGGAGGTGTCAAAAACCACCTCCAAGCTCGTTAGGTACTCGCAAATTTCTCGGCCTTTTGGTGACAGATCTTCCAAGCATCGGGCACTCTGGAATTTAGACTCGAGGGTCCAATAAAGGGGAAATCCGTCCAGTAGGGGCGGATCCCCTGTTAAAGCTCATTCTTTTATAAATTTTCCTTTAAAGTTTTTGTATAAAGACTAGAAGAGGGTGAGCAAAGCTCCTCCAGGGGCACCGTTCAGAGATACCCACAACTTACTGCTCATGTGTTTAGCCTCGAAGAAGTAGAGAAAAACTTCAACATACAACAAGATGCCTTATTATGAGCACAAAATGATAAAGGCACGAATAAATGCCCAACTATTAGGGTGTACTTGGGCAGAAGCAACATTGAACTTGATTAATAGGTCTTTTTCAAAAATGGATAAAGGGAGACACAAGAGAACCTTTTTGAAAAACGTGACATAAGAGAAACAAAATGGACCACCAGGGTCCGATGACTCGTCACAACAGATGGGCTCTCTCTCCCTACACTCTATAGTTTTTACATTACCCTCGTTTCTTGTACTCATACTACACCCGTTTTCTCTTAAGTCTCTAAGACGTAAATGGGTGGTGTAATAAGAGACTTATTTTAGAAGCTCTTTCTTGGCCAATGGGTATACTGAACTGTAATCCATTGCAGAAATAGCTAGAACAAAATCATAAACACCAAACAAGATACAAACACAGTTCAGGTCAGACAAAGAAGACGAATGAACAGGAAATCACAGTTCAGGCAATGTAATCAGTAAGATGAATAAATATATGGTAATAAAGATTGGTAAAGGAAAATACTTGATATGACGGTGGAGGAGAAGAAGTTGGAAAGAAGTGTTGGGTGTAAACGAGGTTTTGTGGAGCACGAGCGTTCTAGAGAGAAGAGAGATTGTGTAACGAGTAAGTGAGGAGGAAATGGGTTTTTAGTGTTCGAAGGAGATGAATTGACAGTGCTTTTTGGCTATTGATGTGCATGCTACGTGGATGTCTCAGATTTAGTGTGGTGGAATGTCTCATCAGGAGACGCTTCGGTAACCGTGCCTCACCTACCCTTTGCGAAGGCGTGATGTTAGTTGCCTACGCTGGAAAGACTCTTCGCCTAGCCAAGCTCGACTCGAGCCTGGGGGGCTTGTGTATTGGGCAGGAGCTCGGCTCGGTCCAAGTGTTTAGGTCAGATAGATTTTTGGGTCAGTATGGGTCCAAAGGGTGGGCCATGAGCTCAACCCAGATTCTAGTAGACAACTCGAAAAAGATAATTAAATTGAAGGAATATTTATATTGGTTATAATATATACGCTAATTAAATACCAATAGAAGCCGTTGAGAATAAAGTAGTTAGCACCTGAGAATAAAGGTGCATGTGAACATAATTTTTTATTGTCGTTAAGCACCTGAAGATAAAGGTGCACGTAAGCAATATGTTTTTTTTATGATTGTATGTTTTCTTTTAAGATTATATTCTCCCTGTTGAAATCTTGTTCTGATTGGAGAAAACAGTTGAAAGGATATCTATAAAAGGGGCTTAGACCCCTAGTAAAGGTATGTTGTTTCTGAATACTTGAGACTCAAACTGATTTGATATTTGAATGCTCTCATTGACTTGATCATCAAAGTGTGATCAACAGGTAAATGACACCTTGAAGCAACAATTGGAGACAAAGCAGAATAGGAGCTTGCCCATTCAGTCCACTCGAGATCAACTAGCAAGAACAACATTTAAAAATGAATAAAACAATATTAATTTAAAATTGATTAATATTAATTTGTATAAGTTATTATCAACATAAATTAAAAATAAAATAATGTATAATTGATAATATAATGTATGAGTTAAATTATATATATATATATATTAGTTAATAAATATTTAGTGGTAAGTATATAAAATTAAAGTTACAAAATAGTTTTTAGCATTATACGGAGTAGTAAATTTAATAATAATGGATATATTAAAAAATAATTAAATAAAAATATTTTTATATTTAAGTACAATACCACCATATTACATTTTTAAGGTATTAGGTTTTTTAGTAACATGATGAGAACAACATCTCTTAATGTTTATTCATTGTCATTATTGTTTGGGTAGGGTCTTTCTTTAGAAGAGTGATGGAAAATCATTCAGTCACAACACCCATATAATATGGAAGATAAAGATCTAGAACTTTGTTAAAGACTCATATGTATCTGCTTAATTTGACTTTTGTGTATCTTTTGTAGGTCCAATAAAACAACAACTCTAGGATGTGAAAATGTACAGTGTATTTCAGTGAAGACCTCTAAACAATAAAAGAATACTATAGCTTTTGTTAGAGAACTACAAGAAGACTATAACTCATCTGACTTCACTAGAGACAAGTCATTACCATTTTGAGCTAGGCTTTAGTTAAAATAATGGCATATAGTAGTTTGGGAGTTTTCATGGACCATGTATTGGGCCTAGTAGCATAAAATAATTGGGCCATGTATTTGGACCAAGGATAACTAATTTGAGAGATAAATCTATGGGTATCTCTTCAAATATCAATTCCGCCACATCCACTGTGATTCCTTGCATTATGAAATAGAGTAGTTGTTCTTTATCCAAGGTCATGTTAGAAACATGAGTCATTTGGAAGATATTGGCAAACATAATTTTTCCATAGTTGTGCATTTGTGCTCATGTTTGACTTGTAAATTTTCCTAGGAAGACATGTTCTTCCTCTTCCAACTTCTGCCTAGAATTACATAGTTGTTCTGCCACTATTGCTAGGGAGATATCTTTTCTTCTCTTGTTCAACTCTTTCTTCATGTTTTCATTCAAGTTCAATCCAATGTGAAGATATCTTCCTATAGTAAAGGCGTCATAACAAACATGTACTCCATGAATGCTTGTGAATTTCACTGAAGTTTGTTGGGTAAGCATTGACATATAATTCTCTCATTGTATATTCATGATAGTAGGCGCAAGGCGATATCAGTTTAATCCATTACCTCTTATGTACTTCTCTCTTCAATTCTTCAAACTCCCCATAGAGCAATTCTGTTGAAAATGAAGCTTTGATGCCTCCAAATTCATGAAGACTGCTTGAAGACGTTGTTGTTGTGTTTAGGTTTTAGTTATAGGTAGTTTAGAATTTGCTAGATCCACTCTTAATCAAATTCACAATTGAATCAATCTGGTTTTAAAAAGAAAAATGTTTTTCAAAGCTAAAGGATAAATAACCTGTTGATTTCTCGTTTTACTCGGTTGTTTTTCCTCAGCCTGTGTGAAGGGTTTTTGAACTGTTTTGGTTTAGGTTAACTTAACTGTCAAAACCAATTCAACCGGTTAAATCGACATTTCAACCAATTGATTTTTGAATTTCTTAACAGCTTTTCATAAAACTGTTAAATTTGTTTTCAGTTATTTACAAACTGTTTTGGCTCATGTTTAACTAATTAAAACGGCTAGTTTGATGAGCTATAAAGTTGTGATTACCCTTCCTATTTCAAATAGAGAAAAGAGATTCAGAAAAGATTTTGTGAAAGTTTGGATTCAAGAAAACAAGATTGCCTTGAGTTGTGCTTTGGTTAAAGAGTGGATTAGGAGCAACTGTGATTTCCTGTAATCAGGTGTAATCTTCTCTTGTAATTGTTTTTTCAGTTTGAATACTGTAATCTATGTATCTGTAAAGTCAGAGGGTTGTTTGGAATGTTTGTGTAAGAAGTCAATGAGTGGTGTGTGTTCTTGAGGAGTTCAAGATCATCACTCTTGGTGTGTGTTGCTTGTAATCTAGGGTTGATTACATAGTGGATTCTCAGTGGTTTCTGAGGACTGGATGTAACTTTTGGTTAAGAGTGAACTAGTATAAACATTCTGTGTGAATCTCTCTATCCTTACACTCTTTAAACCGCTTTAACTTTGTTTTTATAAAGTGTTGATAAAAACAACTGATTGTTTCATAAAAACAACAGGTTGATTTTCTGCATCGAGCTTAAAAACAGCTTTATATTTGACTGGACAGATTTTCCATTGATTAATTCTTCATAGCTTTCTTCTCTTCCTTCAATACTTGCGAAAATATTTCAAAAACAATTCAATCCCCTCTTATTTTAGCCCTATAATTCTAACACTTGGCATCAAGAGCAAGGTTCTTGAAAGTCATTCAAGTTTTGATCCTAAACCTTTTTTAAATGGCTGAAAAATTATCCTTTGGGGAGGGTGCTTCAATAAACAGGCCACCTTTGTTTTGTGGACTGGATTATCAATTATGGAAGGTCAGAATGAAAATCTTTGTTGAATCAATTGATAGAGGAATCTGGGATGCTATTTTAAATGGCCCTTTTGTTCCTAAAATTGAAAAAGATGATGTTTTCATTGAGAAACCTTGGTCCCAATGGACTGAGAGTGAAACTAAAAAGGCTCAGCATGATTGCATTCCTAAAAATATCATCTCTTCTGCCTTAAATTCCAATGAGTTTTTCAAGGTCTCAAAATGTGCTTTTGCAAAGGAGATGTGGGACATCCTTGAGGTTATCCATGAAAGCACAATTGATGTGAAGAACAACAAGGACAAAAACCAACCATCAAATAGGTACAATACCAAGAATGTTAATGAATTTAATTCTACAAACTACACTTGTTTTGGATGTGGTAAGTATGGACACATCAAGGCTAAATGTCCAAGCAATCTGAGCAAAGAAAATGGGGGTTACAAGAAGTATAAGAAGAAAGGCAAAGCAAGAAGAGCATACAATGATGATTCATCTTCAAGTTCTTCATCAAAGGAAAATGGAAGCCAATCTTTGTTTCATGGCAAAGGAAGAATCCGAATCAAGTAGTGTAAGTTCAAGCTCTTCCATTAATGTTCAAAATGATAGCCAACTTCTTGAGGCCTTCAAAGAGACTCATGAAGAAGTTAATAGGTTGGCCTTTCTGAACAACCGGTTGAAAGGTTTAAACAACTGGTTGAAAAATCGAGTCAAGACTTTGGAAGAAGAGTTGAACCATTCAAAAACTGATTTTGAAACTTTGGAAATGATTTACAAAAGCTCTTATTGCAAGTGTGATTCTAGCTTTTGTGAAAATTGTGAATCACTTGAAAAGAAAGTCCAATACCTTTTAAAAATTGTGGACAAGTTTTCCAAAGGCCAATCCAATCTTGAATCTATTCTTGCTTCTCAAAAATGTGTTTTTAGCAAGGCTGGGTTGGGGTTTAATCCAAACAGCAAGAACAGATCTGTTTCAAAACTATTTTCAAGTTTATTTGAAAAACAACTTGTTGTTTTGTACAAGTTGAAATTTGCTTTTACTACATGAAAAATGGTCATATTGTTAGATTTTGCAGAGTAAGAAGGTTTTCTATTCCCAAAGGTATTTTGAAATGGGTTCCTTGGGTTTTTAAGGTTCCTAAGCTTCCTACTAACATCATTGGACCCACATTCATAAGGGGACCAAATCTTGCTTCTTTACCTTTTCTTGTAGGTATCCTTGAAAGCCAAGAATTACATTGGGTGTAAGGAATGAAGTCTCAAGGGAAAAAGCCTTAAAGTCAGTTCTTGTCCCTGCACTTTTCAAATGTGTACATCTAGCAGGGTTCTTTGAATGTCAAGAGACATCCTTGACACATGCATAATGGTTCGTCAAAAGAGAAACTTCAAGAATAAAGAGAATATGTGTGTTTTCATTTCTCAATTTATGTAAGTGTGCCTTAAGACCATATAAACATCTCAAAGTCTTCTTTTTGGGTGAATCTATTGGGGTTCTATGTGCAAAGGTATGAAAAAATTGCATACTACATTTTTAGTCAATTTAAAAGGTAATTTTTTCTTATGAAAAATGTTCTCTTTGCTGTTACAGTAAAACAACCGATTGTTTTTTCGAAACAACCGATTATTTTGCCTTTGACACCTCTGTATAATGCTGCCAAATTTGCTTATGCATGGATAAACCTATGATGTGAGTTGATTTTAAGAGTTTTCACTTAGGTGACACTTTAGATTTATGATTGAGATTGTTAAACAATTAATAGTGAAAATCTAAGGAAAATCCCCACTGGACATTAACTTAACCAAGTGGTTAGGTAGATGTGAAGGTTCATTTCACAAAGGCAAAAGGAAAAGGAAATTATAAGGTGAAGATGATGACAATTATGGTGCAGAATTTAAGCATGGAAAGGAAGAATGAAAGAAAAGACCGAATAGAAACAAAGGAAGAAAAACAAGAACATATTTATGAAAAGAATGGAATGATAATGGAAGGAAAAGATGAAGGAAAAGGAAGCTTATGAGAAATGAAGTTTGAGATGATGAACACGCCACTTGGCTGATGAAATGACTCCAAGACAAGTGTTGGAAGCCGCCACTTGAGAGCTCTCAAATTCTCACAAGATAAGACTAATGACTAAGAGGAACAAGCCTCACTAGCATCTCACACCAAATGTGCAGAGTAACTTTTCTCTATTTCATTCAACTTGCAAAATACACTAGGTACGCCCCCTATTTATAGGTGAAGGAGTCTTAGAGAACAAGCTAAAGAGGTAGGATGGGAAAAGGGAAAAATCGGCAGCCTTAGGGTTTGACTAAGTCAAACCTGCATCCTAGGCTTGTCCTTCTAGAAACTAGGTCAAAATGCCTCCCAAAAGGGCTAGGAACAAGCTAAAATGCTACCCACACCCCTATTATGCTAAAGGTACCTTATTCTAGCCTATATTTGCTACTTGGACCCCCAAAGTGATCCCAAATTATTTACATAACTTTTCTCTTGTGGAAAAGACCAGAAGAAAGAACTTCTTATATTCTGGTTTGTTAGAATGTATGGCTTTAAATTAGACGGGGGGTGAATGGTTTAAAAAGGGTTTTCGCAATTTTTTAAGTCTAGAATGAAATCACTTTGAGAAAACTTGAATCAGAATTCAGTTTGTTGAAAACACAAAGCAAATAAGCAAAACACCATAAAAACAATCGGTATAAAACTGAATTTAAAGAGTTCAAAGGATAGAGAGATTGAACACACAGGTTTATACTAGTTCACTCTTAACCAAGAGCTACATCCAGTCTTCCCAAAAACCACTGGGGAATCCACTAAGCAATCAACCCTAGATTACTTACAACACCACCAAAGAAGTGACCTTGATCCCCTCAAGACACACACTTCCTTTGGCTCAGCACAACACCACTAAGAATGTT
>Ga0123341_1002806_pt1 | contig 14609 bp, 3 predicted proteins | sample Turbeapinknodule_FD_89959 | JGI IMG/M metagenome (GOLD analysis project Ga0123341, IMG submission 89959) | Root nodule microbial communities of legume samples collected from Mexico - Turtle bean Mexico pink nodule | ecosystem: Host-associated > Plants > Roots > Nodule | place: Mexico: Nepantla... | reverse complement strand
ACATAGGTATAATATGTTTCAATTTTTCTTAATTATTATATAATTTTTTTTTAAAATAATGGAGACAAAGAGTAGGTTAATGAATATAAAAATATGAAGGGTAGAAGAAGTAAACATCATATCATTATAAAATCTGATCTCATCATTAATAGTTATAAATTATATCACTGATTACATCATTTGAAACCATAATCAAGATAACTTATAACATTAAGTTGTAAACACCCCTTGAGACAATATTAAAAATGACTTATACATTTATACATTACACTAATTCTTTAATGGTTTGAGAGAAATATTTGTGTGCATACTATTATTGATGTTATAAAGTTCAAAGAAAATATATTATTCACTTATCTGAAAACATTTAAGACAAAATTAGTGTAATTTACTTTGGAATATAGTATATATAAGTTTTTTTTTCCTACTAACTTTATTACCTAAAATTCTACCAAAAACCCTATGTTTCTATTTTTCTTTTCTCTTTTTCACTGAAAAACCAGTGTTCTAGTGTTCTCGATGCTGCAACAGAGTATTGTCCAGTGAGCCAACAAATTTCTGCGGCATAATCTCAATCTCAATTTCATTTTCAAACCTCAATGGGTTACATTCAAGACGCACGCGAGAATCACGTTAAGAAGAAAGTGGAAGAAGGTACCACTTATTTTTTCTTCTTCGTCTATAAATCCTAAACCCTAAATGCACCCATTACAAAAAAAAAAGTGCTCAAAGTTATGATTTTGGAGGAAGAAACGAGAACCCTTTGAGTTAATCATGGGTTTAATTCAAATGGGTAGTTCTTATACGAATCCAAGACGGGGTCATGGTTAAGAACAAGTTTTTTTTATAATCGGTGAAATTAAAGTGCTGTTGTATCATCAAATTTGCAGCTTTGCGCAGCAAAATGAAGCAGAAGGCACTGAAGGAGTGTGATCGTTACACGGCAAAGTATGCTGAATGTGCTGCCGGGAAAACACTGTCACTTGTGTGGAGTTGTCGCCGACAAGCTAAAGAGTTGAATGATTGTCTTCATCAATTGTAAGCGCTGTTATGAAATGAAGCAATTTTTTATTTCTTTGATTCAATTCTTGGAAGTTGATTTGATTAGTAGACTAGTTGAATGCATTTGTTATAGTGTTAAGTTATTTTAGATTGTCATACCATCATGAATTGTCGTTTTTTATGTATGTAGTGAAAATTATACCACATGCAAAATTCATTGTTGCCTGTCCATTTCATTCTTGATTCTCCATTGTGTCTGTGCATTTTTTTTCTGTTTCTCAGAATTCTTGATATAATTGTTGAAGCGAAGGTTTAATTTTCTTAATGCAGTTCAGTAGGGATTATGAGTCCTAGTTTTTATTCAGTGAATATATACCAATTGAAAACTTATCAGGATAAGGGATAGGTACAGGCGAATTCAAAGGGACTTGACAAAGCGAGTTTTAGCCTGTTTTAGAAAGAGACAAAGTTTTATTCCTCATTTGCCTTTTCAATTGTCCTGCTGCTTCCATTAATGATTATGAACACTACATTGTTTGCATTCTATTTCTTGTATTCAAATATTCTTATGCTGTTTTCAATGTATCCTGTATAAATCATTGAAAACAAGAAGCACAATGAAAACAAGGTATTTTGTAATTAGTGATGAAAGTTGAAACTAGAAAATAGAACAGGAAAAGTTTTTGTAAGCCAAATAGGCCTTAAAGTAATACACATTGCCCATATATCTGGGTAAGTTTCTGCTGAAGTTGTGCTCACACAATTCCTTTTCAGAGTAAACCCTTTTATTGTGTTTGAATGAAGAATTTTTGGAGCATAATTCATTTTTATGGAGAATTTGAAATGTTGTGACAAACTATGTTGTTTGGATGGGGAATTTAAGAAATTGAATTTCTAAAAAATTATTAGAGGAATTTGGTTAGTTAAAATTATAGAATTTCAAATTTCATCTACAAAGTAAGAATTTGAAATTCTTCATACTCTTTCATCTCTCACATCTATGCCTCTTCTCTTCATACTTTTTACTTGTCTTGGCCTTGGTTGGAGTGTTGTTATATCAGCATCAACTAGGGTATTTTCGGCTCGGTCTCAATCAGAACATTGGCCACATGGTCAAGGTTGGGATGTTGTCGGCTTGATGCAATTTTTTTGTTTGGTGTCGATGGGAGTTTCTTTTAGGCCACCAAAGTCAATTATAGTTATTTTTTTCGGTGTTGACATCGCCAAAGTTATTTTAGCTGACATTATTAAGAATTTTCTTGGTCAACATCAATGGTGTTTTAATTTGATTTCAAACACAATTTATTTTTTGTTGAAGTCAACTGAGATTATTTTCAGGGTTATTTTTAGGCTCACATCATAAAAATTATTTTTTTGGCTAGCTTAGTTTGAGGTTATTTGTAGACTGATGCTCATTAAAGGTTAAAGGTTTCTTAACTAATGTTGAAAGGGCTATTTTTTCAGCCGATGCCATCCAGAGTTATTTTATCAACGTTAGTAGGACTGTTTTTCAAACAATGTAGGTCATGTCTTTTTGGTTGATGCTGACAAGAGGTTTATTTTTTTACATTGTTGGGATTATTTTTTCACTAATGTAGGCCAGGGTTATTTTTTAGCCGACATTAGTTAGGATATTTTTGACCAATGTTGTAGGGGTATTTTTTGATGTTAGCCAACATTTTTTTGGTTCACATCTATTGAGTTTATTTTTGTGTAAGGATGGTTTCTTGACATTTCTGTATTTGGTAGTAATTGAAATACTTTATCAAAACAAAAAAAAATTTAAATTCAATAATTTTGAATTGTCTTATCCAAACATAGCATTTGAATAATGAATCAATTTGAATTGAAAGAAATTCAAATTTAATGTATTTTAATTTCCTTGAAATTGTGAAATTCTCTATCCAAATACATGGTTAAGTTGGTCTTTTTAAAGTTTATTTTCCAAATTACCCCTCAAAGATATAAATGTTACCGGTTTCATTCTTTTGTAGGACTAAAGTGGGGACTTAAAATATTGAATTTGGTTACATCTTTAACAGACTACTTTGGTAATCAAATTCTTTGGAGTACTAATGTAATTATACTCTAATCTTTGTAGGATCAATTTAACGGTTTTGGTTTCTTATCAAGTTTACTGATACTTCATAGATGCTGAAAACTTGATGACATATATTCGTTTCTTGTCTTTTGTGCACATTATTCATTAGAAACCTCCCTTTTCCTGAATAAATTCTGTTAATTTGTACTTGCCCTTATATTTTCGTCAGCATTGGAGATCCAGAAAAGGAGAAACTTATATGTGTGTAAAAAGGATGTTTTACTTTAGGCTTTAATGTATTCTTTTGTTACCAATGTACAGTTGTATTTGAATACTATGTGTTAGGAACCAAAAATAGAAATGGGAAAGAAAGGAAAGAGTAAAAGCTTGATCCACAAATGATGACCTAATAGAATGAATCCTCCCCCTTTAATTCCCTTGTTTATGTCTAATAAATTCCTATATCTAACTGATTAACTTCTCGAACTTTCTGTATGGAATTTTCCCTTCCCTTCTATCTAACTCCTAACACTATATCCAAGTTGGATTAGCTTGTAGCTTATTAAAGCTTTTCAAGTGAGATAAGTAATTTATTCCTAACTTAGAGAAAAGCCCTAATAAGAGCATGTTTAGGATTAGGAAGGCTTTTTCCCTAAAATATAAGCTGTTTTGTAAAAAAGAAATATGTCTGTAAATTTTGTAAAAAGATTTTATTTTTCTGAAAATTAAGCAATTTCTTTTAACATGAAATAATGCAACTCATAATTAATTTTTTAACAGGTTTTTTCCTTTCAGCCTCATGCATTCTTTTCTTATCTAAAAACTATTTTTTTAATATCCAAACCAAATTAAATCTTAGACCATTTTTTAGCAAACTTGCCCAAACAAAAATTGTTTTTGATTAAAATCAGTTATTCATACAATCGATTATGGATAATCTAATTTTCAAAGTTGTCCCATACATACCCTAAATTTATATATGCTTTTAGAAAATTAGACGATAGAGCAACTTTTGAAACAATTGAGGTGTATATGTTGATTTTCTTTTTCAATGATACATTTAATTAATTCATTTTATATCGTTGGTTTATTTTATTCCCTTCTCCATCTAGTGTTTGTGGAAATTTTTTCTCGTAATTGGCTTTTTAATAAAATGCTTTCAGCTATAACAGTTGCCGGAATGATAAAATTCACAACCTACTGAAAACAAACAACTATACCATTGCCATACGAGAGGCCTTACCTTGAGGAATACAACTGTTTCTAGATTTATTTGTTTGATACATTTGCAATTATCAGCCCAACTTTTAGTAGAAGACATTAGGTTCATTTACTGGTACGCAGATATGACTCCCAATTGTCACATTCTATCTGTTTATCTGATTTAAACTATTTATATTTTTGAATATTCTAGTTAATCTTTTACTCAGACAAGATATGTAAGATTTACTATATTCTTTGGTTTGAGGAACGATACATAGGAAAATCATCATGCCAATTGGAAGAGTGATGACAATAAAGGTGATACACTACAATTTGAAAAACATTATTATACATGTCTGTATGCAGTGCATGGATCTTCATGTTGTCTACATGTTAAGTCTTTCTATTCATTAGGCGTTTGATAAAAGAGAACAAATACTTCATTTTGGACCTTCACAGTGGTTCAAAATAATGAAACTGATAATTATGAACTATCCTTTATTTTCAAACTAACCATCCATCTAATGTAATTCCTAGTTACTTCTCATTCACAGATTTAGTGGATGCGTGGATAAGTAGTTTCATAAAGTACAAAATAGAAATATCCTATCTAATAAGAAAAATAAAAATCCTAACTGCCTGTTTTGCCTACTCAGCTTTGCAAATGTAAAGCCTCAGTACTTTCTAACAGATCTATATATTACCTCATAAAGATCAATGTCTACTACCACAGTGGATTACGAAATGAAAATTTCAAATTTCCAATCATATATTTAAAATTTAGTCTGTGTAAAGATTTTTATATTGATCAATGGGCTAGATTGTCTAAATAGTACTTTCTTTTCATTGATTCATCTTGTTATTCCAGAACCATGGAAACTCAAATGTCTGACATAACACATTCATAGCAAATCAGCCTGATGATTAAAATGATTGTAGGCCTTCTTGTTTTGGGGAAGAGTGGAGGAACTGTGATAAAGACCCTCTTATGTTTTAGCTTGAATGAAGTGTTTAGAAACAAATGTGTATAAATTTTGTTTAGAATTTGTTAGATTATAAGGTAATCTCAAAGATGTTTTCGACTGATTAGGAATTTAATCCAAAAGGATTATATATGTGTGAAGGTTTGCATCTAGGAAAAGAGTATGAAGAAACAAACAAAAGAAACTACAACACGAACCCCTCATACTAAAGAAGACATTGGCGGAAGTATATAGAGAAAAAAATAGAGCACAAGCAATTAAAGTAACAAGTAAAAGAAAGTTCAAAGTGGAGAAGCCTTGGAAGAATGAAAGGAGAGTGCCACTTGAAAATGAAGGATTCTTTATCTTCATGATAAACTTCATGGAGAATCACTACTTGACTCCAAAGTTAATAAATAAGATAAGACTCAAAATCAAGATCACTCTCAGAAGTGTCTCAAAATCTCACAAATTCCATATATCATCCAAAGTGAAAATACAAGAAAAGGTGATGGCTATAAGCCTATGATCACCGAAAATTCCTAAGCTAAATGTGACTCAAAAATTACATGCTAATGCTAATTCATTACATGTGCTGAAAATTTAAAATAAATGGGAGGGTAAATTTTGAATTTTGAATTCAAAATAAAATAAAAAGAAATCTCCCTTGATTTGGCAGGATTCCATCATGCTTACATGCCTTGGTTCATGCTTTCCTTGCTATTTTGATAGCGTGATCTCCTTGCTTTGTTTAAGCTTCATTTGGCTGAGATTCCTAAATCAAAATTGGGCTCTGCAATTGGGCTTCTTTTGTTGTTTGACTTTTATTCTTCATGCCCCCTTTTGTAGATGCTTCTTTTGGGCTTTTGAAGAAGTCCATTTATGTGTTTACTATTTAACACCACCTATGAAAAATATATTCCAATTAAAAGTCCAAGAAATGCTAAACAAAGGAACTAAACTATTTTTTATTGCAGAACATTTTGTCTAGTCACCAGTGATTCTTCTTGTGATGACATGCTCTTGCTTATTTTCTTGTTCTTTTTCCATGAACTCATCAAAATGAAAACTGCATATCCTTTTATTATTTACTTTCTGTCAATTCAACCTTTTTAAATTTTTGAAGACATAAATAGTTTGAAATTTCCATCATGTCTGTGACCAAAGTGGAGAAACATCAGTCAAGCATTAATTATTGTTTATCATTCTTCTTCTTCTTCATGTAAATTTGATTTCTCACTGTTTCTCTTGCTGCTATCATCAGCAGCAGCTTAATTACCTTTACAACCAAAGTTGTATGTTGTGAAATATAGGGGATATAGTTTAGTATAATTGTGTTGCTATGAATGTGGAATTGATATCTCTTGTTAATTCTTTTACAGCACCAATGATTCTGTTTTGGAGGAAATGAAGAAAGAATACATGTTAAAACAAGCAAAGGGCTCTAGTAGAATCCAGACTGCTTGATTTCAATGTCTACGGTGCAGTTTATCAACATAATCTTACCTCTTGGATTCAAATTCTTTAGGCATTTAGAATGAGGTGTTCATTATTATATGATGCCATGGACTTTCATTATAACTCAAACTTTTCTTTTTTTGTGAATTTTGTATGGATAATAGAACTTAATTGAAAGATCTTGGTTGGTATGTGTCTGTTACTATATCTTAAAGGGGGCTTGGCTTCTATTGGAGCCATTTTGACTATGGTTGAAGTTTACAAGAGGTTAAGTTCAACGCCAATCCATCATGAGATAAGGATTGGCTTTTGAATGTGCTTTGAGAACCAGGAATATTGCAATACAAACACACACCAAAGTGTGGAGTGTGTGAAGAGATTAATTATGATGGTGTTATTGGAGTCTCAGCATACTTATGAAGTTGATTTTGTAATTTCATTAAATTGAAGTCTATTGGGATGACAAATAGATTCTTAGTTTTTCTTTAATAATATTTTTTCATTTAAATGAAAAATGATTGTTGAATCATGTGGAGACAGTCTAGTTGAGATGTTATGTTCTGAAGTTTTATAGTGATGCTTAACACAAAATTTATTAAAAAAAAAATTAGATTTATAATTTTTATTTTGAATGTATAGAAGGTGGATATTTTCTTTTAAACATGGTTTATTTTTAGATTAATACATGAAATTTAAACACTTTTTTTTCAGATTCAGTTTGTTAATGGGGGCAGAAATGGACAACATACTACAGTTAAAGAAAGTATTTTTAAATAATTTGACAATTGTAATTTTTAAAAATATGATAAATTTTTATACTTATATTATGGAGAAAAAGAAAGTAAAAATTTGTTAAAATAATTTATTTAAACATTTTTCTTAATAAGTATGCTTAGATATGAAGATTTTTTTTATAAATAAAGAAAGTGTGATAATAAAAAGCAATTTAATATGGATATAATTTAAATAGGCTTTCTAGTTATATTAATTACAAATTACAACAATTTCATGTTATATTTTTTATTTTAATTAAACTAGTTGGTTTAACTCTGCTATGCACGATTTAGTTGTTAAATTATTACACTAATTTTGTTCATATTTGTGATTGTTAAGTTATTGTAATCATATTAAAAGATGAGATAGAAATTTGATATTCATCATGAGTTTTTAAATTAGGAATGTGAATGGATCTATTCATTCTTAATTAAATATTTATTAAGTTTTCTTAATAAAAAAGAAAATCACAGTAATGAAAAAATAAATTAACAAGAATTTAAGAATTTTTTAATAAAAAAACAAATTATAATTATATAAATTTTAAAATAGAATATCAAATAAACTAATAACATTTTAACAATTTAAAATAAGGCATGGATGGGATAGAAGAAGACTTACATACTTATTTCTATCTCCACACTGGACTTTAAAATATTTAAAAATATAAATGTATTTTTCCTTCGTAATCTTTATTAATAAAAAGTATTTTACTAAAATACTTTAATTTGGCATATACATAAATAGGAATGTGTTCAAAATAATTAATATTTATTTCATGAAGCAACATAACAATAATTTTGCGCAGTGTATAATATTGTAGACAAATTAATTGAACAAATGAAGGTAAAATTATAACAAAAAGGTTTATTCAAATAACAATGGTGTAATAAAAAATATTGTTTAGCAATTAATGCGTCCCTCTAATTTTGGAATTTTAAAAGCAAATTCGTTCCATGTATTATTTGAAGAATTATATAAAATAAAAAATTAATAATATATTAATTAATTGAGAGTATATACAATGTCCACTTATTTATTACCAATTAAAAAATTAGTTGTATTGACTGAATACAATACTCACATAATAATCTTAACTACGATAAACACTTTTGAAAAATCATAGAACATGAATCCTTATTACAAATTCTTCATGACATGAACAACTACAAAATAATTTAAGCATATGAATAAATTATCAATAAATTAAATAATCTAAATATTATTCACTAACCAAAAATAAATATAAAATATATTCTAAAAAATATAAATAGTATATAAACTTATAAGAGTCATATTAGCTTAGAAAATAATACACATAGTAAAGTTGAATTTCAAATTATTTTAAATCATGAGTTGTTGGTGAGAAACTTAAATTAATGATTCCAATCACAAGAACCCACCAAGATTACGAAAACAAATTAGAATAATAATTTAAGAACATGAATAACATAAAATCATAACATCAAAATGTATACCGAAATTAAGGAATAAAATGTGAACGAAACAATAATAAGATAAACTAGAACAAAAGAACAATTCAAAAGAGAAGATGAATAAGAGACTTGGGAGATGAAATAAATTATATGCTACATGAGAAATCTTCATCCTCCAACATAAACATCACATGATGAATCATTACTTGACTCTTTAAGAATCAAATAAAACTTTTCATCACTCTCACTAAAGCTAACTCACAATAATTTATGTAATTATTATATATCTCAAAAGTGTATTGTACAAGGCATGAGTGACTATATATAGCTACCAAAGATCAAACTTTGGTTGAGAATTTTACAAAGTAGAGAAGAGGAGGGAAAATCAAATTTATTAGAATAGGATTACGCCTAATATCAAGGGATTTGAATTTTTAAAATTCAAATTCCTCTTCTCTATCAACTATGTAAACTTCAACCAACACATTCTAGGTCAGGATTTACATTTCATTTTATTGTAATTAGCATTTGAATTTGAAGATTGAAAATAATAATTTAGCTCTAGAATCTGGGTGGAATAAAGTTTAAAACCACTTTTGAAGATTTTCACAAGATGATGATCAACATAAAGTAGGAGGATGATAGTCTACTAGTTAAAAAGGTTTCTAAAAGGATTTCCACAAATAACTTGTACATGTATAATATATGAACTAATGAAAACAATATCTTATATTGGTTCACGATAACACTGTTACATCTAATTTTTCTTTAAAAACTTGTAAATGGTTATACTAATCAAACAATAATTACAAAAAATATTTTTTGGTCACTTTTGTCCTTTTGTCTTATAATGAGTACACAAAGTCACTCATGATTATTCCCTCTATCTCTCCTAAGATGAACATAGATATTCTTTTTCATTAAGCTACTTTTGGCTTTCCTAAGTATTTTATAATTGTCACTCCTAACTAAAATAAGTTATTTTAGATACAAGGAAAAACTCTCAAAAGAGATAAACTTCTCTTTCAATTATTTATTTTTCTTTCAACACAGATACTTGCTTTTTTCCATAGTTTTAGGGACTTTAGTTCTTGAGTTAATTGTGTAAAATGTTTTGGTGAGCTTGTGGCATTATCACTACGTTGAAAGTGAAATTTACAAATATTTAAAGAATATTTTTCTTTTAGCAACGCTAGGAAAGCAAACTAAGACTCAATCTTATAATAAGACTCCAAGCAATGAAACAAGCCTTTGGAACTTGCTAAATTGCTTTACCTAAAATACTAAAGAAGATAGTTCATTAAGAAAATAAATTAGTTGAATCCTAATGTGAAAACTTGTTAGCACTTGGAGCTATCAAGACATTTCAACATTTAAATGTGTAACTAACATAAAAAAAGTCACCAATAGGAGATGGGATGACAGTAAGGATTCCCCAAGATACCCAAGAAAATAACCGAATTACAAGTTAAACAAAAGTAAACAAATATTGAAAGAGATAACACAAATTAGCCATTGAAAGAAAAGAGAGATAAAATTAGAGACAAATTTTGTTTGCTACGAATTTCAAACTTGTTTGAAATTTTTTCTTGTCACTAAATTAGTTGCTAATTCGGCTTCTACAAAATTTTCCACAAAGGTACAAGAACTTTGGTTTTCAAACTCTCTCTATGCCTCTCCAAGTGTTTAGTCCCTCCTTGAAGGAGTTATTTTCTACCTTTTCAATGCATAAAGGCGTTGTATCCTCTTAGAATTCCATCAACACTTAAGATGCTACCTTATGAAGTTAGGTGTTCTCAAAGAATCAAGTTAAGCCAATAGTAAATCCACTCAAGAAGTTGAAAAAGTAAAGCAATAAAAGCTCAATTTAGAAATGCTAAACTCAAATTAGAACTGATATGACAAGTGTAACATCCAAAATTTTGTTTAGGATACTAGGTAAGAGAATCCCTTAGCTTATTTTATACAGAGTTTTAGATTTCCTTCACTAGGAAAAATTCGCTCATCACATTTGGCTCCGCTCAGCAAAATTATGTAAAAGAGAGTCTTGGAAGTTTTTCTACATAATTTCACTTAGTCATTTCCAAATTCATTAAGCCATTTTTAGCAATCCACTCAACATGTTGAGATTTGCTTAGCGGATTGACCCTTATCATTTTAGTATAAATAGACCTAAATTGTTATTTTTACATATTTTAGCATAAAATAAAGTTGAGAACTAAGAGAGAAAAAGTTTCCTCACCACCTAAAGCATAAATTTTCAAGAGATTATTCTTTCTTCCATCACTTCTTCTCCTCATTCTCTTCAAGTTCCACCAATCAATTTTCTTCCAAGGTAATTGGTTTTCTTATTTCCATCATTTTCCTCCATTTATGGTGAGAAATGTGACATAGAAGAAGTATAGGGTTATGGGTTATGAAATCCTAACTTCTAGAATCATTTTCTGAAGAGATATATTGTCTTTTCAAACTTTCTTATGAGATATTCCTAAAATCACTATTGTTCTTTCATATGGAAATATTTGATTATAGTATTATGTCTTATGAAATGCTTTATGAGAATTGTTGAAAGTTATCTTTACTTTGAAGTTGAAACATAACTTCTAATGTGATAAAGTTTTAAGTGAACTTTATATTTCACAAGTTGCTTAAAAAAGAAATTGTAAAGTATGTTTGTAAAAAATGTATCACTCAAAAGAGCATTCAGATATCCGTCTCTGAATAACTCTGAGAGGATATGAGAGTCCCTAGGTTCAAATTCTCCAAGAGGGGGTATAAATACCGAAAATTCATGGCATAGAGGAAAGTGACATCTCTCAAAATGTTTGAGCTCAACTTTATGACAATAGGACGGGAAAAGAAATGTTCAAGAGATATATTTCTTGAGTTAAATTTAGTTACTTAGATATATTTGAGATATGATTTCTTTTATTGCTTTTGAAATACCAACTTGTGAAATGTTTAATGATTAACTTATTTACTGTATGTTATATTACCACTCATTGAGTTAATCTCACATAGTTTTATTTTATATATATATATATGTATGTATGTATTCCAAATGAACATGTTATAGAGTATGGAATATGAAGCAACTTTTGAATTCCATGCAACTTATGAGTTGCTTAGTTAGGTTTTGTAGAGATTTTTGTATTAATTTTCCCTTTTGTAAACAAATATGTATATTAATACGCATTAAATTTTAGTTTTGTTGTGTATCGTTTATTCAAGAACATCAATGTATAACAAATATTATGTTATGTAAATGTTTCTTTATGTAAATTTTATTATTCATATATGTTATTGTTTATGTATGCCCAAATCCTCTCTAGGTTGTTATAACAATACTTCAAATAATGCTAAAAAGAACATGACAAGCTAAAATTAAAGCTCAAAATTAGAAATATACATAGTAAAGAAGTCTAAAGAACGACTCTAGAGTAGGTGTAAAACTAATATAATATGATTTGTCTTTTCTTTTGTTATTTTTATAAGCAAGAATAAGAACCCGAGGATGATTGCCAGTAAAAAAAAATTTAATAAATCATATTATATAAGTAAGAATGTTTGCATCCAAGAGCAAGGTTCAATTCAGTTTCTCTTATAATGATTTGTATTTTCTTCTTCTCTTTTTGTTAAGACGCTAGATGATCTAGTACCTGCTAGACGGTCTATCACCCATTAAATAATCTTGTGATAAGAGAATTTATGAGTTTTGATGATAACAAACATTATAAGATGTGTTAAGAATTCTAACAAAGCTCACTCATGCATAATAAGGTAAAGGCTCATCAGACGGTCTAGTAAGATAAAACTTATTAGACAGTCCTACAATATTAAAATTGTTAGACAGTGTCTCAGTGTTAAACTTTTTAAGCAGTCTATGTGCCAAGAACAAAATAGCCAAACCATAAAACATTGATCTATTAGACAGTCCAACTGTGCATAGACACAATAAATGGTCTCATAGTACAAGGACATACTAGACAATCTCGTAAGATGGTCTCTAAGGACATATCAAGTCAAACATCTCCAAAGCTTAAGAAAGCTTAACAAAACAATGTCAATGAACATGCTAACCATAACTTAAACTTGTACATGTTAAATGGTCATTTCGTTTTCGTTTTAGATATTCTAACGCATTAGGGAGTGTTTATGCTTGATTTCTATGATCTTAGATTTTTTCTGACATTGCTTTAATATTTTGAACTTTATTTGGTGATTTTAATTCATATAAATCAAAGTTTTCAAATAAGATAACTAATTGACTAAGTTTGGGAAGTTTTTGTATTTGTGAACATAAAATAGAGCATCCCAAAAACTCCAAATATTGAGTGTCTTAATAATCTTTGAATGAAATACATTTTCTATAATGATTATAAATTGTTTCAAGTACTGCTATGTCCTTAGGATTAAGATTTAGAAAATATTAGAAAGTTTTGGTATGAACAATGTTTAAACTGGAAAGTTTTTGAGAAAAAAAAGCACACATATTCACTATTTAATTTTTTTTTGAAAAATATATTAAGGAAATAATTCAAGGTTAAAGTATGAAAATTTTTCAATGTTTAAATCTTGTACAAACTTAGAAAGTATTTGTAAATATTTTTACAATGGAATTTTTTGGAATGGAAGATTTAAATAATTTAGAAATATCAAAGATAATGTTTCAATGATACCCATGCAATTAATTAATGTTTATTATTGTCTCTAAGATTCATAATATTTCCAGAAAAGGTTTAAGGAGTTTAAAGACGCGTATGGAGATTAAATATGAAGTTTCCTATTCAAGCGTCTATTGGTGAAAAGATGAAGAATAATACAATACGACGAAGATTCAAGTACAAATATGATAAAACTTCAACGTTCAAATTTCTACAAATGAAAAAACATATTTGAAGTTCAAATATGTGATTAAGACGAACATATTGCATCAAAGTGAAAGTTGTCTTATTGAGCGTCTGCTACATGAAGAAAATAAAGTTATGCATATTTAAACAAATATTTGAGTCAAGAGGAATTAAAGCTTCAACATAAACATTTGAGCAAAGAAATGAAACATTTCAAATTGGCTCACACGTTCAACATGCACAAAGAATGATTTAGATAAAAAGTTTCTATATAAAACGTCTAACGGATATATGGTGAAGTACAAATTACAAGCCTCAAATGATCACATTCTAAAAGCTATATAAAGACCTAAAAGTCAAAGAAGAAATACATAGAACAACGAATAATAAATGATATCCTATGAGCATTGTTATCTCTTTCGAGAATGTTTTCTCATATCTTTGAGAGGTCTTGATCTCAGGAGAGATTATAATTTATAACTAGTTTTTACGGCGAGGTGTTGAATACTCGTTCTTGAAAATACGTTAAAACTTGTGTACCTAGATAGGTGTAAAATACTTGTCCCGGAAAGGTGTTGAAACTCGTTTTAGTGAAAAACTCTTAAGTGATTTGTTTAAGAGGACAAGATGTAGGTGAAGTGATTTGGTGATCAAATATAAATATTTGTTTACTTCTCTTTTCCCTTTATTGTTAGACACTATATTTTTTTGTTTTGTCCTTAAACTTGGTTGATTTTATACCAAGTAAAATATGAGTTTTCAAAAGTTAAATTTCTAATATTAAAATAACTCATTTGGCTTCTTTGGAGTGTTCACCCACCCTACACTTTTGAAGGATTTATATTATTTTAAATTTTTAAACATTTTATAGTCCTTATGTATT
>Ga0123341_1002805_pt1 | contig 14609 bp, 11 predicted proteins | sample Turbeapinknodule_FD_89959 | JGI IMG/M metagenome (GOLD analysis project Ga0123341, IMG submission 89959) | Root nodule microbial communities of legume samples collected from Mexico - Turtle bean Mexico pink nodule | ecosystem: Host-associated > Plants > Roots > Nodule | place: Mexico: Nepantla... | reverse complement strand
TTATGCATGGTGTTACTCAGTGCATAGCTAACTTGGGAGTGCGATCTCTACTGGAATTGGCGAGTTAGGGTGCCTTCATACACCTTCCCTGTGGTCTCGCCGGCCGCCTTCATAATCTGCACCGTCTTCATCTTCGGCGATGTGCTTGTTCTGGCGATCTCCAATCATGTGGTCGCCTGAGTTTACGTCTGGCGACTTCATCTCAACCCGGGTGATCGCCGGTTCTGGTCTACTGAAGATCGGAACATGCCAACTTAGTAACTGGCGACTACACGAGCCCCCCGACTTCCTTCCCTTCTGCGGATCTGGCGCCTTGTCAACACGCCTACACTGTAGCTTGGTGCCACGTCATCACTTCCGACTACCAGGGCGGTACAAATATCTAATTATATCTAATAATATCTAACAAAGACGATATAATGGTGATTTCAATCGAATAGTAGATTTTGTAGTAATGAGGAGCTACAATGTCTTGTTGGAAAGACCATCCTCGAACAAACTTGGAGCTATTGTATCAAGACTTCATCTAACAATGAAGTTCCCAACTGGCCTAAAGGAAGTTGCAATAGTTTATGTGGATCAATGTACAACTCGAGAATTCTATCTAGCGAGCCTGAAGATTGAACCGATGTTGAAGAGTAGATATAAAGGGAGCGTTGATAAAAGAATGGGTAGTTATGATAGATATTGATCCTAGATCTTATGTCTCTTCTATATCAATTTCAGCAATGAGTACAACTTATTCTCCTGTTTGTTTATTTTGTACTTTTACAACTGCTAGTTACTTCTCCAAGAAACTATATTTTTTCATGTTGTAAAAGAAATTGGAGGAGCTGTGCTCCGTTTAGAAAACTTTTCTTGTTTTGAAATGATTTCAGCTGTTTGACCTCTGAAAAATGGCTAGCTAGATTTTCTGTTTTGTACTCTAATGGCTTGCTAGATTTTGAGTTTCATTTATTTCATGCCAAGACTATTGATATCCAAAATGTGAAGGTTCTGATGATGTGACACATAAATAATGTTAGTTGTACAAGCAAGACCTCGGTTATCGGCCTGAGAGAAAGACATCGGACATCGGACATCGGTGGACTGATAGTAATGGTGGGCCACGTAAGTTGGGTCCCACAAGCAATATGAGCTAACATGAAATTAACGCCCAAATACCAGGAAAACACCTAAGTCACGAGAGGATCATGCATGGGGTGTGTATGGTACATTTGGGTATGGCACAAGCAAGTGTTCCTTGGAGGCGCTGAAGCCCGTTAGGGTTAAGGTTTCCAAGGGAAGACTGCATGCATGGCACGTGAATACTTAGAGCACCCATAGAACAGATGGCCCTGCAGCATTGGTGCATGAGTTGGTACCTTGGCGGCCATACTGTTAGTCGTTGCACTCCATAAAGGAGAAGTCCTATGCGCCAGATTACGCTAAGATTGTGTGCGCAAGGCCATTCTCCCAGGAACCCTAGATATGGGTAACAGAACATAAGTAACCCTAGTTACAACCTATATAAAAGGTGGTAAGAACTCTAGCAAGGTACACTGTTTCGAAGACTGAAATTACTTTATTGACTTACTATTTCTTTGCCCCAGTACTGACTTGAGCGTCGGAGTGTAAACGGCCGCCAAGACGCCCTTTGTCTTTGCAGGCAAGAATTTCTTCAACCCAAGGAAGTTCGATTCTCAGATGGAGACAGGCGGGCCAGAGGTTGCCATTCGAGTCAACAGGTGATCGAGTCAACCGACGAGAACATTTGGCGCCCACCGTGGGGCCCGATAAAACTAGGTCTCACTCACAGTCGTGTTAAGAGCTTACCAGCAATAAGAGGAGCACGAGGCAAGGATCAGTCGCGACCGAAGGAGGGGAGAACGTTACCTTACAGCAAATGATGAAGACCATACGTGCCCTTCAGCAGGCGGTAGCGGCGTCTAGGGTCGACCAAGATCGTTTCCAGGTTAACCTTGCCGCGTCACAGGCAAGCAACAAAGAGCTGCACATAACCAATGAGGAACTGCGCAGGAGTTTGGAACAGGTGGGGTAGCGCGCAGTGGATGAGCATGCCCCACCCATACCAACTAGGCAATCATGGACATTGTGATACCAACCACTTCCATGGGCCCGAAGGTCACCTTCACAGGTGTAGAGGACCCAGAGGCTCACCTCACAGCGTTTCACACCCAATTGATGCTTTCAGGAGGTTCCGATGATGTGTACTGCAAGCTATTTATGAGCACATTGGCAGGCGCAGCGTTGGACTGGTTCGTCAGTCTCCTTGACGAACACATTACTTCCTTCGACCAATACTCAACGCTATTCAGAGAACATTACCTTGTCAACAGGGCTCCCATTCCGATCTCTTACCATGTCTTTGGCGTAAAGCAATACCAGGGAGAGTCATTGAAAGAGTTCTTAAACAGGTTTGGGGTCCAACTGGTGACGCTAAACATCAAGGACGAAGCCGTGACAGTGCACGCCTTCACCAAAAGAGTGCTAGCAGGGCCCGTCAGCGACTCACTGATTAGGTGTTGCCCGAACACGTTCTGCGAGATCAGGTATCGGGCTATGGCGCACATTGTTGCGGAAGATCAGGTCACAGAAAAACACAGTAGCATTGACCATGTCTGACCTCGAGCAATAGGTGGACCTCAACCCATGAGGGTGCATGAGGCGACAACAGAGAAGAAAGACTCGGGAAAGCAACAACCATATGAGACAAGGAAGCCCCAGACCAGGGCACGAACGAGGGAAAATGCACCTCGTTGGACACAATTTTCGAGTAGAGCTCAAGGAACTGATCGTTATTCCTAACATAGCAGAAAGGCTGAAGACACCCCCAGAGACTAAAAAAAAGTTGGGGCCCATCAAGAACGCTTGGTGCGAGTTCGACCAAGCCTATGGCCACGCCATACGCAATTGCTTGTCACTGGGGTACCAGTTGGACGAACTAGTGAATATCGACTTCTTGAAGGACTACCTCCAAGAGCCATAGGGGGCTCAGGCGTCAGCAGGCCCAGGAGGTGATCAGGGGCACGAGGTGTCTATTCATGGTGAGATCAATACCATCTCTGGAGGGTTCTCAGGATGAGGATGCACTGCCTCCCAGCGGAAGAAGTATGACAATTATTCGGTGCTGATTTCGGTAGTGACAGCAGGAAGAAGGGGGAATCGCATCCTCGTGGACCAAGGAAGTTCGACCAATGTGATGTTCTGGTCGACTTTCAATAAGCTGCAGTTGTCTCCAGACCAGTTCAGATCTTATACCGGTTGTTTGTATGGTTGCGTTGGAGACCAGGTAGAAGTGCGTGGACACATAGAGCTGAGGACGACCTTCACAGATGGCACAGCTTCACACACTGGAAAAATCAGGTACCTCGTTGTTAACGCTCCATCAGCCTACAATATAATTTTGGGTAGATCTGCTTTGAACAGGATTGGAGCAGTGGCCTCTATGAGGCACATGAAGATGAAGCTGCCATCCCTCGAGGGTACGGTGATCACTATCAAGTCTGATCATAAGGAGGCTAGGAAGTGTTATGAGAATAGCCTCAAGACGAAGAGAGGAGTGTTCGTTGTTACCACCCAACCTCCAAGGGAAAAAGCGGTCACCCGCACAGAGATTGCCCGGGAGAGACGGCCCGAACCTATAGAAGAGGTGTTGGAGAGGGAGATCGGTGGAAAGAGGTTCAAGCTTGGCAAGTCCTTGGACCAAGAGACACGGGACCAGATTGCCGAAGTCATAGTGCGACATCTGGATGCTTTTGCATGGTCTGCCTCAGACATGCTTGGCATAGATCCTGACTTCTTGTGTCATCATCTCACCATGGACCTGCAGGTCCGACCTGTTCTCCAGAGAAGAAGAAAGTTCAATGACGAGAGGCGTCAGGTCGTCAGAAAAGAGACACAAAAGCTGCTAAGCGCTGGCCACATTAGGGATATCCAGTACCTCGAGTGGCTAGCGAACGTGGTGTTGGTGAAGAAGGCTAGTGGAAAATGGAGAATGTGCGTCAACTTCACAGACCTCAACAAGGCATGTCTGAAGGACTCCTACCCGCTGCCCAGTATTGATGTTTTAGTAGATAGTGCATCTGGTTGCAGACTACTCAGCTTCATGGACGCCTTTTCTGGTTATAATCAGATCAGAATGAATCCTAGGGACGAATTGAAAACAACGTTCATGACAGAGCTCTCTTACTACTGTTATAAGGTGACGCCTTTTGGGCTTAAAATTGCAGGTGCGACCTACCAGAGGCTGATGGACAGAGTGCTAGCACCCATGATAGGGCAAAATGTCCAAGCATATGTAGACGACATCGTGGTTACCTCCCAGCAGAGGGAGCAACACATAGCAGATTTAGAAGAGTTATTCACCACGATAGCTAAGTATAGGTTGAAGCTGAACCCTGAGAAGTGCGTGTTCAAGGTAGAAGCAGGAAAGTTCTTGGTTTTCCTACGCAAAGAGCATGGGATAGAGGAAAATCCTGAGAAGTGCGTTGCGATCATAGGAATGAGGAGCCCGATCTCAGTGAAGGAAGTGTAGCAGCTGATAGGGCAGATGGCTGCTTTGTCCAGATTTGTGTCAGCTGGAGGGGACAAAGGTCACCCCTATTTCTAGTGCCTGAAGAGGAACAGCAGGTTCGTATGGACCAGGGAGTGCGAAGAGGCGTTCCTCAAGCTGAATGAGTACCTGGCCAGTCCACTAGTCTTATGCAGGTCGCAGCTGGGTACCCCGCTTCGCTTGTACTTTGTAGTCATTGATCGGGCGATCAGTTTGGTCCTTGTGCAGGAACAGGACCAGGTACAAAAGCTTATTTACTTTGTGAGAAAAGTATTGCAAATGCCTAAGGTGAGATACCAGGCCATTGAGAAAGCGGCCCTGGCAGTAGTGTTCTCAGCACGAAGGCTTCGCTACTACTTCCAGAGCTTTACAGTGATAGTGATGACAGACCTTTCCATTCGCAAGGTCTTGCAAAAGCCAGATGTGGCAGGAAGAATGGTGCGTTGGGCAGTGGAGCTATTAGAGTTCGACGTGCAGTATGAGCCTAGAGGCCCTATCAAAGGCCAGCTTTATGTTGACTTCGTGGTAGAACTCTCCTCGGCAGCCACGCACCAAGAAGAAGCATACTTCAGATGGGTACTCTCTATAGACGGTTCCTTCAACCAACAGGGTAGTGGGGCTGGCGTCATCTTGGAAGGACCAAATGGGCTATTGATTGAGCAGGCCCTGCGCTTCGCTTTCAAGGCTAGTAACAATCAGGCAGAGTATGAGGCCCTGATTACTGGAATGTTATTGGCTAACGAGATGGTGCAAAAGGTTTGTTGGCAAAGAGTGACTGCTTGTTAGTCATAAGTCAGGTCACAGGAGAATACCAGGCTAAAGACCCGTAGATGGCCACATACCTAGAGTACGTCCAGATTTTAAGGGAGACGTTTGAAGTGTTCGAGTTAGTACACCTGCCGAGAGAACAAAATTCCCGAGCTGCCTTGCTAGCAAAGCTCGCCAATTCAAGCAAGGGTGGCAGACAGAGGACAATCATTCAGGAGACCCTGAGGACACTTCGAACTGCCACATATAATGCAACAGAAGTTTAGCAGATCAACACCTCGGAAGGGGTGAAGAGAAGTCATTGGTCGTTGACTCAGGAGACGTTGAAGACACCCAAAATAAACACGTACCCAGTTTCTAGGGAGAAGTCATTGCAGGTTTGCCTAGTCGAAGGGGGTGAAACCTGGATGACACCCTACAAACGCTACTTGGTTGATGGGATACTTCCGCTGGAGCCTACAGAGGCTAGAAAAATTCGAGCAAGTACACCTTGATCGATGGAGAGTTGTTCAAACATGGATTCACTCGCCCCATCTTGGTATGTGTAAACTGTGAGCAGTGCATGCGCATTATGGCAGAACTCCATGAAGGGATATGCGGGAGTCACATCGATGGTCGAGCTCTCGCATCGAAGGCAATTCGCATAGGATATTATTGCCAACCACGAGGGAAGACTGCACGGGGTATGCACAACGATGGAAGCAGTGCCAGCAACATGTTGACTGGCACAAGGCGTCTCCAGAGGAGCTCAGATCGATCTATAGCCCATGATCGTTTCATACGTGGGGGATCGACATTCTGGGGCCTTTCCCTTTAGGAGTGCGGCAGATGAAGTACCTCGTGGTTGCAATAGAATACTTCACAAAGTGGATAGAGGCTGAGCTAGTAGTGAAGATGACAACCCACAAGATCCAACACTTTATGTGGAAGAACATAGTATGCCGTTTTGGAATCCCAAAACGGTTGGTGTTTGACAATTGCATCCAGTTTGCAAGCCAAAAGTGAGGCAAGTTATGTACAGAACTGGGAATAAAACAGGTATTCGTATCAGTCAAACACCCCCAGACAAACGGGCAGGTCGGGTCCGCTAACTGAGTTATTCTCAGAGGTCTAAAGAGAAGGCTAGAGAAGGCCAAAGGGACCTGGGCAGAGGAAGTTCCTAGAATTGTGTGGGCTTACCACACTACTCCCCAGTCCACTACTAAGGAAACACCCTTTTGCTTGGTGTATGGTTCGGATGCAATGATTCCTGTAGAGATCTAGGAGAACTCGCCACGTTTCCAGAACTTCGTGGCTGAAGAGTCCAATGAAGAAAGAAAGGTGAACCTGGACCTATTGGATGAAGTACAAGAGGAAGGAAGCATCAAGGCTGAGCTTTAAAGAGAATGGTGGAGTACAAGTACAGCTCCAAGCTGAGACCTCGGCAGTTCCAGGTCATCGACCTAGTGATGAGGAAGGCCCACCCATACCAGCCAGAAAACAAGTTGTCTCCCAAGTGGACTGGTCCCTTCAGGGTGACAGAAGCCCTTGGGAATGGAGCATACAGGCTCGAGACTTTAGAAGGTGGAGCAATCCCTCGTACGTGGAACGCAACCAACCTTAAGTTTTATTTCAGTTGAGTTATTACATTGTACACAGTTTTAGGGGACACTCTTTTCCCTTCAAGGGGTTTTTTAACGAGGTCACCCAATAAAATTTTAGTTGTTTAGTTAAATATTTTTCAAGTAATTTGCACAATACAGTTAATGAACCTCTCTCTTGGGTTAGAAGTCTCGAGGTCGAGAACAGTAGGGTTTTTCGTGAACCTCCCCTTGAGTTAGAACGCCAAGTTCGAGAACAGTATGGTTCGCCAGCTAAATCCTCCCTTGCCCTCAAGGAGCAAGGTCAAGGTCAGTAATGAACCTTTCCCTTGGGTTAGAAGTCTCAATATCGGGAACAGTATGGTTTTTCGTGAACCTTCCCCTTGAATGAGAACGTCAAGGTTGAACAGTATGGTTGGCCATTTAAATCCTCCCTTGCTCTAAGAGGCGAGGACGAGGTCAGTTACGAACCTTTCACTTGGGTTAGAAGTCTCAAGATTGGGATAGGATGATTCGCAGAGAATGTCTCCCTCTTCAGTGACAACGCTAAGGCCGAACAACATGGTTCAACAGTTAAATCCTTTCTAACCCTCATGGAGCAAGGTCGAGGTCAGAAAGGCGAACCTCTCCCTTGTAAGTCAAGGTCGAGAACAACATGGTTCACCAGTATCACCAGTAAGACATCTCCTTTGCCCTGAGAGGCAAGGACGAGATCAGCAAGAAGACCTTATCTTACAAGACAAAGGTCTCGTGCAACAAAAATAAGGCCAGTTAAGAGTTGTACGCACATAACTGATACCTTAAGACAATGAAGGTGGCAAGAAGGTAAAGCAGATGGGGGGAAGCGTGCTACTTAAAGGTGAATATGCATCAAAGGCGTTGTTAGCAAAATTAATGCAAGACATGACAGGTAACAACCAAGACAAGGAAAGCATATTAAAGAAAGGAAAATTACATAAGTAAGAATATATACAAGTTGTTGAATTGTTCATCAGGCGGTTAAGTTACAATAAAGAAGAGGTTACTCCTTGGCAACTAGCTGCCCATCAACGACCCGTTTTGTCACATCAAATTGGGAGAGATCCACCCCAGGATGCACGCAGGCAACCTAGGCTATGACATTTTCAAACCCAACACCATAGGCATTTGTGGCGTCGTTAGTGAGCTCTTCCTCAATATGGTTGAAGAGTTCGACCTTGCGGAGGCAGTAGCCTCCACCACCCCTTTCTGCCTCTAATCGATGGGGTGGTTCAAAAGAGTTTGGAGCAGAGGTAGCAACAGGAAGGGTGCCCGCAAGGGTAAAGGCATAAGCATCAGCAAGAGTAGCCTTGCGTTGAGAGACTAACTCAGCCAATTTCCTCATTTTCTCCACATTTAGCACCATGTCTACACAAGAAAACAGCAATGCATAAGAACATAAACCAACATAGTATGGAAGGAAACAATAAAGGACAAAGTCAGACAAAGTGTCAATATAAGCCTTGAAAGGCTTGTGGCTGTATTCAAGCTTGATCAGTTCAGCAGTGTTAAACACCACTCTCAAGCTTGAAAGGAACTGACACACCTCGCGATTGGGCGAGGCCAAGTCCTCGAGACTCCGGGGCTTCTTGAGTCCCGCTTTCTCCACCCAATAGAGTGGGAACCCGTCCAGCAAGGTCCGATCATGTTTGTTGCAGCATATCTTGAAGAACTTCCCTTTGAAGCCCTTGTAAGACTGTTGGAAGAGGGTTAGAAGGACTCTCCCTACCACTCCATTGAAGCTCATCCACAGCTTCTTGCCAGGGCTCTTCGCCTCGAAGAAATAGAGGAACACATCCATAGAAGGCGTATGGCCAAAGTGGTTGCAGAGAACGGCGAAGGCCCACACGAAGGCCCAACTGTTGGGGTGCAGTTGGGCAAGAGCCACGTTAACCTCGGTCAGCAAGGCGCGCTCGAACCCCGTAAAGGGAAGACGAAGTTTGAGCCGCTTAAAGGTGATGGCGTACATAAAGAATAAGGGTTCTTCGGGGCTTGCACGATCATCAACGCACACGGGCTCGCCCTCCTTGCAAGGCAGAACCTTTACGTACAAGTCATGTTCCCTCCCAAAGACGTGGAACTTCTCGTCATACTCGCTTTTCTTGTACTCATTGATGTCCTTAAAGGTATTTATTTGAGAATTTTCAGCCAAAAGGCTATCGAGAGCCCAATGATAAAGTGCTTTGTAGTTAATGGGAGGTGGAGGGTTTGGTGTGGTTTTGGTACGAGCCATCGAGAAGAAAGCTAAAGAGGGAGAGGAGAAATAGGAAAAAACGAAGGCTCAGAAGAAGAAGATAGACACGACTCAGGAAACCCAGAAAACAGAAACTCAGAAACGAAGAACAAAGAAAACGTAAAATACAGAAAATATAAACAGTCCCAAAACAGTTATAGCATGTTATGAGCATCGGAATCATAAAGGAAGGGCAATCAGGGAGTAAAGGATACGTACCTTTAAAGGGTTTAAAGGATAAAGTATTCGAAGAGGAAGAGAGAGCATTTCGATTATAACAAATGTTTGAGAAATGCTTATGTGAAGTAATGAAACAGTGAAGATAGCGCATGGGTTTAAAGGTTTAAACGTATACGAGGGAGCACAAGCGACAACGAGCCCTAGTCGTTGATCTTGCCACGTGTACGCTGATAAAAAAGTATTGTGAGACATCACTTCGGTACACTATTCACGTCCTGTCACCAGTGCCACGTAGGTCGCCGCGGGCGATCACTTAAAAGCCTCTTCGTTGAAAGTTACAGCTCGAGACTGGGGGGCTTGTGTATAGGCCAGACCTCGGTCATCAGCCTGAGAGAAAGACGTTGGACATCTATGGACTGATAGTAATGATGGGCCACGTAAGTTGGGTCCCACAAGCAGTATAAGCTAACATGAAGTTAACATCCAGATACCAGATAAAGACCTAAGTCACGAGAGGATCATGCATGGGGTGTGTAAGGTACATTCAGGTACGACACAAGCAAGTGTTCCTTGGAGGCGCTGAGGCTCGTTAGGGTTAGGGTTTCCGAGGGAAGACTGCATGCATGGCATGTGAATACTTAGGGCACCCATAGAACAGATGGTCCCGCAGCATTGGTGCATGAGTTGGTACCTTGGCGGCCATACTGTTAGTCATTGCACTCCAGAAAGGGGAAGTCCTATGTGCCAGATTACGCTAAGATTGTGTGATAGTGGCGCCAGGACATTCTCCCAGGAACCCTATATATGGGTAACATAACATAAGTAACCCTAGTTACAACCTATATAAAGGGTGGTAAGAACCCTAGCAAGTACCGTTTCGAAGATTGAAACTACTTTATTCACTTATTGTTTCTTTGCCCCAGTACTGACTTGAGCGTCGGAGTGCAAACGGTCGTCAAGGCGCCCTTTGTCTTTGCAGGCGAGAAGTTCTTCAACCCTAGGTAGTTCGATTCTCGGGTGGAGATAGGCGAGCCAGAGACTACCGTTCAAGTCAACCGGTGATCGAGTCAACTGGCGAGAACATTAGTTAATCCTATTTTTCATGTCTCGATCTGCATATTTCATACTCAGTCAAAATCTAAGAACATAGCATTGCCATTTGCTTCCTATCTTATATTGTAGGTTTCCACACCCTTTCTTTCTATGAACAAAATTCAACCATCTAGTGTAAGTCCGAAATTACATTAAGATAGTGCTTCTAGGGCAAGACAAATGCAGAATTGTCTCACAAAACATAATTGCATGGCATAATCTCATATTGGGTATGTCGGAAATTGTTGTTACAGGTGCTGTAATAAGAGCATTTTTTGGGTATGCGACAATGTAATGAGAACCATCTATTACCATGACGAAGACAAAATTAATACAATTATAACAATGCAAAACTCAAAAAGTATAACTGTAACTAAAACGGTGACAAGCAACTCTAAAGAATGGTGGTTGATTCCATTGACAAAGAATATTTCAGGTAAGTCGGTTATAATGTGAACTAGTTCATCAAGAAAAAGGAGTAGAAAAATTAGATAGTCTGAATCATAGAATACTACGAGGTCAATGATTTTGGAACAAGGGCACAAATTATTTCGACACCAATCTAGGTGGACTTGCATATCATTTGGTGGAATACAAAAGGTGAGCAAGTGACTTTGCTTTACATAAGAATTTTTAGAAGCCACTAAGACTTGGAGCAAAGAAGAGGAGGAAGAAGATCGAGCATTGGCGTCAAGAATTGCTACAATTTACTATGATTCACATTCAGAATAGAAGTGAAAACAGTTCTCTCAAAGCCATGCAGTTGAAACAACAGGTGAAAACCTACCCGATCTTCGTCTAACACAAACTGTTCTTAACCATCACTGACCATGTGTAGGAAAAAAAAACACTTCGTTAAGAGAAACAATACTCATTTCAGTAATCCCTATGTCTCAAGAATTAGTCTCCCACTATCAAGCAGAGAATTTCTTTGGTGCACGATAAAAAAATCACCATTCCTCACTGCATTAAAAGGTGCCTTCCAGATTAAAAACAACAATGACCTATCAAATTATTCGTAGCATTGTTTTCATGATGAGCAAGTTTGTTTTTGTTTATTTTAAAAAAAAATGTTTTATTTTAAATAAAATAAGTAGATTTGTGTTCTTTTATGTTGGTCCAACTAATCTATTATTTTTAAGTAGTTTTGTAATTTTTTTTTAAAAAAACAAATCTTATCTGATTATTTGATAAGTGATTTTTTTTTAAAAAAATTACTTATTTTGAGAACACTTTTTTCAAGTTTAATTAAACTGACACAATGCCAAAGTTATTGCTTTAATATAAATTATTTGGAAAGATATTCTCGTTTGTACTGAACTACTGCTCCAATGCCTCTGTTCCCCTACCGAGGCTATCTAGACATACATTTATTTGAAATGCCGAAAAAAGTACTCCACATGTTCGTAATGAACATAAAGAAAGAATTGAAACATTTATGCAAACCCAGAAGTCAGAAACAATACATAACCTCTCAAGAAGACAGAAACCAGTTAAACTAGTAGAACCACAAATTGTCCATCACTACTGTTGATATCAGTGAACTTCAGTAATTTTAGAGGATAAGGCATGTAGTATCCATTTTAGTTAGATATTAGGATAAGATTCTTCACCCGTGCTCTGTAGTCTACACAGTGATTTTCCCTCACGAAAACCAGAGTATGATTTCTCAACTTTCATATCTGACCATTTTTAATGGTATACTAAGATATTATTACATGGCAAATTAGCAACATTGATAATTTTCCAAAACGTACAAACTTAAGAATCTCTAGTCATAAGTTGCCCTTCATTCTTGAGAAAACTCCACTTTTGATAGGGATGAGTTACAATATAATTTATAGTTTATTCTATCAAAATAATATTAGAGTAATTTGTACATGCTTACTCCATACTACTTGTGGTATACTACTTCTGCTGTCGTGGGATGTTCCATATTAAAGAAGCCCATGACTTAAGAGATCAGTTCGAGTAAAAATCTGAGACATAGGTTGGACAAAAGCCGATGATGAATAGTATGGAAACACGGAGATTAGGCAACCAATATATTTCCAAAACAAAAAATAATATCCACCCTTATATTAACGTGATTTTCTTTTATATTTAGACACAATCTATAAATAAAAGAATTGAAGAAAAACAAAGGATCACAAATTTTTTTTGTACTGGTTCAAACCTCTTCAACCAATTCAAAACCCAGAATAGCCTTTGAGAAGGAACTCTACTAAAACAAAAAACCACGAGGCTTGATTAAATTGAAAATTATTTAATAGTTCAGCTGGAACTGTAGGCCGAAGCCGGAACTAAAGTCATTTGTGATATACCTGAAATGTGAAACATTGTTTACTTTGTTACCACTTCACAAAAACATATTTGGACGAAAGAGCACAAAGGGAGAATAAATTTCATTTGAAATTAATATTTTCTTATGTGAATATCCTTTTAAAATGAAAGGAATAAGAATAGACCATATAAAATTTTAATTACCTTTCATTGATTTTAATTACTCTAGAATTGAGAGATTAACAACCCTTCCCTCTCTCATTAATACCCTCATCCCAAAAAAATTATACACACCCCAATAAGAAATAAATGTTGGCACATAATTTAGCATCCTACACATTAACATAATTATGATCTATGGACAGAAATGATCTTTGGAGTTTTAAAACATAGACTGTACGCCACATGAAAAAGTATCTCTATTTCAGGTTCGGACAAGTTTCAATTCAACAGACATATTCATTTCTTTTAGTGAGACACAAGAGGATGATAAACAAAACTCAATCCACAAGGTAAAGCCCAAAAGAACTAAAAGTATTAAATGAGTAGGAGCCTCAAAACTCCTAAAAGAAACCTAAGCATGAAGCCTGTATCCAGCAAAAGAATCAGCAACCAGGTTTGTTCCTGTAGGAGCATGGTACCACTGAACCTGACCATCACCAACATGTATTTTTGGAATTGACAAACAGCATTATGCAGAGGAAGAAAACTATTACAACAATTAGTATTGTAATCACCTTATGTGTAACCATTAACAAATTTCAACCAAAAGGGCAACTAAAACAACATTCAAGACCCTACATTTGTATATGCCACCTCAGTAGCCCAATATCCATAACAAATACTTTCTACTGAATCATTCTACAAGAAGTAACTCATTGAAAACCCAAAACACAAATCCGAACATAAATAGAGCAATAAAGAACAAAAATAGTGAAAATACAAACTCAGGCAGTAGAAACAGAAACTTGAGTTTGTCTTTCACTCAACTCCTTCCTCCTAAGATACTCCTGCAAAATCCCAAGCCTCGCCGTCTCAAAAGCGAAGTACCCCAATGCGGAAAAGCACGCGCTGTGAAGCACCCTTGGCCCCATACCACGTGTCAGCCCCACCCACCCTTCTTCCTTCAAAATTTGCTTCACCGTCGCCGAAATGCCGTCGTACATAACCGCCGAAACCTTACCCACCCCCTCGCCGCGCACCTGCGTCATCAACCGCGTCTTCACCACGTCCAACGGTGTCGTAAGCGACGCCGAAATGGCCCCCGCGAGAGCCCCACACAGAACGCTCTGAACCGGTTCCAAGTAGTTTTTCTCCGTTTTCTGCAGCACCGCGGCTTTTAGATACTCGAAGGAGGAATAACTCAGAACCCCTGCGGGTAGGTTTCGGAGCAACGTTGCCGAATACCCAGCGTAGAGGCCCATAACGCCATCGTTTTGGAGAATTTCGACGAGGACTTGCCAGGAGCGTCCCTTCGCGCCGGCTTGCATTCGCTGTGTGATGAGCTCCTTGGGTACCATGATCGCCGAGGAGGCGACGTTCCCCATGGCGCCGGCGGTTGGGGGGATCAGGACGGCGGGGAAATTTTCGAGTTTTCCAAGGAACGATTTGCCAAACTCGCAGGTGCCGAAGTAGACGGCGGATGAGGCGGTTGAACCGACTATGACGGCGGAGACGCCGCTGTAGAAGCCGAGGAGGCCGCTGGACTGGAATGTTTTCACGACTGCGTCGAGGGTGTTTTTGTAAATTTGCGCAGCGCCTTTGGTCTGCATCTTGGTTTTGATGGTGTCGAGGGGGAGGAGGCAAACGTAGGTGAATGCACCGGCAAGGCCACCTGCGGCGGCGCCGATTAGGGCCCGGTCAAAGAGAGGGAGGGTTTTGAGGGACTGGGATTTTGGGC
>Ga0123341_1002804_pt1 | contig 14609 bp, 9 predicted proteins | sample Turbeapinknodule_FD_89959 | JGI IMG/M metagenome (GOLD analysis project Ga0123341, IMG submission 89959) | Root nodule microbial communities of legume samples collected from Mexico - Turtle bean Mexico pink nodule | ecosystem: Host-associated > Plants > Roots > Nodule | place: Mexico: Nepantla... | reverse complement strand
TTAGATACGTCATTATTTATTACTAATTACATCGAAAACCGACATCCAAATCTTAATATCAAATCTTACTTGGATGTCAAAATGTCTTTTACAAACACCATTCGAGTCTGAAGTTCACGAAAACAAATAACAAATGAGTAAAAAGAACACGAAGAAATTGTTTAAGTAACAAAGAAAAAAAAATAATAAAAGACAATCATTCTTTTCATTTCAAATTAAAATTATTATTATTTTTTATTTATAGTTGTTAAAATAACATTTTGCTTTAATATTTTTCTATTAATTTAGTCCATAATTCCAACACTTTCATTTCATCATCACTTTCCTTCCATTCTCATTCTACGTAACCATTCATTATTACAATAATTATAATTATATCATCACTTCCTGCACTATGTTTCATCTTTTTTTTATTTATTTGTTCTCATATATTATGTTCCTATGATTGCATGTACTGCATGTGGCCGCAAAAATACACTACCCTTTGTAAAATCAGTGATTTCATTAAGCACTAATCGTGTATTAACCAATTTTATTATGATTACTCCATGTTGGATAGAAGGGAATTATTTCTTCCTTTTCTTGACGTTATTAATAATATTATAATGTTTCAAACACTCTTAAGAAAAATGCTAACTACTGAAAAATCAATTGTAAAATCACCAAACTAACAAAATATATATAAAAAAAAATAAAATCAGGCAGTGATTCATCCGTGCATGCGTAATGGTCATATGTAAAACAATACTTCATCAATCTTTGATTTTTTGTATGTTTATTTTCAACATTTTGAGACAACATTTAACATTCCATTTTGGTTCCTTATTTAAATTTATATTTCTTACATTTTAATTTGTGTAATATTTTAGATTATATAAATGTCACTGAAAAAAGTGTTTGAGTTGTAATTATTGGTAAGATTTAGAGACACTAGAATAAACACATTTTTAAAGACGGAACAATTGATTATTCTAAAATATTTTCTTTGCCTCAATTAAATGTTTAGTTTTAGATTAATTCTAATTTTGCTTCTGTTTGTTTTTCTTTTTTTGATTGATGTCTTGATCTGTTGACCTATTTGTTTATGATCCAATGTCTTTGTTAGTTTTTAGTTTGCGTTGTTTGATTTTGAGTTGATAGATTTTATTAAGATTATTAGATATTTCCTTTGAGTGGAGCAGTTGGTAGTTGGTATGTATATAAGTTGGATCATCCTTAACTGGTTCATATTTATTTATTTATTTCTTTTGCTAATAATTTTTTTTTCAAATAACTTAAATTTTTTCACATTTTCTCTCTAAATACTTCAAATTCTCTTTAAATCTCTTTTATATAATTGGAAACAAATAAATAAAAACTCAAATCATAGATAATGATGTGAAAGTAAGGTTTAAGTGTTTTATGAATCACCTTAAGTGGTTTATAATTTATTTATTTATTTCTTTTACTGATAAAAAAAAATCCAAATAACTTAGATTTTTTCACATTTTCTCTTAAAATACTTCAAATTCACTCTTTCAAATTTTCATATATTCTTTTCTACTCAGACTAATTTACTTTGTTTAAATCTCTTTTATATAATTGGAAACAAATAAATAAAAACTAAATCATAGATAATTATGTGAAAGTAAGGTTTTTAAGTATTTTATGAATGGTGCAAATAAAAACAATTAGTTAGAAAAAAGTAGGACTAATAAATTAGTAGCTTTTTGCTTCATCAACCTCTGAATGTGTAATGGTCGGTTAGGCAATAACTTAAATATGAACCAAAAAAGGTATAAAAGTTGTGTCACTCTTTAAGGTCTCACGGGGATCCCTCCATATTAAGGATTTTATTTTATAAACTACTCTTTACATTCCTCCTTTTAATTTTGTTCTTAATTTTTAAAAAAATGGTTTTTGTCTTTTACTTATTTTTATACTAGATCGATATTTTCGATAGTTTACCACAATAGTGCCAATCTAATGTAATGTACTAAAGTGAGTGAAATACCAATTTAGTGATTTTGGATTTAAACTAAAATCATGTTTAAAGCCAATTCATTACTCAAACAAACACGTAATAATATGAAAACTCATACTTTGTTTGAATAAGGGTTTTGACTAATGGCTGACTAATAAGACAAATTGATAAACTTATTTTGCTACCGTATATTTAAGATTCAATTAATTGATACACTTATTATTTTTTAAAAATAAGCACGTCTTCATATTTAAAAAATTCACAATTTAGTCATTGTGCATAATTTTGTGGATTTATTTGAAAAAAAACATTTATAAACAATTATATATAAACATTTTGAAAGTATGGGAATTTAATCACAAATTATTTATAAGTTAAAAGATGAGACTTACTAATGTCTGAATGAAATGTGATTTTGCTTTGGTTTGTACTGTGTTTACTGCTAGGACCAATGTTCTTTTAATGTTTCGTAATCGATGAAATATTTGTCTTAATTATTGTGGAAAAATCAGGTTTAAGATTACTCAAATTTTTCGTGAAGGAAATACGTATGCTGATAAGTTGCCTAATTTAATATTTATTTATAGAGAATATTTTTATTGGTATAATAGACTACCATCTAATCTGTTATTGGAATTTATTATGAATAGATATAGTGTACCTATGTATCATTTTTGTTAACATATGAGTTTTGGTCTAGTCCTTTCAGTCTAATCAACATGACATGTCAAATTGTATAATAATAACTAATTATGAAATATTTTATTTAAAAAAGTTGATTGCAATTATAGTATAGGAAAGAAAACCAAAAGGCACTCTTAGTTATTTTGTACTTATCTTGAATTGTTTAGATTGCAGTAGATGATGGTTGGTGGTAAATAGACACATAGATTTTTTCCAACACACGTTATGTTATGCAGCTGTGTCAGAAAATGGCAACAAGGGAAGACACATGTGGGTTGGGCCACTTCCACATGTGACCTACGCAGGGAATATGTATAATGCATCAACAATAATCTCACAATTTCCCTATTTTCATCCACCATTTCTAAGCCACTCACATGCCTTTCTATCATCCATTATTTTTTCACAATTTTACTTCTATACATAAGACATTATATCTTATTAGCTTTTAACAATTCATACTCTATTTTTTTCATCAACAAAAACGAATCGATAAATAAGAAATATCTTAAGAATACCTCAATTCTTATATAAAAGATTAATCTAAACTCATTTTCTTCCAATCTCGATATACAGACAAACACCTTAAAACTAATCTCTTTAACAAATCCTACTTGATAAAGCATTAAAACTAACATGCCAAAACAATTAATACTCTAATCTTCATCGTGTTTTTTTTTTATTTGATTTCCATATCTTGGTTAGAAATCTGATAACAGTGTGAGTTTATCAACTCATGTGAGACACTATATATTACGAGTGAGTCGATAACAATTCAATAAAAAATGATACGATAAGTCTAATAAACTCTCGATAAAATAGATTCTAAATAATTATGATACCATATTAAGAAGTGAATTTTAAATCTAACTCTTTCCCAAGTCATATATTATAAAAATTTTAATCTCTGATTAAATTGATTCTGTTTTATTAGCAGAAATGTTTGTAAAATGTTGTCTCTCGTATCATACCTACTACTCTCTCACTTGGTCGCATCATAGATACTGTGATGGTGGTCCCAGTCTTAGGTTTGCCACTTGTACCATTGTTGTTATGCCCCAGGAATGGAATAATGTTCCCACTAATTACACTCCAAATATTTCTTCAAATTAACATATTCTTCACATTAAGATATTTATTTTTAACACTTCATTACAACTTTACTTATATACTATCATATAACTCTTATAAAATATTTATTTTAAGGAAAATAAGTATATTTTAGATAAAAACATTTTTTTATTCTTATAATTAATTCTTGATATATTCATATGAATAGTTCACAATTAACTTTTCTGTCTATATTCACTCTCTAAATAATAGAGTTATATCATAGTTTTTTTTTAATATATTTATTAGTGTTTTTGTATAATATAAAGTAACCCTGGATTAATTAGTGGTGAATGTGGAGCATTACGTAACTCTCGTAATTTGTTCTCTCTCCTACTATGTCTACTTCTGATATGCTTTCTGTTATTCTCGTTTCCCTGAAACACAGCAAATCCACATCTAACACCACCATCTCAATCCTCATCGTCAATTTTTCCCAGTTCTCATTTTCTACCTCTTCAATCCAAGTATGTACTCCTAATTTTCACCTCCATTTTCCTTTTTCTTCTATAGTTTCTATTATTTTATTGTTTCAGTTGTTATGCCATTTCTCTCTGTCACAATCAATGATCTATTTTTGTGTAACTTTAGTTACATGCTACCCACATGCTTATGTTGTTCCAAAACATCTTCAATCAACGCTCACTCTACTAGGTAACATTGTTAAATTCGATTGAAACACATAAATACATCAAGATCATTTTGTACCAAGTGTAAACTAAACTAATTTCATTCCTTATTAATTACTATTAATCCCAATGAATCTGTTTGCACCTTTTTGGCTATCCCTTTTGCTGTGGATAGAAATATGCAAGCTTTTGATACATTCCTAGGATTCCTATTAGGGATGTCTGCATTTGCTTTTACAACTTTTTGCCATCTAATGTCTCAGGGGAGGTCTCAGTCCGTGCATGTATACCACTCCAAAAGTATTTGAACAATCACTTCGCCAATGAGAGATATACAAATGGATCATAACTGTAATTCGCCAAGAACGCCAAGTTTTCGGCTAAGGAGACGCTCAAATGAGGTTGGTGTAGTGAATTAACATGTCTGCTTGTGATTGAGGAAACATTTATTTCAAGTTTTAATGCGAAGTTATGCTGCTGAAAGACCTGTTATCTAGATTCTGTCAAATTAGAAAACACAAAATTATCAATTTAGAGAACATTTGATTCATGTAGTTGATGGAATAATTAGTATGAACTTCCCTTTAACTTGTGCAGAAATATGTATAAGATACATCTAGGTGTAGTTGATGAAGTAATTATTGAATATGGACTTCCATTTAACTTGTTTCATTTGGAAGAATTTGAAACTTATGCTAGCTTCTTTTTTATGCTAGATTCCTGCAGAGATAAACAAATCAAATGGAAACTTTTTACTGGTGGATGATAAATATAAATACAGATCAATGTGGATTCGTGCATGCTCATCTCTGTGGATGTTAGCTAGTGTCTCACTAATCATTTACTTAGGTCATCTTTACATCTGGGCCATGGTTGTTGTTATCCAAATATTTATGGCCAGTGAGCTCTTCAATCTACTTACAAGAGCAACTCAAGATAAACGTCTCCCTAAGTTTAAGCTCTTGAACTGGTAAGCATGCGTGCTGTTCTAATTTCTAAATGATAATTGTGTATATCAGAAATGCTTAATGTATAGTGTTTTACAAATATAATATTCCGAATGCAATGTCCAGGCACTTTTTCTTCACAGCAATGCTTTTCGTATATGGCCGTATCCTCAGTCAACAACTTGTGAATACAGTGACCTCAGACAAATTCTTGTATAGGCTTGTGAGCAATCTGATCAAGTATCAGATGGTTATATGTTACTTCTTATATATTGCAGGTTAGTGCTTCCAAATTTATTCATAGGAACTTGATGTATCATTATCCTATCTCAATTATTGTCAACCAAATTTTGGTAAGAGAGCACACAGATAATTATACCTATAGGCCTGTCTTTGTTGGACATATTTCTTATAAATCTGAATCAATCCTGTTGAGTAACTTAATTTTGCTATCTGATATAGTCTTTTGCAGGTTCAAAAGTTTGTTGCCCTGTAATATAAACAAAATCTTTCATTCCTGTATGGTTTTGTATGGTATGCTCATTTCATCTGTGATTTCAGGTTTTGTATGGTTTATTCTTTCATTGAAGAAGAGATATTACAAGTATCAGTTTGGCCAGTATGCATGGACACATATGATACTCATTGTTGTGTTTACCCAGTCTGCATTCACTGTAGCCAACATATTTGAAGGGATATTCTGGTAATATGACTTCTGCTGAATTACTTGATGATGTAATCTACATTTTCTAACCTTCTTTTAGTTTATTATTTCCTATTTTATGTGACTTTAGCTTACTTAAAACATCTTTACAAAGATTTGAAAGATGATTATATGCTTCCTTTATATTTGATCAGAAAATTGTTGACCACAGTTACTTACAAAAAAGGATACATTAAATCAATCAACAAGAAGTAATTTCTAGCAATTTCATTTAATAAAATACATCCTGTTTTTCCCTGGTAGCTTTCTCTAGTTCTTGCTTTCTCTGTTTGCTCCTAAAGAGTTTCACTTTTCTACTAAAAGCGCCATCCATGCTTTTTCTTCATTCAATAGAAATTCAAAAAGATCATAATATCAGTAGCTCATCTGGTATTGCTAACCACTGTTTTTCATACTTCAATTTTTTTTAAGAATCTAACTTGTTAAATTATTATGAAAGGTTTATTTTCCCTGCATCCCTAATTGCTATGAATGATGTTGGAGCATATTTCTTCGGTTTCTATTTTGGGAGAACACCTCTGATCAAGCTTTCTCCAAAGAAAACATGGGAAGGTTTCATTGGAGCATCTGTTGCCACCATGATTGCTGCGTTTACAGTAAGCATCAGTTAGTAACATCCTGCTTTTCTTTAGTTCATTCCTTTTGTCCATAACAACTGAACTCATTCAGGAGATGCTAACCCACTACCATCCCAGAAAACTTTTTAAAATTCACATTTGATTTATAACTGTACTCTACTAGATCATGTGTTTGATTCACAACCTCCTCTTTAATTTGATTCAATGATACTTTTCAGTGTAATTGATTTACATGATGATGTCACCTGTGTTTGTGCAGTTTGCATACTTCTTGGGTCGCTTCCAGTGGCTAACATGTCCAAGGAAGGTAACAATCTTGATTGAGTGCAATCATCTTGGAGGAAATATCAATGTTGTTCCTTCCTAATGATGGTGAAATAAATTCAGGATTTATCAACTGGTTGGCTTCAGTGTGACACTGACCCAATTTTTAAGCCAGAGTACATTCCATTGCCTGGACTGATTTCTCATTCGGTAAGACTTCTTGAGATTTAGCAGTTTCTCCATAACTACACACATCACGTATTATTCTCCATAAAATTAAGAGTTTTAAAGACTGAGCTTTTCATTTTGCAACATTTTGTAGCTTCCTTGGAAAGAGATAGCAGTTTTGCCAGTACAGTGGCATGCCTTGTGGATGGGACTATTTGCGTCAATCATAGCGCCATTTGGAGGTTTTTTTGCCAGTGGTTTCAAAAGAGCTTTTAAAATCAAAGTCTGTTCTTGCTCTTTATCCTAGAGATTTATTTTGTTTGAAACTCCCAAACATTGTAACACCATTGATATCTTACATTGATTACAGGACTTTGGTGACAGTATACCAGGACATGGTGGATTTACAGACAGAATGGACTGCCAGGTTTGCTCTGAGATTGATAATTGTACACTATAATAATCCTTAGCATATATCTGAATAGGCTATTACTTAATTGAGGATAGTATTCAGTTTTTTTTTTATAGTATTACAGTGAGTAACTGCTTTGATTGTTAAGTTCATGCTTTAAGTATTTGGGAGTATTTTCTTATATTTTATTTCTACCCTTTTGTTATGGATGAGCTAGGATATTCCATAATCTCGACTTTTCATAGTGCAATTAATTCATTGCTAATAAAATTATATGTGGTCTTTATATATGCTTGTAATGCTTATCACTTAACCATTTAAAGCACTTTCAATTTTACCATAAACTATGTACTACTTTCTGACATGCAATAAAGTAAAGTACACAAATATCTCGGCAATTGTTGTGAATGTTGTGTTTTATACTGAGTTATGCATCCTTTTCAGATGGTAATGGCTGTTTTTGTCTACATTTACCATCAATCATTTGTTGCCGGCCAAGACTATTCAGTAGAAATGCTTTTGGACCAGGTGCGTCTCTGGTTTAAGCATTTTATTGGTTAATTTTCAATCATGTGAAAACTAGAGGATGCTGTTTCATTTCCGTTTCAATGTTGCACACATCTAAGTCAAAAACAGATTACATTTGGCTGTGACCATTGCCCATAAGTGTAACATCATAGTGTTTTGTTGTAAATTCATATGCAATGTTTTATCTATGCAGATAATGAGGAACCTTGGTTCAGAGGAGCAGCTAGCTCTCTACTCAAAACTTGGGCAGATGTTGCAAGAAAGGCGTTTATGACAAGTTCACTACACACTTAATAAAAGCATGCTTCAATTGGTGTTATATCTGTAGATTAAGACCCTCTTGGAACAAGTGGTGTAGATTAGTAAATAATTTTTTTAGACCTTTTTGTTAACTGCTGAACTATATTAAGTACAGAGTGTAGGGATCCTTGCATGTGACAATACATTCCTTCTTTTCCATTTAGGGCTTAACATTGACATTTAAATTGGATTTTTAATGAGAAATATATTGGTGTTTTTCAATACTGTTTTTTGTTAGTGCTATCTATTTTTAATTCACTGTAAAAGTCTCAATTTACAAACATGTAATACTTTTTTCTATTCTTAATTTTCTTCAAAATTCAATCAAGAATATTTTTTTTTTCTCATAACTTACATCCGCTGAAACAAAATTCTTTCAAATGAACCTGCAATTTCATTTTCCTGATTTTTTTTGGCTGGTGCTCATCTCTCATCTAGTTATATATTGAATCTCTGCATGTTCTCTCAACCATTCAAGCACTTTAGCTCCTTCTAGTATTTCTTGAACCTTCAGGAAAGATAAAAAAGATCATATCAATCAATCTGTTAAATTAGTAAAGAGAGTTTGGCCCAAAGCACAATTTTTTCTCTTTTGAAAATGCAACCTATCCTACAATTGTCAAGACATTGTATATAATTTAGTTAATCAAAATGGTATGCAGTATGAAATGCTATCCCTACATGGACCATTTGAAAACGGTTCAAGATATTTGTAGTTCTGTATATATATGAAACGATGAAGCAGCCAAAACAATAAACAAACATGGAAGTATGGTGCAAACCTGATCCTTCACCCGTTCCTCATCATATTCTTGATTTTGACGTTTGAATTCAGCAATGGAATTCTCAACCTCTTTGACAAGGTCCTCGGTAGCAAACTACAAAACATACAAAAGCACAAATCATTTTGTATAAGCAAAAGTGATCGATATACTAGACAGCTTAATTATAAAACAACTGATATGCAAAGCAAATGTTTTTCTCAATCACATAGAATTGGTAGACTTGTTCCATCTTTTGACAAGGGAAAAAAATTTGTTGTCAGCATGACCTGAGCAAATATATATAACGGACACATCTTAATCAAACATGCTACCTGCAGATTTTCACGCCTATATATATCACCCACTGCCAGATTCTGTTTTATCAAATTTGTTATATTTTCCTTCTGATGCTCAAGATATTGGTTCACAGCCTTTGGACTTGAGAGAGATGCCAGCTGTTGCTCATTTAGTTTCATTTTTGCCTGACAAAGATCAGAGTGTTTTTTCATTAAATTGTGAATAAAAATGTAAAAAAATTTAAATGCCTGATTGGCCTGAAAATGATGCATCTTGCAATCAATACCTGTATTTCTAATAGGTTGGCTCCATAAAGCTGCCTACCTTGTTCCTCGAACAAGGATTGAGGTATATCAACCTCTACCATCTGAAAATGACAACACAGATCTTTTATCAACTTGTTGATAATGGTTTAGATAAATTAAATACAGTCCTAACCTTTTCTAGTTGCAATCTCAATGGTGGTGTTTAATCCCACATCAACTAGAAAGACAATTTCAATAGAGCCAATAAAGCTTGAATTTCACTTCACAAACCAATTTTATGAAACTGAGTTGGACTTTTTAACCCAAATTCTAAAATGGATATATCTCTAACAAAAATAGTGATAATGATGATGATGATAATTACTCTAGTGTATCCATGTCAGATGCAAGTGTGCTTATTATGCACACATATAGAAAACACGGTGCAAGGTGTACACGCTAATAAACTAGTAGATAAGACAGAATCAATCTAATGTAATATTACCTTAGAAATCCGATCTAAGATAGCATTATCAGTTGCTTGTTCTCTAGCTGTTTGCTCCACCTCTAGGCATCTCTGTAACAAGAAGTCTTTGACCTGACAATTCATGCTAGAGAACTTTATTCTGAATTCAACTCAACATAATTCCTCAGTTTAGTTAACAATCAAAGCAAGGGTAAAAAGGTCACCTGCTCCACTGTGCTGCATCCAGGGAGAAGCTTATCAGCAATAGAATCATCCAGTTCTGGCAAATCTCTATAAAAAAGTTCTTTGCATTCAACCTGTTATGAATGAAAGAGACTTTTAATAAACATGAGCAGTATATGCAGCCAAAGGCATTTTTAAGCAAGCTACAAGAAAATATGAGAAACCAAATATGCACTTGTACATGATACAAATGTGTGTACCCATGAAAATGGGTTGAGCACTGTGTACAATATTTAGGAAAAGTTTGAATCCCTTTGAGAGGAAGTATAGTTGAATTTTGGCAGAGGGATAAACAAACCCTCAAATGGAAAGCAGCAACTGCATTTAGCCAACATGCCTCAATGGATTACTGTATGATGGGGCAACAATTACACAAGTTGAACAAGAAAGGTAAAACTACATTTCCTGATTTCAGCCTCTTTCTAGGAGGTAAATGCAAAGACAAAAGATGGTACTCGCAATCAGCTGGAGATGAAAAAGTGTCATAAAGTATATAATATATACGGCCAATCAGCCGTAGAAACTTACAGTAAACTGAGCATGAACACCACGAAGATTTTCTTGCGTCCATGTTTCAGGAAATACAAGAGGAAAAGATTTTGATTCACCACGATGAATTCCAATTATTGAATCAAGGAAACCTGGTAATACCTTGTCCCCATCTTCTGTATCAAAATTAAAGCCTGCATAACTAATATAAGTTTAGAGGAAAAATATACATGATCTATTACAAAAAGCAAAGACTTCCATCACTTATCAGTTCGTTATCATTCTTCAAGCACAACACCAGACCTTTACTTTCAGCAGAAGGAATATTTTTAACATTTGATTCGTCTTGAGCAATGGTTGTTGCTGAGATGTCAAGGAGAGCAACATCACCAACCTGTGAACAGCAAAAGAAATATTTTGTAGCAGCCAGCTAGTTTTGGATAGACTAGTCAATATCAATTCATACAAATATTAATTATTAAGATAATAGTAAATAGATAACAAAGGAAACAATGTCTTATAACAGTTATTTGTTAGTATGACATAGTAAAGATAAAAAAAATTAGCATGAAAATAATCAGTTAACATCTTTCATGGTATCAATTGTGACTAAATATAAAACACGCATGTGAAATCTCTATAGTTTGTTAAGTTTTATGAATAAAATGATTCATACAAGTTCCAAATAAATAGCATTTCTAGTAAACAATCATTTTAAGAAGCAAAACTAAATAGTAGTAGAATGGAATAAATTAAATTTAGTCACCTGTAGCCCTCTGTCAGCAACTACTTTCAGTGCACCAATGGACTTGTAACGCCTTTTAAATTCTTGTTCAGATGTTATTTTAGCATCTATATCACTATCTATCTCTACAACAATCTTTAAATTTTTGTATGCATTATCATCAGGAATCCATTTGATTTCTGGTGCAATATCAACAAGGACATCATATCTGGAAAAGTGAGATCAGTGAGAATAATTAATATAATTGCCTGTAGAAGTCATTGGCTGACAATATTAGCCTTCTTAAAGATAATCTTCCTTTTCTCTATATTATGACAGACGATAGTTTTAGTATTACAGATGCAGCAAAGGGAAATGAAAATAACAAGTCTAATGGTAAATACATTTCAAAAAGTTTAACCTATAGATTACCTAAGAGATCCAAGAGAAGAATATGTCTTCTCCATCTCAGGAAACTTGGTAACTATACGTACTGAGTCCTGCAAAGCCCTCCCAGTAACCTATAAACAAAATTAATTATCAAATGCTTAAGTGTAAGATCAGAATAATACTTTATCTAATGATCTACTTTATTCGGTAATATCTTCGAACAAAAAGAACAGGAAACTAAGAAATTTTTTAATCTGTTTATCAGTATCAAGTCCTCAGATCAAAGGCAATTTTGTTGGGAGAGTTTAAATAAATGTACTATTAGACAGCACTATTAAATAAACAGGGTAATGAGGAAAGGTCAATAGTCAGTTTGTGCTCGTGCAATGTGCATGAACTGATAAGCTTGTCTTTCAAGTGTGAAGATTTTGTAATGTTTGTGATGGATGTGACTGCTCTGTAGTTATGACACAGAATTGGTATTAATAACAGATATAATTATAGTAAATAAAGTTTGAAAACACGAACAATGTTGATTTCTTGAGACATGGGCGATCATTGTCCGTAAGGACTTATCTGCGGTGTATCGTGCAAGTTTCCCAGGATACAACAAGAATCTCTCGAAGATATAATTACAAGTAAAACACAATGAATCCAAAACAGTCTAATAGAGTAATACGAAGAGAAAAAGTAAGGATATAAAACATAGTAAAATAGAGACTGTATCACAACATACCGATGTCATAGCATGTGAAATTGTCCTTCTTAATATAGATTCAATAGTAGCCTTCTGGACATTTTGTCTCCCAACATAACTAATAAGAATGTCTTCTGGAACTTTCTTTCCAGGGCGAAATCCAGGAACCTGTATTTAAAACCATGCTAAATTAGCTCATAAGACAACATGTGGTCCTCTGAAACTTGGATCCATGACAATCTCAAGCAGACTACTTATTATGTATGATGATTCAGTAAATTATTATATGATAGGACAGAGTCCATGCCTTAAGATTGTGAAGTTTAGTAACCATAAATTTCCAATGAAAAACAATACAGAGACAGGAGAGATTATAGTAATAATATATTTAGAAATTAGAACTTATAAACTGAAAATCCCCTTTGACACAAAAATAAAGAGCACTGTATTTGCAGACTACAATAATTTGCTGTAATTGTCTTCTTTGAGCCAGAATATGATAATAACATTGTATTGAATAACTATGTAACCCAATATCACCTTTGCTTGCTTCATAAACTCTGCTATGACCCTTTTGTAACAATCCTCACATACCAATGGTGGCACCTCCACATGCAATTTAACCTGCAAAGGGAAAGAGATGCAGAAGTAAATGTTCAGTGATATGTATCTATATTAAGGCTTTCGTTTGCAATTGATTAATGATGCTTCCATAAATTTAGAATCAAATCTACACCCTCTCCTCTTTATGTAACAAAATATGGTCATGTTGAAGAGAAAAATACACACACAAAATATATCCACTAATTAGTTGAGACCTATTAATTGTATTTTAATGTTGTTATCAAACAACTCAAGAGGATCTAAATTCACTTTGACTTGCACACTCCCCACATACCCTCCTGTGCAAGCCATTGAATAAACACTCTAGTTTGACTATATTTCTTAAATTATATATATATATATATATATATATATATATACACACACACACACACACACATTAGACATCTCACGAGGTTAATACAGAATACATTAACTTAAATGGAAAAACAGAACATAAAATAAACCAATAACACCTTAACTTTATCTTTCTTCAAAAAAGCCTTAATTATGCTTACACCTTACACATATTTCACAATTACTATTACCCATTATATATTATATAACAAATGACAAATTCTGACTCACATGCTGCTTGTTGAATTGAACATCTAAGCAATATCCAAATAAAGCTTATAATAAAACTTATGAATATGGGCATGAGAAATCAACCCACTTTAAAGGATGCAACATAAGAATGAAAAAAAAATGATCATACAGTGGAATTGAGCTGCTCTGTTTCTGTGACATTCAGTTCTGCCGGAAGACGGTCCTGTTCTGTGCCAACTGCAACTGAGGAAGAGGAAGAAGCAGCTGAGACTGTGAAGGGGGAAGAAAAAGAAGTGTGAGGGGAGTGAAAGGGTTGAAAGAGATGAATATGAGGCGAAAAGGATGACAATTTTAGGGAATTGAATTTGAAGACAGTAGCTTTGGCATTTGCAGGGAGAAGAAGAGGGTTTGAAGAGAAAAAAGAGTTGGAAAGAAGAAAACTTGTGAAGGTTCTTGTGCAGAGTTCCATGGCCTCTCTTACTTTGCAGAGAGACACCTACACTGTTGTTGAGATAAAATAAAGATAATGTCGGTTGAATATTTATATTTTACTTTAATATTTATTTTGAAACAAAGTATAACCATTTCTGTATTATTCTGATGATGAACAATTTACATTATAGTATGTATCAAAATCATGTGAATGTATTTTATTTGGAAGAGGTTAAAAAGTTGTATGCATTGTGTTACACTGTTTAATGAAGTATTGTGTTATAATGTTTAACACAATAAATTAATTAGTGTACTGTTGTGTTTTATATTAGGAATCATGAAATATAAAGTAAATTGATTACTCTTAATTTGGTTAAATTAAAAAGAGAGTAGAACTACTAAT
>Ga0123341_1002803_pt1 | contig 14610 bp, 11 predicted proteins | sample Turbeapinknodule_FD_89959 | JGI IMG/M metagenome (GOLD analysis project Ga0123341, IMG submission 89959) | Root nodule microbial communities of legume samples collected from Mexico - Turtle bean Mexico pink nodule | ecosystem: Host-associated > Plants > Roots > Nodule | place: Mexico: Nepantla... | reverse complement strand
TTCAAAAGCCTTAGTCAATGCATCAGTTTAAAAAAGAATCTGTTTATTTAGAAAAGAACAGATTTATTTTTATGCAGTAAAGGTGTTTTTGCAAAACATGTGAAAAACAGTTTCAGAAAATTTATGCTTGCTCTTATGACATGGTCAGGGGTTAAGAGGTGAGTTACCTAGCAAAAAGCCTACTCTTAAACAACCTCTAAACTATACCTAAGACATTCTTAAAGCAAATACAACTATACATGAAATGTACACAAATGGCTTCATCAAACACATGTCTTGAAGAGGCAGCAACCATCTTCAACACATATGACTCTACATTATGATAATTGACAATAGCTCCCCAAGATTTCATCACTTGATCGCATGCCTCTTTTGGATGAACAATCATTTTACATTTTGCTTTAACATTTTTATCAATGTGGAAACGACATAACAAATGAGCAGCTTCGGAAAACACAACATTTATTGCATTCATTAGAACAATATCTCCATCACTAACCACAACCTTTGGGTATGAATCAACTCTAAAAAGTAAACCTCTAAATTTCTCAAAGGCCCATACAAAGTTATGTTAACATTCTGATGCGAGTAACATAGATGCAACACTGAAGGTGATGTGAGTTGATTTTAGAATTGCACATTTTAGGAGTTGCACTTGTGTTTATGATTTTTTTTTATTTAGCAATTATGGTGATAAGCTCAAAGAAGATTTTCATTAGACACGAATAAGTAAGTGTGAAGGTTCTCTTCTAAAGAGCAAAGAGAAAACACAATTATATGGTGATGATGATGAGATGCAGAATTTAAGATAATATAAGATAGAAATGGAAAAAGATGACCGGATGGAAAAAAACATTAAAAGGACATGAAATGGAAAGGAAACAATGGTGCAAAAAGGAAAGGGTATAGAGAAAGAGCAAGAGAAGCTTATAGATGATGGAGGTGTGGTCATGCCACTTGGAGTGGTGGGAGACTCCAAAATGAGTGGTGAAGAACCACCACTTGAAGTGCATTACACTCAAGATAAGACCCAATTTGAGAGTATTCAAGACTCACTAAACACTTTGACAGAGTTTCTTTTCTATTCAGAATTCAAGGTTATTTACAAGAGGGGAGGCACCCTATTTATAGAAATGAGTGCCCTAGAGAGGAAGAGAGGAAGGGTAGAGGTGTAAATGACTACAAGCTTCTAGAAACTAGGTCAAATGTGAACACATGGGGTATTCTTTTAGAATCTAGGTCAAAGTTAAGCACATGGGTGTGTTTCTAGATGCTAAGTTAAGGTGGGTTTTGGTACAACCCAATTTATACTAAGTATACCATAATCTAGCTTATTCTTCTATTTGAACCCCCAAAGTGAGTCCTATTTATTCACTTAAACTAGTCTTGTAAAAAGACTAGAAGGAAGAACAATCGATATTCTAGTTCATTTTCGGTTTTCCCTTTGCTGAGGTTTTTCTGAGGTTTGGTGGGGCCTTGTCTTGTATGTTGAGATGACTGACCTGGCCGTGAAGAGTATGTGGTGTCCTTAGTCATCTGCTTGTCAAGGTGGTTTGTATCAGAAGGTCAACCCCATTGAGGTAACACCAACAACTTCAAGCAAGAGCATCCTATACCTATTAATTGTGTACGTACTGTTCATCATCAATACAAGCATTCAATAGCTTCACTGAATCAGGGTGTGTCCAAAATAAATCTTGCACGACATTCGTCCCTTCCTCAAACCTATACCAATGGACATACATATCTCGCTCAAGTAACATCATCAGTTGTTGCATTTCAGTTCTATCACCTCATTCTGAGTTTTTATACACATATCTTACATTGTAAACTTTTTTTATTGAGGTCACAATTTTCTCGTTATGCTTTTTCATTGTTGGCGAAATATTTCTAAGTTTCACTACATTGTCTGTCATGTTCATAAACTTCTCAGTAGATGTGAACCTACTAGCATATGGATGACCAACTGATGTGAGTTGATTTTAGATTGGCACATTTTAATGGGTTCACTTTTGTTTATGAATTTTGGATTAACAATTTAAGGTGAGAACCCAAAGAAGATCCCCACTAAACACGAACTTCACCAAGTGGTTAAGTAAGTGTCAAGGTTCACTTCTACAGGGCAAAGAGAAAATACACAATACGATGATTATTATGATGAAAGTAAATTGCAGAAATGGAAGGAACATAAGATGAATAAAGAGAAGTGATAACTAAAATTAAAAGACAAGCATGATATTATAAAAAGGAATGGAATGGATAGCACAAAAAGAAAGATAAAAAGAGGAATGGGTCAACATGATTTATTTTCCCGTGTGAGGTGAGGTATTGTTACCCGATTTATCTTTTCTTTCTTTATCTTTTTCTTTTTCTCTTTTTGCTTTCATTTTTATTTGATCTTTATTTACCTCTTTTGGAGATAGAGGTTTCAAAACGATCTTATGGCCTTGGAAGGTAAAGATATTTTATTAGTAAGGCCATCATGTAAAACTTTTCTATCAAATTGTAATGGCCTTCCTAATAGAATGTGGGTGGCTTCCATTGGCACAACATCACACAAGACCTCAACTTTATATTTTCCAATGGAGAAAGCTATGAGGACTTGTTTATTGACAATGATTTCTCCCTCTTCACTAATCCATTGTAATTTGTAGGGCTTTGTATGAGAGATGGTGGGTAATCCAAGCTTATCCACCACTCTTGTACTTGCCACATTTGTGCAACTACCCCAATCTATAATTAATGAACATAATTTGTCATCAATAAGGCATCTTGTATGAAAAATATTTTCCCTTTGACTTTCATCAAAAGGTTTTTGAGTTTGTCCAAGCATGCGCCTTACTACTAACAAATCACATTCACAAGGCAACTCGTAATTTTCCTCACTTTGGCTTCTTGAAGAAGTAGGGGAGCTAGACCTCGAAGATTTGGAACTATGGTCACTCACAACAATCTCCCCTTTTACCATCATTGTTCTTTTGGTTGGACAATTGGCAGCTATGTGCCCAAAACCTAAACATTTGAAATATGTACATGAGGTTTTGGTGGGTGATTTAGGGGTAAAGGTGGAAGGTTTGTCTTGAGAAACTCTATGGTGAGAAGTGGTTTCTTTTGAAAATTGGAAGGAAAAGTTTTTGTAGAAATTTTGTTTTGATCCTTCAATGAAGATTTGTAGAAGCCATCATTATTATTAGTTTTTAAATTTATTTTTGTCTTTGTTTCTATGGATTTAAAATTTCCATATCCTTTTTTTTCATGCATATTTTAATTCACTTTCAATTTTCGAAAAAGATATTGGATTGGGATTCAATTCATATGAACACTTGCATTCTATGTTTGGAATTAAATCAACCACTACTCAAATAACTTCTAATTTGTTTTTTGCTCTTCAAAATTAAAATCAATATAAGTAGAATGGATTTAAAGACTCCTAAAACACTAAGAACATAAGACTCAAGCAAAGAGGTAAGGTAAGAAAAAATTGACAAAAAAAAATTCAAAAGCATAATATAAAGTGCTTAATGAATAAAATGGCGGAATTGTAAATGATAAGAATTTTAAAGCGGAATTAAAAGGTGTTGAATGTAAAACGTAATTTAAATTGCTGGAAGATAAAAGCAAAATTAAAATGTGCTGGAATTATAAAGCAAAAAATCAAATCATAAAAGATAAGCACAATTAAAACCATGTTCTGATTACCATATGATGTGAGTTGATTTTAGATTGACACATTTTAATGGGTTCACTTTTGTTTATGAATTTTTTTATTAACAATTTAAGGTGAGAACCCGAAGAAGATCCCTACTAAACACGAACTTAACCAAGTGGTTAAGTAAGTGTGCAAGTTCACTTCTAGAGGGCAGAGAGAAAAACAAAATATGGTGATTATGATGATGAAAGTAAATTGTGGAAATGGAAGGAACATAAGATGAATAAAAACAAGTGATAACCAAAATTAAAAGACAAACATGATATCATAAAGAGGAATGGAATGGATGGCACAAAAAAGAAAGATAAAAAGAGGAAAGGGTGAAGAAAGCTTATGGAAGAAGAAGGGATATCACGCCACTTGGAGAAGAGAGGACTCCAAGATGAGTGGTGCAAAGAGCCGTCACTTGAGATGTTACACACCCAAGATAAGATCCCAAAAGAGAGCTCACAAGTCTCACAAAAACACTCATGCAGAGTTTCTTTACTATAAAAATTCAATGTGTAAATACATGAAGGAAGGCACCCTTTACATAGGAATGAGTGACTTGGAGAGCAAGATGAGTGAAGAGCAGAAAGGGAAGGGGAGAGGGGCAGCCTAGGGTGTTGACCATGGTCAAAAACGTCCCTTAGGCATAACTTCTAGAAGCTAGGTTAAAAACCCTAATTCTAGGTGCCTTGTCTTGAAAAAATGGGCTTGGTGCAAGCCCATTTTGCTAAGTACACTCCCTTTTATGCTATGTGAACCTACTCTAGTCTATTTTGATATTTGGACCCGTAAAGTGAGCCCAAATTATTGACAAATATGTTTTTATCTTTTAAGAAGACCAGAAGAAAGAACAGTTGATGTTCTGGTCTATGCCCAATTCTTCTTCTAGTGAGGTTCGTCTGATATTTTGTAGGGCCTTAACTTGATTGCTGAGATGACTGCTCATAGTGTGATTTGTCTCTTGAGTCCTTGGTCATCCTCTTGACTACTTGGTTTGTATCACCAACCAACATATTTGTTAGGTCATGATTACAAGACCGACAAAGTAATTTCAATATCCATCATTCACCACCCTTTACTGGATACCCTCGTAATCTAAAAAGACAATCACATTTCTCACTTTCATTCTCAGTAACCTGTAATTCCTTCTTATATCGCCTGTATTTATCTCCTTTCTCACAACCTATTAATACAAATGTCTTCCTTCCTCATTGGCTAGTTGAAGTATCCAACCTCAATATCACAATAAAAAAACCAAAATGAAACACAATTTTTCTAACACATCAAGAGCTCATCCCGAGTACAAAATATCTACAAAAGTTATCACAACTGATCATTTAATTTGCCAAATAACAAACAACATAAACATACTTTACAAACTTCAATTTTACCTCATCTGTAGTAAACACATTCGTACATTCATATCCCTCCCAAATACCAAATAACAAACAACCTAAACATACTTTATAAACTTCAACTTTACCTCATTTGTACATTCACTGTTATCATCATGTAGACTGTCCTACACATCAACTTCATCATATAATCCTTGTTTGATTTCTTCACTATCGTCCATACTTCTACAAATTAACATTTTACCATCAAATTTCAATAATTTATTAAAAACCACAACAAAAACAACAAAACTACTGGATGGCCAAGAAGTCGAATGGTCAACAAAGCCGAATGAACCTAATAATAGACAATAAATCCATGATTAACTTTAATTAAACCAATTTAATTATAAACTATAATTAAGGCACAATTGTGCCCTCGTCTGAATCCAAGAGCAGACCCATAATAGTTGAGGCTCATCCCAAAGTTATAAATACCATAGGAGACCCAGCGTCAAAGGAAATCTTTCACTCTTAACTCACCTACATATTGTACTCGAACTAACTTGAGCATCGGAGCACCTTCGCAGGTACTCACCCCACTCATCTCGGATAAGGGAAGTACAAACCGAAAATCACTAAACCTAGAAGCCGAAAGGACGAGAAGACGAAGACAAAAGGAGTTATTGTAAGAAGAACCCAACCTTGTAAGAACACCAAATATTTATGTTTTTGTATTTTTGTCACTACAATGTAGAACTTATACAAATTAAGAAACCTATAAAATAACACTACTAACTAATGCGAGAAGCTATTGTGCATTTATTATATTATATGTATATCAACTAACTATATAATTTTAATTTTTTATTTGTTACTAGTTATTAAAGTGTATATATAGTAATATATCGATAATATACGATACAACTATTTTACTTATTAAAAAATTAATTGTGAAAAAATAGTATAACCCTTAAAAGCCTGGAACTGAAATTATTCTGGAAGTGTTTGATGAAAAAGAAGTCTGTAGAAAGAAGAAAGAGGAAACCTAAAAGAGAAGAGTATATGAATGTGAGCTAAAACACGCAAGAGAAAAAAAGCTTGTTATTTTATACTTTTTAGAGTACTAGATCACGCATCAAACATCTTTAGTAAAGTCCTCAAAAGGAAAAAAAAAAAATGCATTAGCCTAATCTTTTAACTTCTAAATTTTCATTATCTATTATGCCAGTCATTATCATTTTGCTAAATGCTTTAAAAACTTTCCCTATCTAAAAAAAGAAGAGATAAAACATTGGTGTTAACAAAGCCAGAATTAATGGTGGCACATATTTGTTTGCTTGACCAAAATTATTTTCTTGTGTTCAAAATAATCCAAAAGTAAACATCAAAGAACCAATTACAATAATTTTAAAAATAAGTTTAATTACATTTTTTCTAATTTCTAAGTATTTCGATTGTGCAATTTTAGTCCCTTAAACCCCAATTGAATCAATTGGTTATTTCAGTTACTACAAATGTTTTCATTCTATTTCTTTAAGTTCCAATTGCTAATTGAGTTTTCCATTACACAACATTATCAGTTGATGTCAACTGATAAATTAAATTGTACAAAAATAATATCTTATGGATTAAAAATATATATTTACGATTCAAGGAATATCTCATGAAGGAAGGCAATTAAAAGTTGAAAGGCTAAAATCGTAAAATTACGTCCAAGAATATAAAAGTGTAACAAAACCTGACCAAAATAACTGTTGACTGTGCTGGATGATTTCTTTTTTACTATGGAAAGGTGTGGATAAATTTATTCACCTTCATAGTAAAATTTTAATTATTATATAAAAAATTACATTTTAAAACATTTTTTAACTTTAATATCGTATATTATATATTTTCGCAACAGATTAATTGTGCTATGCACAAGTTAACACACCGATAACATAAATAAGCTTTTCATTATTTCTTATGTATAATAATTTTAGGGTGTTTTCACTAACATAAAAGAGTACTTATTTTTTTTTATTTTAAATGTAATTTTAATTATCTTACCTATATTATATCCATATCAATTTTCTCTCTTCATAATTACTCTTACAAAATAAAAATACCAGCTTAACTAATTTATGTTTAATTTAATCTGTGAGAATATTTTCACTAACTTCTCTAAATCCTTACTCTTTTTAAACATGTGTATAAACTAGTATTAACTTATAAAAAGATTAACTTTTAATTGTGATTTCTAGAATATACAAAGACTTTCCCAAAGGTACTTAAAGTTGATTTGTTACATTTTTATTTTGTTTGAGGACTAAGTTTGTAACTTAATAAGGTTCCATGTATATGAGCAATATCTAAAAACATGTAGTCGTAGTATAAATAAGAAAACGACAGTATATATATTAATAAAAAACAACTTTAACTTTCTTTTGCTCAGAACCATACTTTTCAAAAGTTATGAAGAATATGGATGTGGCTCTAATATTATAGCAGGCTCTTACCAGCATGTGCTTTGTGCCCACAAGTTTACATGAAAAATGTGATGGTGGTTTTAACGTGCAAGAATACTGGGTGATCTATCTCATAAAGTTAGGTATTGAGTGATGATAACAAGAAAAAAAGAAGAGGTTAGAATAATAATAATAATAAACAAATAAAGCAAAGTTTGCCAGTTACCATGATACTTTGGGGGAGTGGGAGTGGAGAAAACAAGGCAAAGTTGCCAACTTTTTTGTTTGTTTAGGGTGGGTGCATGTCCCAATCAATCTGCATTACTTTAACCAGAACTTACACCTTAAGAAACTAATTTTAATTTGCTGAAACCCTTTTGTTCTTTGCTTCTGATACATATATTACAGTGCTTGCATAAGCCATGAAGGTGCAGAAAATGGCTTTAGTGCTTTTGCAAAAAGAAAAGTTGTTTGCACGGCTTTGTTTTGCTTTGTTGGGTTTGGAATTTGGACCTCCTTTCATTGGGTGGCTGCTATATTGTTTAGTGGCACAGTGCTTTCTTAGATTTGTATGTATATCCATTGCATGGTGCTTCCCCACTCCCACTTTGTTATCACAAGCTGATAAACTTTTGCATGATTGAAGTTTTGATTGCCAACTGTGGTAAAATATGGCTCCTGTAATGTTTCTTTCCACCAAATCTTCATTGATTATTGCTCCATGGTTTCTTCACTTGCCATATGTTTCTTGAGGGAGACTTAAGACAAAATATGTGCACCTGACTTTTCTACTTTTTTAGCCTACTTGATTCATTTCATTTGCATGCATTATGAGTTACTATGAAACTATAAATGGGCATGATGAAGTCTAAAACTGAAAGTTAGATTGACCTAATCTTTTTATGAATTACTTATTTAATATTATAATTTTATTCCTTGATTGGATTCAAATTCGTCTCTTTATTTTTAATTTATATTTAACTTAATAATAATAATAATAATAATATAAATAATAGTAATAAGTCGGATACGATAGTTTGTTAATCAATATTTCTTCCCTTGAATTTGGTTGGTCAATCCATCCCAGTAATCTTTCTAAATAATTATTAGACCAATTTTGAGAATTGCTTTTATCAGAAATAAAAAATAGAATAAATGAGAGAATATTGGATTACTCCAACCTGTATAAACATTTAACAAAATATAGAGGTAGCCTTGTTCTTGATGAAATTTAGTTAAGCACAAAGATGTTTGGGGCTCCTGAGATTGTAGCCTGAGTCTTAGATAGTTTGTGATTTAAGTTTTTATCCTATTGTGATGGTCTTTTTGAAGGTTTTCTTGAGGGGTGGGGTACGTCTATTTGTGGCTTTTTGTTAGTATGTCATTTTCTTTTCTTTTGGATTGTGGATTTGAACACCCTTAAATGTTTCAATTAATTTATTTATTTAAAAAAAAAATGTAGATGTAACATCAAAATACAGATACAAGCACCAGGCATGAACCAATCATGAAGTACATCCCACCCAAAAAGAACTAACAGATTACATTCACTTGTGAAGCTCTTGACATAATAAAAGGTATTTACAATATGTTGAATATATGTCTTAGATTACACAAATGCTTCGCCATACTCCCCTGCAAACTAGACGGAAGATTCATCTACAAAGATTATCCGAAGACTTTAAAGTCCTAAAAGTCTCTGCAACTACACAAAGTACCACAACCAGTAATCAAATTCCAACCCAGGGATAATCCCTAACATATACACAAATCATACAATCATATGAAGCATTATTTAAGGGAATTATAAAATAAAACAATTCATTGAAAAATCAGTAAAGGCAAAATGTATCTAACAACAAAGGTCACTTAATTGATTTTAGGCACGAAACTAAATTTATGCACCAATTAGAATAGGAAATTTATAGTTTATCCATGTTCGAGCTTTCATTTTTGTCACTGTGAAAATTTCTACTGAATCCACCATTGCAACATTAACATTGAGTATCACTCTATTTTTATGATTCCGAATTCTCCAAATAACAAATATCTACATACATCTCCATATATTGTTGCCTATGATATTTATACCCATAAGATCTATTTGAACAAAGTGTTGTTATCTCTATGTACAAATAATCTCTTTTTTTTTTATCAACAATCAAGAATATATATACACAAGAATCACTTCAGAAGTGATTCAACACTTATACAAAAAGGTATGAGTAACCTAATCGCATAACACTTTTCAAACAGCTCCCGACGTATCCTAACAACCCACAAATCAATCATATGAAAATATTTTAGTGATTTTCTATGTTAATTAATCCAATTTGGCTCAAGTTAAATTATTTTTCATAAAAGATAAAGAAAAATCATTAGTGTTGCCGAAAAGTTGACATTCCTTAATGTACGTGGTTTAAAAGTAACATAATCTTCTCCTAATTCATATTTATGTTCCATGTTTGAGATAATTGAAACATTTCATTACTTTGAAATTTTCTCTATTCACATATGAGTATTTCTAAAAATATTTACGGCTATTAAATATAATTAGTAATCTTTAATCAATTAATTGACTATAACTAACAACAAGATTAATGAATTGACTATCAATAACACCAACTCAGTGTTGACTAAAGTGGATGAATTTGATGTGATCAAAACTCAACCTTGAAGTCTACAAAGTTATGGATGTGTGTGTCTAAGTAGATTTTGATGTATTTCTCTAAATATTATGATTCAAGATCTCCAAGAAAAATAAAGACATGTTATGTTTTTAAACTAGTTGATTCAATTTTTAATCGGTTAAAATCACTTAAGGTGAAGGTGAAGCCTTGTGTCTTCAGTAAAGTATTTTAACAAAATGATTTTTCATATCAACTGACTGAAAATACTAAAGTCTTTTTAATGATTTAAAAGTCAAATGTTTTCAGTGTTGACCTTAAGCCTTGAATATTAAAAGTTTTTGTCTTTTTTGTTTAATAAAATGAACTAGTTGTTTCGATGAATAAACCAAATGTTTTAGTTGATTTCCTTTTTTAAATAGAAACAATCAGTTATTTCAGTAAATCAACTAAATGTTTTAACATAATTTTGTTGTGTTTTTCTAACTGGTTTTTAATTGACTTACTGTTTTCTTTAAGTTTACAAACTATTTTTGCAATCATTTAAAAACTATATAAAGGTGTTTTCTAAACCTTTTGGTAATAACACATTTTATATCAGAGAATAAATTCAAACCAGTCTTTGAAATTTTTGGAGAGTACTTTCATTCTTGAATCACATTACTGTGTGAAAAAGCTTTTCCTATGTTTGTAATTCGCTATATTCATTCTTTGTAATAATTTATGGTGATTTCGTTTCATACTTTCTTGTAATTTGTTCTTAGGCAAATCCAAATAGGGTTTTGGTTTTTATGTTGTGTTTGTAAGAGTTTGTTTTTAGGGTTCAAGAAACAAAATGTTATTCTTGTAATCTTTCATTTTGTGTTTAGTGAATTCTCATTGGTGTATTGAGAACTAGATGTAGCTCTTGGTTTAAAGTGAACCGATATAAATTGTCTATGTGATTCTCTTTATCTCTATCCTTTTACTGTATTATTGTTTTCTGGTTTAAGGGTAGCAATTCAATCGGTTAATTAAGCATAACAACTGGTTTATATTTTGTTTTTTATGTTTGGTTCTCTTTTCACAATCGATTGAACAGTGATATTCCAGATAGTTGATTTTTGTGAAATTTTCATTTTGACTTAAACAATTGTGAAAATTGCGAAAATATTTCAAAAACAGTTCACCCCATCTTTTTTATTGACCATATATTCTAACAATTTACATTAGGAGCTATGTACTTGTATTTTACTGAAGTTACGATCCTAAAATCTTTCTTTGAAATGGCTGAAAAAATACCTATTGGGGAAGTTGCCTCCATAAACAGGTCACCACTGTTCTGTGTAGTGAACTATCAATTCTGGAAAGTCAAAATGAAATTTTTTGTTGAATCAATTCATAGAGGGATTTGGGATGCTATTGTAAATAGACCTTTCATCCCTAAACATGAAGTGGAAAAATTAACTATTGAAAAATCTTAGGTTTAGTGGACTGAATTAGAGGGAAAGAAAGCTTAATATGATTGTGTTGTTAAAAATATTATAACCTCTGCTTTAAGTTCTGATGAGTTTTCCAAAGTATCTCAATGTTCATCAGCAAAGGAGATGTGAGACATTTAGAGGTAACTGATGAGGGAACATTTGATGTTAAAAGGGCAAGAAAGCATGTTTTTATCAAAAAATATAAGTTGTCCAGGATGCTCAAAGGTGAGACCTTTGCAAATGTACAAAAAAGATTTACTCACATAGTAAATCACCTTATTGGTCTTGGAAAAACCTTTGATAAAGAAGAACTCAACATCAAGATTCTGAAATGCCTTATAGAACATGGCAGCCAAAGGTTACAACAATATCAGAGTCAAAGGATTTGACTACTCTGGCTACTACTTCACTGTTTGGCAAACTCAAAGAACATGAGATAGAAATAAATCAATTGAATGAGAAATAAATTAGAGAAAAACAAATCAAAAGGATAGTGATACTAAGACATTGAATTTGTTGACCAAGAAATTCAATAGATTCTTGAAAAAGAAAGGCAAGGACAAGGATCAATCATAAAAAAAGTATAACTGCAAGAAATTAACTAATTCTAACTATACATGTTTTGGATGTGGAAAGCAAGGACATATCAAGATTGAATGTCCCAATGCTACAAACAAGAGAAAGGCTATGACAGGAAATTTGAGAAATGAGGAAAATGGAGAAGAGCCTACATAGCTTGGAAAGATAATGATGACTCTTCTTCCAGCTCAACATCAAGAGAAGATGAAGAAGTTAATTTGTGTCTCATGGACAAGGAAAACTCTGACGCAAGCAATGTGAGTTCTAATTCTTCATAAAGCTTTGAAAATTCTAGTTCTTTGCTTGATGCTTTTAAAGAAACTCATGAGGAGGCTAACAGGTTGGCCCTGCCAAACAACATGTTGAAAGGTTTAAACAACTGACTGGAAAACAAAGTTAAAATCTTAGAAGAAGAGTTGAATAATACTAAAACTGATTTTGAAAAGTTGGAAATTATTTACAAAAACTCTTCCTATAATGATGTTAAAGTTTGCGATAACTTCAAAGCTCTTAAATAGAAAGTTGAATATCTTATAAAAACCTTAATCAAATTTTCTAAAGGAAAAGCAAATCTCAAGGTTGTTCTTGATTCTCAAAACTGTGTTTTTGGAAAGGCTGACATTGGTTAAATCCTAGTGTAAAAACAAATCCTTTGTAAGTTTTTTTGAAAACAGACAACCACTACGAAAACCTTCAACAACCTAATATTATTGTTTGAAGAAGGGTCATACTATTAGAAATTGCAGAATTAGGAAGTTTGATTTTCCACAAGGGATTATTAAAAAGGTACCTAAAAGTATCATTAACACTATTGGACCCAAATTTTAATAAGGGGAACAAATCTTGCTCCTTAATTATCTATTGCAGGAATCTTTGATAGCCAAGAAACACTTATGGTATTTGAATAGTGGTTGTTCAAAGAACATGACAAGAGACATGAGCAAATTTGTAAATTTGCATCTTAAGCATGGCAACAATAGAGGAAAAGGCACAATAGGTGACAAAAATACATTTTTGATCAATGAAGTGTTGTTTGTAGAAGGTTTAAAACAAAACCTCCTAAGTATAAGCCAGTTGTGTGACAAGGGTTATCAAATCATCTTCAAACCCAATACATGTGAAATCAGCTTGCCTAACTCACAGAGTGTATTGTTGATTGGTAAAAGAATCAACAATATTTACTTGCTTGAGATTTCTGATTTTGCATCTGATATAAATTGCCTCCTAACCAAATATGAAGAATCATGGTTATAGCATAGGATTACAGCTCACATAGATATGCATAATTTAAACAAGTTCATTTCAAAAGAACTGGTTTATGGTCTACCTAAACTTCAGTTTGAGAAAGACTATATCTATGGAGCATATCAAAAGGAAAACAAGTCAAAAAATCTTTTAAACTGAAAAATGTTGTTTCAACAACTAGACCCCTTGAACTACTTCACATGGATTTATTTGGTCCTTCAAGATCCATGAGTCTTGGTGGAATTACTATGCTTTTGTTATTATTGATGATTTCTCAAGATTTACATGGACATTATTTCTTAAATCAAAGAGTGATACATTCTCTACATTCAAAAAGCTTGCCAAGATGTTACAAAATAAAAACTACAGTAACATGTGTGTCATTCGCAGTGATCATGGTGGAGAATTTCAAAATGAAAAATTCAGTTGTTTTTGTGAAAAACTAGGTATTCTTCATAATTTTTTTGCTCCTAGAACTCCCCAACAAAATGGGATTGTTTAAAGGAAAAACATATTGAGGAACTTGCTAGAACTATTTTAAGTGAATCTTCATTACCAAAGTATTTTTGGGCTGATGTTGTTAAGAAAACTTATTATATAATGAATAGAGTCTTCATTAGACCAATTTTGAAGAAAACTCTTTATGAATTTTACAATGGAAGAAAACCCAAAATTAGTCACTTAAGGGTGTTTGGTTGCAAATGTTACATTTTAAATAATGGAAAGGAAAACTTTGGTAAGTTTGATGAAAAAGGTGACAGTGACATCTTTCTTGGTAATTCCTGAAGTAGTCATGCATATAGAGTCTATAACAAAAGATTGATGATTGTTGAAGAAGGTGTTCATATTGTATTTGATAGACTAACCATATAGAACATGATTCTTTAAAGAAATTTGTAGAAGAAGATTATCAAAACACAATTTTGCCAAAGTTAAATTTTTAGTTTAGAAAACAATCGGATGAATCTCCAGATCAACCAGTTGAAACTAAAAGTCGGACGAATCATTCTAAAGAATGAAGAACCCTAAGAGACTTCTCTCACTAGTGCAAATATGTAAAACAAATGCGGCTATTTTAAATTTACAAATGCAGTCATAGAACCGCATTTGATCAGCACGCATTCGTAAATCTGGAATTTACAAATGCGGTCCTATGACCGCATTCATAAATCACATTTACAAATGCGGTTACCTAAAATAACCGCATTTGTATAT
>Ga0123341_1002802_pt1 | contig 14611 bp, 9 predicted proteins | sample Turbeapinknodule_FD_89959 | JGI IMG/M metagenome (GOLD analysis project Ga0123341, IMG submission 89959) | Root nodule microbial communities of legume samples collected from Mexico - Turtle bean Mexico pink nodule | ecosystem: Host-associated > Plants > Roots > Nodule | place: Mexico: Nepantla... | reverse complement strand
AAAATATTGACCGACAATTAATTTTTTTTTATAATATTAATATTTATTGAAGAAGAATCCAGAAAAATAAAAGTGTAGACGGGGAGATATTGTTATAGATTATTAAAACAATAACAATAATAAGGAATTTCACCAAAAATAAATATATAAAATTAAAGATAGTAAAATAAATTTCTCTTTACCTCCATAAGATCTAAGAATTTGCTAATAGGTCCCTTTCCTCGCGATATTTCTCATCTCTCTAGCAGGTTCTTTGGTTTTTGTTAGTTCCTTAATTTATATATATTTGATGCCAAAGTCATAGAGCATCGTTTCCTTGCTTTTTGAGCATTTCCACCAGTTTCAAAGCAACCTTCTGCAACACAACTGAAGCATCTCAATTAGTTTTTCCAATGGCTGCAACAGAAACAAGAGTCGAAGATAGAGAACCAGAAGAAGTTTTAGAACATCTCACGTGCAAGGTAAACCATTCATTTTTCTCCCTTTTTCTCTCATTATTTCTCGACTCCACCAGATTCTAACCCTCTTTTTAACGCCTCTGTTTTCCAGAGCTGTGTGTTGAAAGTGTCTATTCATTGCCAAGGCTGCACAAGGAAAGTAAAGAAAATTCTACACAGCATAGACGGTAACCATGTTTAAACCTAACATCCTCATAAATTTCCTTCATATGTTGATGAACGGTTGTTTGTTTTTCTGAAAGTCTAAGGTTGTCGTATCATTATCCTTAATTACTACGAATTCCTCGTTGAGGCAGGTGTTTATTGCACATCGATTGATTTGAAGCAACAAAAGGTGGTGGTAAAGGGGAACGTGGACAGCGAGACTCTGATTAAGAAATTAACGGAAACAGGGAAACACGCAGAACTGTGGCCTGACCAACCCGAGCTGAAGAAGAAGAAGAAGAAAAAGAAAAAGAAGAAGAAGAAGGCAAACACAGAGAACAAAGAGAGGCCGAGCGAGCAAGAAAGCAGCGAAGAAAGTAACCAAAGCGGCGACGAAAAAAACAACATGAACAACGATCAGGAAGCTGTTAAGGTTGTTGTTCAAGACATGGGCAAAAACATGGAAGGTGGCAACATGATGAGAAACAGCGAAGGGTTTTTCAACGTTAACAGAATGGGTGAAGGAAGCGCAACTGGCTTAGCCGGTGCGCAGTTCCAAGAGCCAAGGATGGAGCTGAGGCAAGCGATGCCTATGCCACCCGGTTACCAGTCATCGATGGGAGAGAGAAGGGTTACTATCAACATCCCGGGAATGGACGATAACGGAGGAGCGAACGAGGGTCGGAGTGGAGGGAAAATGTCGAAAAGCAAGGGGCAAAAAGGGAATGTTGTCATCAACGGTGGTGACGAGGGTTTTACGGTGGTGGAGCACCAGAACCAGATGCCTGGTGGTCATGGACATGGGCCGCGCCCAGGCCTGGTTACTATTTTGGGCCCACCCAATGAGAGTCCCCCACGGCATCAGTTCCCACCGCACTATCATGCACCCGCATCTCCGATGTATGGTGGAACCCACCACCCAACAGCGTATCCCTCTGTCACCCGCTACGGTGCTGCGTATTATACGTCATCGCAACCGTATTCGTATTCTCACGTGTATCGTTCCGTTGGGTCCGAGTCAGACTCAGAAACTTATACTTCACCTTCACCACCCTCCTATTCCTTCGAATTGTTCAGCGATGAAAATCCCAATGCATGTTTTATCATGTGAGGGATAATGTCACAACTGCCATAACTAACTTTCTTTTCCTGTTAGTTACTTCAAATTGGTAATTAACTATTGTTGGTGCGCGGAATTAATTATGATTTTACGTTGTTATTTGTGAATCAAACTTTTTGAGGGATCTTTTAAATCAAGCTGTTGAAGCCGCTGATAATGCCTTCTTTAAATCTATGAAAAGCTCTTTATTGCTGCGATTCCCCGTCAACTTGATTATGCTTTTTGGACATTCCCTTATTATCTCTTAGCCAAACAGAATTTAAGCGAATTTATTCTTTTTCTTTCACCATCCAAAGTGCTGCAAATTTTAAAAATTAACCTTCTTATGAAGTATGATGTCGTTTGCTTTACCTTTTACCCTCCCTTTTCCTGTTTGCTCTCTTATTCCTTTCTGTAAAAGAGATTCATCTGCGCTCATTGCATATCATAAATTTGAAGAAAATCTTGATTGCTGCAACTCACAAAATGCCATACTGGGATAAGTTTAAGTTTTCTGTAAGCACCTTAAGGAATAACTATAGAACACTGAAACAGCAGAAAATAAAGTCTATTGTGTCAAACTAAGCTTTTATTTCAATAATATTATTAATGTCTGTGTTGGAGCTAACTTTTACGTTGCAAAAAAACTAGTTTAAGCTTATTAACATTTAGGAGCAACCAAACACAACACAGTGGTAGATTTTAACTATTCACACTCAACTTTCTATCCATTCCTATGGGTCCGATCAATATTCTGAGGAACCGGTTCTTTCTGTGTATCTTTTTCTTTGTTGGGTATTCCTTCTGTGTTCTATACAACTCTGAACCATCTTTATATTTAAAAGTAGTTGAACTTACAATAATGTTGGCTTCAACTGTAACTCTATTCATCTTCTCAGTTACGATTAATCTTTTTTTGGCTGATAATATGAAATGCATAAAATAGTTGCATGATTTCTTGAAGAAGGTCTAATGCATGCATAGCAAGTATAGCTTTCATGTATTTAATTGTACTTTTTCTGCCCATTCAATTCATTACAAATCTACACACACATTAAATAATCATACCAAAGAAAAATTTAGAAACGTCCATGATTACATAACATGTTAATTTCGAGTGTATATATTACAATGTTCTAATAAATTAAAGCTTATATGCTCAAAAATATTATTTTAAAATAATTAACAGCAATGTCTTTTCAATAAAATTATCATGTTAACAATTCGTTTAACAAGTTTAACTTTTAGTATATATACGTATACAGACTAATTATTATATCTTTTTTATTATGCTAAAAAATATATTAGACAAAAAAATAATAAAGACAAAATTAGAGTTTATCGTATAATTAAGTGTAAAATTCGTTTAATTTTAGATCAATCTTTTATTTTGGAGGAAAAAAATATTAAATATGACTTTTTTTTTACAAATATGTTAGGTTGGAAATTTCCTTATACATAAAAACTACTAGTTTTCTTTACAATTCAGATTGCTCTTATGAAAGATTACTTGAATGTTTGGAATGTAATTCTTAATTAGTTTTTCAAGATTTTTTTTTTAAAAATAACTACTATCACTTAAAGAGTGGCAATTGAATGACTTTATTGTATGAAATACACAAAACACATTAAAATTCATTTAACTTTTTAGGAAAAAATAACTATTGCTCTGATAAATTAGCAATTTTTAATATTAGCTTGCATTATACGGTGAGATAATATATTTTATTGCTCGGATAAATTACCCATTTTTAATATTAGCTTGCATTAATATATGGTGAGATAATATATTTTGTTTTGTAAACTTTTTTTAAGATAAATTTCTACTTCTTTCATACAGGTAATTTATTTAGTTCCACTTTTGTTTTCTCTCTCTCTCTTATTCCATGGTTGATGTTGCATGCAGATGCCTGTTATATTGAAATAAAATATTTAGATATATTATTTATTATATGTTGTATTGAAGTTATGCTATTATAAAAAAATAATTATATGAAATGAAGCATTTTAGATATTTATAATTTAATTATACTTATGTGAGTAGTTAGTTTTCTTAATCTATGGAAAGGTTTTCTTTTACAATTATAAGTTTTTTTTTTTCAAGAGCTGTCTTTGTAATTTTATATTATAATTTTAAAATATGAGTAAAGATAAAATAAACAAATAATTTGTAGACACTAAATTGGAAAATTCCATTATAATACATTATTATAGATGTATAAAGTTCAACTATTAAAATCATTAAATATTGTCAGGCTCATTTGACATATATACTTTAATCACAAATGTTTATATTTTTTTCATAATTTCACGATAATTAACTATAATAATAAACTTTACATATGGGAATTGATATCTGCGGGTTATGGGCCCACCATCTTCCCATAGGATAGTAGTTAATACTGAAAATATTATAATTAAAAAAAAATCAAATAAAAACTTTGGCTTAAAAAACTATTAATAGTTTCTGTAAAAAATGGAGAACTAGATGAAGTGATTTGACTTAAAAAATATAGATTACGACATTATGTACAAATTTTTAAGAGGCTGAAAACAAATAACTTTACATTTCTAAAAAAACTAAAACAATATAACAATTTGACAAAATTATTGAAAATATTTTTAAAAAATATGAAAAATAATTCTCACAGAAATTAAAATTATTTTATACATAAATTAGTTTTAATTTATAAAAAATATATTTTTCTATTTTTAAAAAACAAAACTAATGTACTCAACTTTCCCGCCAACAAATTATCCATTACTAATTAAATTTTACAGTAAAAGACAGAGTAAGCATTTGTGTACAAACACATGATACAACTGTTAATCCTGGCCTTCTTCCCGCCAAGGCGCGAACCCTAAATAAGCGCGTTCCGCATTGTGGTGTGTCGAACGAACTATGGAATTCACGTTAAGCGATAACGCTCTCAAAACCTTTGCGCGATGCATCACTTGTCTCGCACGCATCGGAAACGAGCTCGCGATTCAAGCCTCTTCCTCTCAGGTAACAATAACGTTTCTCTGCAACTCCAATTCTTGCTTTCTTCGTTTCCGTTTTTCACCACTTCTCAATCCAAACGGAATTTCGTTTAATGATAATTTCGAACCAGATTAAGAGATATGGGAATCGCGCTTTGATTATGGCGCCACAACTATTTCTGTTTTCTCACGTGATTTGCTCCTTACACTTTAGTTTGGGTTTTGCGGGCATAATTAGTGCTTTAAAGCGAACTGGAGAATGTTGAATGTTGATTGTTTAGGACTGTTATGCACTTACGTACTACTAATTTTTGTTTCTTGATTTGTTATTACAGCTTCTTTTCCACACTATTAATTCGTCACGTTCTGCCTATGAATGCATTTCTTTCAAGCCTGGTTTCTTTGACGCGTATACTGTTTCTGGTAATTCCGTGCAATGTAGTGTGCTTCTGAAGGTGCGCAGCGGTCTTTTCTCACTTTAAATTAAATGAGTTTTGCAAATAATAAATTCATTCTCACATACTTTGATTAGGCTGTTTGTGCTGTTCTAAGGACACCTATTGCGAATATTGATCATTTGACTGTGAGACTGCCTGATCCAGATGCTCCCAAAGTGCGGTGGATTTTGGACTGCTATAATGGTAAATTGCTTATTTAGTGTATACACCATCTCTGGTGGTTGCTCGACAAGGGAAAGTTATAGTACAAGAATTGCTATTGGATTTAATTTGGTTACCATGGGAGACCAATCATGTAGTTGATTTCTTAATTAAAACTAGCCACATTTTGAACTTGGCCAATGTTAAGGAAACATGCTTTTAATACTGATGGCATGACCCCCTTTTTTTCACGCGGGTTAGGTGTAACATTGAATGTTAGCTTCTGCATGTCAACTGCGTCTTTTATCTTGGTGAGCAGCTAAGGTATTTGTTACTGCCCCTCACTATACGTCACTTCCTCTGCATATTTTGAAATTTGCTGCGTATAAATGTTCTAAAAGTCTGTAGTAGTAATTTTTTTCTTAAATGAGCTTAAGAACATTGCTGTAACTTCAATTCATTATACTTAAATATCCATTAATGATTGGATTTACTGTGTAAATGGTGCTAGGCATCCCATCATTTATGCTGCTATTTTCTCACCATTTAACAATGTGTGTGTTCCAACACACGTCTGACTCTAATGTGGATTAAAAAGGATACGCTTTTCATTGACTGCAGGTATGAGAAAAAGCTATTGGATTACTTGCAATGTAGAACCTGACATACAACACTTGTCTCTTGATAGGCAAAAATTTCCCAGCAACTTTGTTGTGAGGCCTCGAGATCTGAACAGGCTACTTGCTAATTTTCAGTCCTCTCTTCAAGAGATTACTATCATTGCAACAGAACCTTCTTCTCTACCTCTTGATGCTGCAAATGAAATTGGTGGAAAGGCGGTTGAACTTCGAAGTTATATGGACCCAACCAAAGGTAAAGAGGATTCTTTTGTTGGTAGCTTTATTGCAAACTGTATTTATTTATGTGTGTGGATGTCATGGCAGACAGTGATACATTGCTGCACACCCAACTGTGGATAGATCCTAAAGAAGAATTTTTGCAGTATGTTCATACTGGAGATCCAATAGATGTGACTTTCAGTGTAAAAGAACTGAAGGTAATGGTAAGCCTAGGGTTTTGTTTGTGAATTTTTTGTTGACATAGGTAAGTTTAGCAAATGTTGTTAGGGATTTCAGTCAAATGATATCATGTTTTTTAAATTTTATTATGTTATCTTTCAGAATTTGTTATTCTTTCTTTCTTCCATTCTACGATGAATTAGCGTATTAAAATACACTTGGTCTTTTTCTCATCAAACTGCAGGCATTTCTTTCATTTTGTGAGGGCTGTGAAGTTGACATCCATTTGCTTTTTGAGAAAGCTGGCGAGTAAGATGTATTTAGTATCTTACACAGTTTATCCTCAATGGCATGGTTGTCTTTTGAGTGCAAATGCATACCTTCTCTTTTTAAGTTATGGCATCGTACATATTGCTTTGATAAGTGTACTTATCATAGATTAAACCCCAAATAGAACTAAGGAAATGTGTAAAGATGTAAAGACAAATTGTCCTGGATTTTATTGTGGAGAAATAAGCTACACACTCTCAAATAAATAGACCTATTTTCTTGCATTCTGGATTTTACTTTTATGTTTGTCTTTTGTAGTTACTAGTTGTTATTTACTTTAATTCTTGTATGATACTGTGTTTGGCAAGCAGACCTGTTCTTTTGGCACCTAAGTTCGGTTTGGAAGATGGGTCTCACTCAAATTTTGATGCCACCCTTGTGCTGGCAACCATGTTAATATCTCAGCTTCATGAAGGGGCTGTCTCAGAACCTCCTGCGGGGGCCACCAGAGCACACCCTAATACTGAAGAAAGAAATGCATCTTACATGGAGCAAGAGAACTGCAGAGCAGATGCATCATCAGAGCTTCCATCTGATCACACCCGAATTTGGTCGGACCTCTCAGGTAGTTTCAATATTTGGATTGGATAATTTTTTGTTGATCAAAATTCTCATACTTTTTCATTTTGCAGCAAGTGCATTTAAAAGCATTACTCCTCAAGCAGAGCGGCAGGCACAAGGAGAAACAGTTTTGAATGGTGATGGTGGAAGAGAAATTCAAAGAATTAGCACAATGCAAATTTCAAGATCAGGTGCAGGAAATAATCCCATTGACTCCAATTTGTATCCTTGATGCTTCTATTTGCGCCAATATCTTAGGACTTCTATCATGATTTACTTTACCCCATGATGCTGCGGCCTCAAATGTTATTCTCATTTCTTTCTTATATCCATTACCTGGTTGAATTTTCAGAACAGATAAAAAGTATGGGATGCTCAAACCAGACACTAGGAATGGAACCTTATTTGAATTTTACACTTATTTGTCTGTTTGAAACCCTTTAATTTAAAGCAAATTGCTATCTTCATCCTCTGTTAGTCTCTCTACCTTAACTGATATCTCAGACCAACTGAAATGAATCATGGATTAGAGCCTCAAGGTTAGTTAGTTTGGCTTGTTAACGAGCTTGCCAAATGCTGTTGTAGTTCCATCAGCAACTAATATAATTGGTACATTTTATTCAGATGTGCTGCGAGATAATGTTCAAGCAATTTCACAACATCATCGCAGTAATTGGATAGCGGCTGAAGAGGATGATGAAGACGAAGAGGAGGAAAATGAGCAGTACATTCAGGCAACACCGCCATACTATGAAGAGCATTAATTCTGAGAACTCTACTGTAATGGTTTTCCTTTATCTCGACAACCTGCATGTGGTGATTCTCCTAGGTTGCCTTGTCTCTTAATTTTTTTTCTAATTGATCCTGTAATCCATCATTTAAAGTGATTGAATAGCCGTATATTGCTGAGTTTCTTGTACATATTTATACTATTAAATCTGCAAGTTAGAAACACCATTTCTTATCTTCTGCAGTAATTTCGTAGAGCATATAAACACTATTAATTTGGTATATCATATATATCTTCCCATATTTATGCACAAAAGCCTAGTTTCTAACCCATAATTAGTCTACCTGATTACCTTCCCTTAAAACAGGGATACAGAATATGTTCTTACAAGCTTCTGTATTCCCCTATTAGTCTGTTCTTGACCTTACTATGTACCCAGAACTAATCAATGGACAAATGGACGATGATTGCATTGTCAAGGGTTCATCGATCCAAGTCTTGACCGTTTATATCTCCTGATAATACAGAGAACAAGTTAAAGAAACGTGATATAATGAAAAGTTAAATGTTGTGATCCGACCATGAAGACACTGTCGGGAAATTAGATGAATCCGATGTTTAGTTTTAACTTAAAATTAAAGGAAGCAGACCAATGATATAATTTCCTTTCATTATGGACTGGCTGATTAATTGTTTATATTTATTCATACACTTGAAATTTAGGATCTACCTTCTCGTTCTCAATAAGTCTACTGACTTCCTTTATATCAAATATCTGAAATCGAAGTTTTCAATTTCCTTATCCTTCTCAGGTGTTATTGCTTAAAATTAATCAATCTTATTTTGAATTTCAATACATCTTATGAAATTAATGACAGAAATTATATGCCTTGATTCAAATAATTGATTTCAATGAATCTTTCCTCAATTTAAAAGTGATATCTCTTTTTTTATATATATAATTAAATAAAATATTAATTTTTGACAATGAATTCTATCATTTGTAACAAAAATAAAACTAGGATATTTTTAACTCGGGTTTTCACCTTTTGCTTGTTTTTTATTTATTTGACTTGAATTTAGAAATACCCGTTAATCATTTTTGAATTTAGTTCTCTCTAACTTTTAGCTCTTGGAATTAGAATATCAACTGCGTGACTTTACGTCCTTATTTGTAGTTATTCTTTTGAAGATGCATAGCATGTTCCAACAACTAACTATTATTATTTCACATTATTTTTCTCAATCAGACTATACTACATGATGATTTATGTATCTGGTTCATACTGACTATATGATGTTGTTTTTCTAGTTTATTGCCAAAGTGCAGGTAGGATTTGTAGATATTAGATAACCCTTCATAATTTTTAAAACTATTGTGGACTGCTGATGCTGAGTGCCTCGTTGAATTAAAAGGAGGTCCAGTGGAAATGCTAATTTTTTATAGGCGACTGGTTTTACTCTTTAGACCAGTTTTGCTTTTGCAGTCAATTTATGGGCAAATGATCTGATTGCTGGGAGTGGAATGTGGAACCTGATTTGGGCTTATGTTCCGGTTAAGAAAATCACATTTTAACCTTTTAGCTGCTGTGATGAGAAGAAAATACAGAATCTTAGGGTCTGTATGGATACAAATTGTAATTTGTAAGTATTTAAGAATCTCTATGGGAAATATAGAACTATTTTTAGTAGCGAAGTTCTTTTAATTTTATATCCTTTCAAACTCTTGGTGCCTTACCCTCAAACCCACACATACACTTCCGGGGAAAAAATTACAAAGCACACGTGCACAGGTTCGATAACTTGATCTATTTAGGATTCGTCTGTATGCAACTGCAAAACATTTTATTTATTTGTTTATTTCTGATTTTGTGATACAAAAGACAAATGAAATTTTGTATGGTTTCCAGGAAGACATGGTGCAAATCAGTTTGGAATTGACTTCAATCGATATATGTGAAACTTTAGAACGGACCCAGAAAAATTAAAATGCAGACAAATTGTCAAGGTAAACGCTTTGTATCTGTTAGTTGTAAATTTAATACCAATAGATATTAGATAGCAATATTATACTGGTACTTATCATATCTTGCACGCGATTACATATGGATGGGAATACATACGGGATAAAATTCATGCTTTGATGTAACTATCAGAAGGGAGAAAATAAATTAAAATGAAATGAACGGAACTAGAATATAACCTTGATAGTTTATAGTTTGAAAAGTATTCATTTGTCAACTTTCATATCTCATCGTTCTGGTGTATGATGTATCTTCTGCCAGCTAGTTTGGTTGACTATTTAGAAGGGAGAGGACTTGGAGCTTTGGACCACTGAACAGAAACCATTAAACTCTTCCAAAAGGTAGCAGCTGCTCCTATGTTATATTATATTTTAATACCAGAGGTTTTCTGCAAAATTTGTGGTGTTGTGGGAAGTTCGACTTAATGGGACTCGTTCAATGGTTTATACCAAATTCCGAAAATCGTAGATTTGACTTTATCCTTTTATATACAAATCTTCCTTTGACATTTTATTCAATAAAATACTGCTCATTAGAAAAATGCACTGTTTTTCTTTCATTCAATCTTATATTCTTTAATTAGTTTTTAGTTATTAGCTCATTTATGAAGTAATACAAAAGTAAACACCAATGTGAACTGACAGAAGTGATCAAGTAGCCGGAATGAACTCATTCTCTATGAATGTGGGTTCAATTTTTTCTTGAGTCAGTAAGATTTTGCTTGCAAGGAAACAAAAACTAGTTGACTAATTTTAAAATCATGTCGATTAAGCCAACCCTGTAATCTTTTGAATGGACTTATTGTCGTAGCTTCGACATGTCATTAACATCCTCTCAGATAATACCACAGGTGACTTTCTGTTTTATAGTTTTTTGGTTATACAAGATAAGAACATGATTTCAGTCCGATAGGTGCTCAAGATTTTATACTTTTTTAAGACTAGAATTCTTTTTTTCATGTTTCCTGAAGGCTTAGCGGCTTGAAAGAATTCAAGAGATTAGCCTACTATATATGTGGTCTCAACATAAAACTGAGTCCATGGCCACAATACTTTACTAAAAATAGAACTTCTAAATTCATTCTTGATTTGTTTGAGATGGATAATTCGGAGATATCCAAGATGGATATTGTCGATGTTGAGGTGGATAGTTGACTTAGAATTTCTTACAAAATCCAATCTATAATTATTCAAATTCATATTAGTTTTAATCCATGGAATTATCTCAAATCCAAATCCATATTTTTGTATTTTAAATCCAATCCATTTAATTGGATATGAATTAGATATAAATTAGATACATTTTTGGATTATCCAAATTGCATTTTGAGTTGGATTTTGACTTGACCCAATTCAGGTTGAGCCAGGACAATCCGGGCTCAGGTTGAGCAAAGTCGGCTCAAGTCCACCTCAAGCCGAGTCGTTCGGACCAAGTCGAATTGAGTCGGTGTGGTCCAAAGTTGAGTCAAGTCGTTCCGAGCCAAAGTCGAGCCGAGTCAACCCTGGGTTGTCGAGCTGAGTGGCCAATTGAGCCGACCCAAGTCGGTCGGGGCCGATATCCAGCCGAGTTGGTCAAGGTCAATGTTTAGTAGAGTCGGTCCAGCCTAATGTCGAGCTGAGTCTTTTGAGTTCGATATCGAGTCAAGTAGGCCTGGACCGATATCCAAACGACCAGGCCAAGGCTGATGTCGAGCCGAACAAGTCCGGGCCGATGTCGAGACGAGCAGGCCCATGCTGATGTCAGTCGCCCGTGCCCAAGCCGATGTCGAGTAATCTTGGCTTGGATTGATGTTGAGCCGGACCCGGGCCGATGTCGAACCTAGCAGGTTCGGGCCGATGTCGAGTCGAGCGGGTCCGGGCCGATGTCGAGCTGAGCGAGACTAGGGCGATGTTGAATCGAGCAGGTATAGGCCGATGTTGAACCGAGCGGGCTCAGGCCTATGTCGAGCCTAGCAGACTTGGGTCGTTGTCGAGCTGAGTGGGCCCGGGCCAATGTTGAGTCATCTAAGCCCGGGGTGATGTCGAGTCGTCCAGGCCTGGGCCGATTTCGAGTTGTTCGAGCCCTGGTCGATGTAGAGTCGTTTGAGTTCGGTCGATGTTGAGTCGTCCAAGCCCAGAATGTTGGGTGGTCCAGGTATGGGCCCAGGCTGATGTCGAGCTGGTCCAGCCCCAAGCCGATGTGGAGTTGTCCGAGCCCGGGCCGATGTTGAGTCGAGCGGGCTTGAGCCAATGTCAAGTCGAGCAGGCGCAGATCGATATCCAAACGACCGGGCCATGGCTGATGTCGAGTCGAGCAGGTCCCGGGCCATGTCAAGTCGAGCGGAGCAATCCCGGGACGATGTCGAGCCGAGAAGGCCCATGCTGATGTCCAGTCTCCCGTGCCCAAGCCAATGTCGAGTAACCCTGGCTCGGACCTATGTCGAGTTAAGCGGGCCCAGACTGATGTCGAGCCGAGCAGGTCAGGCTGATGTCGAGCCGAACCCAGGCCAATCTCAAGCTGAGTGGGCCCTGGCCAATGTGAGTTGAGCGGGCCCGAGTCAATGTTAAGTAATATGGGCCCATGGTTATGTCGAGTCGTCCAGGCCTGGGCCGAATTCGAGTTATTCGAGCCCGAGTCGATGTCGAGTCGTTTTAGTCCGAGTCGATGTTGAGTCGTCCCAGCCCTGGATGCCGAGTGGTTCGAGTCCAGGCTAATGTCGAGCTGAGTCTTTCGGGTTCGATATCGAGTCAAGCAGTTCTAGGCCGATATCCAAACGACCGGACCAGGGTTGATGTCGAGTTGAGCGGACCCAGAACTGATGTCGAGCCGAACGAGCTTGGGCTGATGTCGAACCGAGCAGGCTCTGGCCGATGTCGAACCAAGCGGGCCTGGGATGATGTCGACTCTTATGGACCAGGGCTGATGTTGAGTCGAGCAGGCCAAGGTCGATGTCGAGTCGTCTGGGCTCGAGTTGATGTCAAGTCGTCCAACGTCGAGCCGATGTGGAGTTGTCCGAGCCCGGGTTGAGGTCGAGTCGAGCGGGCCCGGGTCAATATCGAGTCGAGTAGGCCCAAATCGATGTCCAAACGACTAGGGCAAGGCTGATGTTGAGCCAAGTAGGTTCGGGCCCATGTCAAGTCGAGCGGGCTCGAGCCAATGTCAAGCAGAGCAATCTCGGGCCGATGTCGAGTAATCCTGGCTTGGGCCGATGTCGAGTTAAGCAGACCCAGACTGATGTCGAGCCGAGAGGGCCCGGGCCAATGTCGAGCTGAGTGAGCCCGAGCCATTGTCGAATCGAGCGGGTTCGAGCTGATGTCGAGCCGAGCGGGTCTGGGTTGATGTCGAGCTGAGCGAGACTAGGTCGATGTCTAACCGAGCAGGCTGAAGCCGATGTCAATTTGAGCGGGCTCGGGCTGATGTCGAGCCAAGCGGGCATGGGCTTATGTCTAGCCGAGCGAATCTGGGCCAATGTTGAGTAATTTGGGCCCAGGGCGATGTCGAGTCGTCCAGGCCTGGATCGATTTCGAGTTGTTCGAGCCTGGGTCGATGTCGAGTCGTTTGATTCCAGGTCGATGGCGAGTCGTCCAAGCCCGGGATGTCGGGTGGTCCGGGTCCGGGCTGATGTGGAGTCATCCAGGCCAGGGCCGATTTCGAGTTGAGTCTTTCAAGTTCAATATCGAGTCAAGCAGGCCCGAGTCGATATCCAAACGACCGGGCCAAGGTTGATGTCGAGCTGAGCAGGCCCAGAATTGATATCGAGCCGAACGAGCCTGGTCGATGTCAAACCGAGCGGGCCTGGGCCGATGTCGAGTCGTCCGGGCCCGAGCCGATGTCAATTCGTCCAACCCCGGGTCAATGTGGAGTCGTTCGAGCCCTGGCCGATGTGGAGTTGAGCGGGCCTGTGTCGATGTCGAGTCGTCCTGGCCCGGACTGATGTCGAGTCGTCCTGGCTTGGGCCGATATCGAGTCGTCTGAGCCCGGACCGATGTCGAGCCGTCTTGGCCTGGGCCGTTGTTGATTCGCATCCAGGTTGAGTCGGTTTAAGCCCAGTTCGAGCCAAGTTAGTTTGTGTCCATATCAAAATGGATTTAATGTAATTGACAAAGTGTATTTAATCTAATTAACAAAGTGGATTTAATCTAGATTTAATCCACTTTAAATGGATTTTAAAAAAATCTAAATAAATTTGATCTAGTAAAAATGGATGTGGATTTTAAATCCAATCCATTTATTTGAATTTGGATTTCGAAAAATCCAAAATCTATGACCACCCCTAATGTTGATCTAATTATGAGATTTCTTGAGTTGATTGACGCTTTAGCAAGACAAAATTTGTGGAAAATGGATGGGTATATATAGAAGGTATGTTGATGTTTGAGTCGGTAAAGATCGATAAGAATAGGAAAAGATGTTGTTGACAATGTTGTCAAGATCGTGAGTTAACTCGCTGATCTTGCGCTTTTACGATCTTTTTAAACAAAAACGAGTTGCATCGGAGGTGGGATCGGACTCTCTCTGGATCGGAGCAATCAAGTGATCAAAGGGTTGGATTGAACGATCCATGACTGATAAGTGTCTAATTTCAGTAATATTTCATATTAAAATATAGGCACTTATGAGGATTTATTGCTAATTTACATATAAAATAATCCCTAATTTATGAATTTATACCTTTTTACATTTTTT
>Ga0123341_1002801_pt1 | contig 14612 bp, 11 predicted proteins | sample Turbeapinknodule_FD_89959 | JGI IMG/M metagenome (GOLD analysis project Ga0123341, IMG submission 89959) | Root nodule microbial communities of legume samples collected from Mexico - Turtle bean Mexico pink nodule | ecosystem: Host-associated > Plants > Roots > Nodule | place: Mexico: Nepantla... | reverse complement strand
TATATATATATATATATATATATATATCCATTACTAAACTTTTCTGGATCCTTCCACTAGAATATTGTTTATACATTATAATTAAACTTAACTCTCTTCATTTTGTGACTTTTTATGTTGTTATTTGTGCTTTATACCTATCAACACATCAACATTAAATTCAAAGAGAGGGACTGAGAGATTTAAATGATACCTTCGTGTCATTCTTTGTTGCTGCAATGTGTAAAGTGGTGTTGCCCTCCACGTCTGTCTGATTCAGAATGTTTTGCAACTCAACTGGATTTGTCGTGAGCCACCTAAGTAAGAACTCAAAAGCCTCAAACTTCTGGTATTTAACAGCAAAATGCAGTGCGGTCTCATTTGTAGCAGTCAAATCATCTATTGAATCTGGACAAGCTTCGAGAACAGCAGTTAAAAGGTTTATATATCCGAATTGACTTGCCAAATGCAAAAGAGTGAGACCTCCTCTCATTTGGGCTCGAACGAGTTCTTTGTCCATCTCTATAAAGTGAAAGACCATTGTGACGTGACCATGTTCTAGAGCAAGGTGGATCGGTCTCAGTCCTTGGGGATTGAATTTCCATGAAAATGAAGGTTTTAATATCATGATCCCATTTGCAAATTGAAGATGCCCTGCACGTGCAGCAACATGTAAAGGAGTTTCAACAAATGGTATCAAATCTATCTCTTCTAAAACACGTGGATTCTGCTCAATCAAATTGTATAGAGTATCTATGTTTTTCTGTTGTGCTGCATTCTCCATCGTCACCACACTCTTCACTTGTTTGGAGTGTTTCTTGGCTTTGTCGAGTTGTCTAAGTTTCCAAAACGACAGTTTGAGTTATGGAGGACGATATATGTTGGACCCATTTGAGTTTCAACCTTAATATACAGAAGGTAACACGTTACTATTCATAGAAAAAAAAACCCTCTTTCTTTTTGGCTTTCTTAAAGGATAAGAAAATAATAAATATATTTTATTTCACTTTTTTGTTTTAAATTCAAACTAATTGTCTACTGTCTTTTTAAAACATAAACCTAAGTATTAAATAATATATTTAATTTAGTCTTGTAATTAAGTGTATTTTAAATGTTAAAGAAAAGGAGGTTGTACTTTAATCCGTAACATTGTAGAATTATTATGTTATGTTTATTTGATTTGATTTTTATATTATTTACCTATCAGTTATATTATTAATATCGTATATATAAATGTACATATAATAATTATGTTGATGCGAAAATGCTTCAAAAGTTACTTTCAACCAAGTATTTTAAGAAAAAAGAGCGTGTTTAAAAACTATTATTCACCCTTATATCTTTTTGGTCTACCTTTTTTATCTATATTTATAAAATAAGTTTTAATATTTAAAAATATGAAATTGGTAAAAATAAAATAGCATCATAATATAAATGATTATAGTATATTTAAAATATAACTATGCCACCAGGGGTGTGTTTTATTCCTCACATCAAAAGGCGTAATGAAAAGAAGCAGCCATGTTTGACATTGGTAGCCTGCCCAAGAACCAACAGGCATTGAAAAAGTTCAACTAATGAGAAAATAATAATGTGAATGAAGAGCTAAAGTTCCTAAAATTACGATAAGGAAGTTTCCTTCTCTTAACCCACACCCTTTTCATCAATCAGTGTCTCTCATTCCAGGTTGGTTCAAACCGTAATCGATGTTCAAGGGGTATATATACGTTTTATCTGCAGAGCATATACATCAAAATATTTATAATTACAAGTTTAAGTATAATACTATTTATATATTTCAATATATTTATTCAAATAATACAATATTATATCTAACCATATGCGTGTTCGGAAGTTCAAGGACGTACAATTATGAAACAACAACTGAGAAATTATTAGAACATGTAGCACAATGACGCTGTGAACACACGTAACAATGAATGAGGTTTTCGGCTTTGAGGCTGAGCTATTCAATGCCATATTTCTTGCTTAAGAGGTGGAAAACAACTCTCAAACAAATTACATCATGTGCACATAGGAGATATGAGGTCTTAAGTTTTGCTCTTTGGATTTGCTTACATCCTGTTTGTTGTTGGTAATCTGGTAGCATGGTCCCATTGTTGTTTGGGCTGTTGGTACCATTTTATGTATGTGGGATGTAACTTTTACTAGTATTAGATGTATTATATTAATCTATATGTTTTCTTTGTCATGTTTGTATTTTGGTGGTTGATGGTAGTGTTAGACATCTCAAAGATTCAACTTTAGTGTTTGATGAAGTCTTGTTGGAGACTTCTTGTCTTAAGTGTTTAGGTAGTTTAGTTTTTATTTTGTGTGTCTTTATTTATCTTTTGCCTTAATAAATGATGATGAATCCAAGAACAAATATTTTTTAACTATGTTTTTCAATTGGTTAAAAAGTTTTTCAACTAGTTTTAATTTGTTTTCTGAAAAGTTAGAGGTTTTTAATGTTATCTTTTAAATCAATTGATTGAAAATATTAAACAAAATTTAGATTTTTCTAAAATATGTTTTATGTACTGAAAAACCATGTTTTAATATGTAAAATGTTTTTAGTTTGAATACTTTCTATTTTGCGAAAAATCAGTTTTCATGTATATTACATTTTTTAAGTGAAATCAACAGATTGTTTCATTTTGTTAACAGATTAATTTTACTTAACTGCACTCTTTTGTTAAAAATTGTTTCTGTTAATCTTCTTTAAAATGGTCTGCATTCTTTTAGAAAAAAAATTCACACCACTTACTTTTTTACATATGTGAGAGCCTTAGTGAGAAACGTTTTTCAAAGAATTAGTCTTTGAAAAATCTTTGAGTTTTCTGGGCGCAAAAACCTTCATTGTTTAGGTTGAGGTCAAAGATAAGAGGTCTTAAGTTTTGCTCTTTGGATTTGCTTATCTTGTTTGTTGTTGGTAATCTGGTAGCATGTGTAAGAAATTATGTAAATTAATTTTTATAAAGTGACTCACATGACTTAGAATTTGGGCTTTGGGCCCGAATATAATTTAATAATAATAATAGAATTAAAGGGCCTATTGGTTAACGTAAGAAATATATATCTGATGATACCTAATGAAAACCTACATCTGATGGAGATTGGGAATTAAGAGTAAGAGGGTTCTGTCTCTGCAAATAAACGTTGTCTCACTTTTAGCCATCAAGAACGTGTGTGACAATAACGTATTTGCTAAGAGATAGATTAGGACAAAGGAGATAAAGTAACTGCTCAAATAGGATCACTCATGAATCAAGGTAAGTACCTATTCCTTCTTTATTGTATGAATATGTGTGAGAATCATGATATGACAAGATCTATATGTGAACATAAATGTATGCGTTCATTATCATGTTTTTTATTTACAGCATGGTCCCATTGTTGTTTGGGCTGTTGGTACCATTTTATCTATGTGGGATGTAACTTTTAGATTTAATTATCTTATTTGTTTTTACATTTATGGTCAATATTCAATTTAGTACATGGCTTTTAAAAAAAAAACAATTTGGTCCCTGTTAAGTCACACAAAACGAGCGTTAAGTGATGCTTATGTGGCAGAGACGTGTCAAGTGACGTGGATGGTTACATTAGTTTAGTCAAGAATGAATTGGGGGGGAGGGGGGGTTAGGATTACATTAATTTCAATTGGAGATTACGAATTGTAAGCATGATTAGAGTTTCTAGGATAAGAGGTGCGATTGTGAACAAGGATCTTGAGGTGCGCTCCCGTGGTGCGATCGTGAGGTTCGATTATGTAGTTCGATTGTAGAAAAATGTAGAAAACGTCGATAAACCACCACTTCATGGACCTTCCCGAAACAACACTATGTCGAGAAGGAACCCATGTTCGAGAATCCTCTAACTCCAAGCGACATGGAGAAGCTCATCCGCCTCGTAATCCCGAAGCAGCACGTCGAAAAGTACTTTTTGCTCAATGGTGGCGGCGGCGACTCGGGCGAGTGCAAGGGGGCTCCTATTGAGTTTCTAGGATGAGTCGGGTAAGTGCTGGCGGTTTCGCTACTCCTATTGGAGCAGTAGCCAAAGCTACGTGCTCACCAGAGCGACATTTTCTACGATTAGGGTTTTTCACCTCTCTCTGCCACATAAACAGTATTTGACGTCGTAAGGTCAAACTTAACGAAAATGACCAATTTGGATACATTTTAAAAAACATATGGACCAAATTGATTTTTTTAAAAATCAATGTACTAAATTGAATATTGGCCCTAAATGTAGGGATAAGGTAATTAAATCTAACTTTAACTAGTAATAGATGTACTATATTAATCTATATGTTTTCTTTGTTATGTTTGTGTTTTGGTGGTTGATAGTTGTGTTGGACATCTCAAAGATTCAACTTTGGTATTTGATGAAGCCATGTTTAATGTAGGTTTTAATGTCATGATTTTGTTCACAAATTCAACATGTCATGCACGTGCAACAAATTACAAAAGAGTTTCAACAAATGGTATTGAATCAATATGTATAGACTATCTATGTTTGCCTATTGTGCACGTTGCACAATTCATCGTCATGACACTCTTCACTTCTTTAGGTGTTTCTTGGTTTTGTAAGTGTTGTGTGTTGTCAGTTTCCAATAACTAGTTATGGAAGACTATGTTGGAATCCATTTGAGCTTCAATCTTAATATACAAGGTAACAAGTTGATATTCAAAGAAAAAAAAAACTCTTTTTTTTCCTTTTTATAGGATAAGAAAATAATAAATACCTTTTATTAATTTGACACTTTTTGTTTTAATTCAAACTAATTATTATCTACAGATGCTACTGTTTTTCAAAAGCATAAATCTAAGTATTAAATAATATTTAATTTAATCTTTTAATGAAGTGTATTTTAAATGTTAAATAAAATTAAAAAGGTTATACTCTATGAGTCTCGGACACTTCTTTTAAATGGTGTGTCCGTGTCAGACAAACATATCTGACACCGACACTCATATGACACGTATCAGTGAAGTGTTAAATTCAAAAAATATTTTTTGGATTTCTAACAATTTTAACACGTTCTAATACAATTTTAAAAAGGAAAAATACTTTAATTTTTTAAATATTCAAACTTATTGTATAAATTTTTAGTATGATTATAAAAATAAGGAACAAATTCTTTTGAACCACTATGAAAAGCATCTTTCTGCTCTAAAAAAACTGAAACATACTTATGTACATAAATATTTATTGTCTATTTATATAATTTATAATTATATAATATATATCTCTTTATCCTACATTTTAAAAATTATAGATAACTTCGTGTCCGTGTCCGTATCATATGAGTGTCTGTGTCTGTGCTACATACACTATACTTCTATGAAACCACACCCTTTTCTTCCATGGGTGTGTTAGCAAGGCTTTGAGAAAGTTTCCTTGTCTCAACCACGCCCTTTTCGTCAATTAATGTGTCAGCAAGGCTTTCCATGCTGGTTAAAGCTGTAATCCTTGTTCGAGAGGTATACGTTTTTTTATAAGGGAGTATTTATATCAAAATATTTATAATTACAAATTTATGAATAGTTAAAAATGTTTTTTTTCTGTTCTTGTTTGGTGGTAAGAGAATAATAAACATCTTTTATTAGTTTGATTTTTTGTTTTAAATTCAAACTAATTGTCTATAGATGTTACTGTTCTTTTAAAACATAAATCTAAGAACTAAAAAATATTTGATTGGTCTTTTAGGTGTAGTTTAAATGTTAAACAAAAGGATGTTGTAGTTTAGTCCGTAATATTGTAGAATTGTTATCTTATGTTAATTTCATCTTATTTTTTATATTATTTACCTATCATTTATTTTATTAATATATTGTGTAAATGTACATATAATAACTATATTGGACGAAAATGCTTTAAAAGTTATTATTCACCCTTTTATCTTTTTGGTCTACTTTTTTTTATCTATAAAATAAATTTTAATATTTTAAAATATAAAATTGTTAAAGTTAAAATAGCATCATAATATAAATGATTATAGTATATTTAAAATATAACTAAGCAACCCGGGGGTGTGTTCACATCAAAAGGCGTAACGAAAAGAAGAAAAGAAGCAGCCATGTTTTTCCATTGGGTAGCCTGTGAGTGCTCAACAACCAACAGGCATTGAAAAGAGTTGAAATAATAATGTGAATGAAGAGCTAAAGTTCCGAATATTACGATAAGGAAATTTCCATCTCTCAACCCACACACCCTTTTCATCATTGAGTGTTTCGCCAAGGATTTTCCAGGTTGGTTCAAACCCTAATCCTTGTTCAAGGGGTATATATACGTTTTATCTACAGAGCATATACATCAAAATATTTATAATTACAACTTTAAGTATAATACTATTTATATATTTCAATACATTTATTCAATATATCTAACCATATGCGTGTTCTGAAGTTCAAGGACGAACAATTAGGAAACAACAACTGAGAAATTATTAGAACATGTAACACACGTAACACAGATGCAGGTTTCTGGTTTTGAGGCTGAGCTATTCAATGCCATTTTTCTTGCTTAAGAGGTGGAAAACAACTCTCTAACAAATTACACCATCTTCACATAGGAGGTCTTAAGTTTTGCTCTTTGAATTTGTTTATATCTTGTGTTTGTTGTTGGTAATCTGGTAGCATGCTCCCATTGTTGTTTGGGCTGTTGGTACCATTTTATCTATGTAGAATGTAACTTTTACTAGTAATACATGCACTATCTTAATCTATATGTTTTCTTTGTCATACTTGTTGCCTTAATGTGTTTAATTTAGTTTTTATTTCGTGTTTCTTAATTTATCTTTTATCTTAATAAATAATGATGAGTCCAAAAATAAATATTTTTTAACTGGTTAAAAAGTTTTTTAATTAGTTTTAGTTTAATTTTTGGAAAATTAGAGGTTTTCAATTTGTTATCTTTTAAATTAATTTATTAAAAATATTTAACAAAATTTTGATTTTTCTAAAATATGTTTTATATACTGAAAAATCATGTTTTAATATGTAACCTAAGAAATGTTTTTAGTTTGAATATTTTCTATTTTGAGAAAACTCAGTTTTAATCTATATTATATTTTTTTAAGTGAAATCATCAGATTATTTTAATTTGTTAAGAGGTTGATTTTACTTAACTGGACTTATTTGATAAAAGTTGTTTCTGTTAATCTTCTATAGGGTCTTCATTATTTCAGAAAAAAAGTTCACACCACTTACATTTTACGTATGTGAGACTTAGTGAGAAATTTTTTTTTTAAAGAATTAGTCTTTTAAATATTTTTTGAGTTTTCTGGAGACAAAACCTTTATATAATACTCAACAATTAAGTCTAGAACACTAGAAATAAAACTAAAAAAAATAAAAGAAAACTATAGAAAATAAAAATAAAGAAGGATTCAATAGCATATTTTCCCCGAAAAGGATGCCGTTTTGATAATTGTTCAGTCGCGCTCAGTTTTGAGAATTCAACCTTGGATTAAGTGATAAGAAAATGATAAATAATACTTTTCATTTATTTTACTCTTTTGTTATATTTCAAATTAATTGTCGATAGATGTAAACAAGAGGATGTTGTAGTTTAGTGTAAATGTACATATAATAATTATGTTGGGGGAAAATGCTTTAAAAGTTATTTTCAGCGAAGTATTTTTAAAAAAATAAATTCAACGAGGGTGTTTAAAAATTATTATTCACCCTTAAATATTTTTTATCTACTTTTTTATTTACATTTATAAAATTGTTAAAAATAACTTTGCCTCATATATAAATTATTATAATATATTTAAGATATAAATTCTCAACAAAATATTTACAAGTTTAAATATAATATTATTTATATATTTAAATACATTTATTCAAATAGTACAATTTTATATGTAACCTGTGCCTGGTTGACACATGGATGAGAATAAAATGAAAGGAGAACCGTTGACTTTAAATTAATGCGTGTTTTGAAGTTCAAGGACATACAATCAAGAAACAGCAACTTAGATATTATGAATAATTATTTTATATTTGGTAAACTGCTTGAGCGTTATTTTTTATTTTTAAATTGGACATAACCACCATGCTTGCCCCATTTAATTTCTTTCGCAAGACTTGTAAGTTGGTTAGATGAAGTATAAGTTGTCTATTATTTAATGTGCTTTCATAAGGTTTTATTAATATATACATATAATATATACATATAATATATATATATATATATATATATATATAATTATTTTTTTTTGGATTTAAGATTGATTCGTTATAGGTGGTAAATTCGAGTTGAACAATTAAGTTTATCTTTTTTATGATAAAGATTATCGAACTTTGATAGTAATTTCAAGTATAAGTCTATTTACAAAAGATTTTCTGATACTCAAGTCAGTAAGAGTATAATTATATCCGAGTCAAGTACTATAATGAGTAAATGGAAAGTATTAGATAAGTGAGAAATTCTCTCTTGTATTTAGAGGCTTATGAGTTTATGACATGTATAAGTAACCGTGTTTCAATTATCAAGACAAAAGGTCGATTTTAGTCTTATTGGGGTGGTGGTTAATGTCCCGTAATCATGAAATACATAACTAACTGATTAATATTGATATTGTTAATGGATGTTAACTGGTTTGTAAATATATACATGATCATCGGATAGTACACAGGTCCTCAAACTCAAACTAAGGAATCCAACTTTAAAGAGATTGGGCTTGATTGACTTTTAGTTTTGTTTTTGCAACTGAGAATAAATCATTAATTCGAACTTAATTGATTTGATATTTAAAAAAAAAATGTTTAATCAGTGTCAACTGTCACATCGTCCTAGGACATAATGTATTTTCATCATAGCTTTTCAACGAAATGTTAGCCCAAAAACTAACATAACATCTAAAAAACATCTACCTTACAATGATATGTAAAAAGCCTCCATTGATATGTTTTCTCCCTCGTCATTACATTTATTACTTTATGTTTTCTCCCTCATTCGCTTCTACTAGTATTAGTGTTTGTGCAAGGTCTTAGTTCTTTGCTCTTGTTCCATTCGACCTTTTATAGGTGTGTCTACCCCCTCTACATTTGATTTTATCTCTTCCTCCTGGGAAGTCCCCTCATTAGTAGGAAGGATACGCCCATCGGAGAGGATAATTTCATGAGTCTTACTTACTCGTTTTCTGTTGAAAGAGGTTATCAAACTTTAGGATTAACTCGTAAACCCTTATGAGTTTAAGAGTTAGATGAAGGTTGGCAAGTCGACTCGAGAGTAAACTTGTTTTTGAGTAAACTTGGAGTTGACTCGGTCAGACTTGGTAAAACTCGGTCAAACTCACGAGTTCAAGGCCGAGTCACCGAGTTTAGAAAAAAAGGTCCAAAACGGTGTGTTCCATTGTGATTAGGTTAGATTTTAGGGTATTTTACTTGGTTCCATTCTTCACGCTCATGGTGCTATCTTCTTCTCTGTCGTCATTGTGCTAGCATCCTCGTTGCACCACACCATGTCGCTCGTCGCACCGCACCGCATCGCTTATCGCACCTCGCCGCACATCCTTGTCATCACGCGTCGTTCGCGAAGCACTTCAGGTATGTGTTGGTGCTAGTGTTTGGTAAATTTTTAGGGTTAGGACAGACTGGGTTTATGGTTAGGGTTTTTTAAATTAGGTTGGGGCTTTTTAAATTAGGTTGGGGAATTTTAAATCAGGGTTTTTTTTGGCATATTAGATTTTTTTAATTGTAGGGCATATTGGATTTTTTTTTCAATTTTGGGTGATTGATTTTTTTTTAAGATTGTTGGCACTCTGTAAGATGTTTGGAAGTGGTTCAAATTCAGCATTTCCACTACCACCTAAAAGTAAGAATGTTGCAGGAAATATAACAAATATTGGATGGAAGCATGAAACTAATGCTTCAGGGAACGAGAACAAAGTAAAATATAATTACTGTTCAAAAACATTTAATGGAGACATTTTTCATATTCAAACATCATCTTGCCGGAACTGTAAGAATTGATGGCTTAAACAAGAGGGGGTGAATTGTTTAACAAATACTTTCACAAAGATGGATTAAGAATGAATCTTTATCAAACAATCACAAATAAGCAATTAAACAAAGATCCAGAAACTGTTTATCAGAATTTTAACCGGTTAAAATTGTGATTCAATCGGTTGTTTATACAGTAGCAGAAACATAATTATCACAAACAGTTATAAGGAGTTAAGGGAAAGAGAGATTTACATAGCAGCTTTATACTGGTTCACTCAACCTTGAGCTACATCCAGTTCTCAGAACAACCTCTGAGTTCCACTAGTAATCAAATCCACATTACTACACGCACCACAAAGAGGTGACTTTGAAAACCACAAAGCCCACTCACCCTATTTGCAACACCACACACCTCAAGCCAGACTCTCACTGACTTTATAGAATTTCACCAACACTTACAAAGGATTATCAAAGTACAATTACAATAAATTAAGAAAGGATAGAAAACACATGGAATTACAGAAACCAGAAGCCCTACGATCAGTTCTTGTACCAGAGCAAAGCTTTACCAGCAATCTTGCTAAACTTGAAAAACTTCTTTCAAAACAAATCTTAATCTCTCTTTTGATTCCAAAACCCTGTTGAAAACATGTGTATTAAACATTTCAAAGAAGGCTATAGCATTTGAAATCTACCCGTTTAAGGCAGCATAACAGAGCTAAATCAGTTTTGATCTCTTTCAAAATAGTTAAAACAGGTTTTCAAAAAACTGTTAGAAAAACACACATTGAACCGATTGAACACACAATTTAACCAGTTGAATGGGTTAGGTAGTTACAAAACCAATTCAAAAATAGTTTCAAAACCTTCAAGCCAACTAAGTGACAAACAACTGATTATATCGATAATTCAACCGGTTGTTTTTCCTTTGCTTGGAAAAACTCTTTGATTCTTTAAAAACAGATTTGATAAGACTTTGTGCAAGGATTAAAAACTGATCTTAACATGGATTCTAAACACCTAAACTAAACCCAAACAAAAAGCAACACCGCTTCATCTTTAACTTGGATTTGAAACATCAAGGAACAAGGTATGACTCTGAACCTTGTGTATCAGTACCAGAAGAAATCAAAGTTTTAATGTTGAAAGTTGTCTCATAAGCTAAAGATGCCTCATTGAAGAAAATAAAATTCAATAGTCTTGGACAAACTGATGGTGAGGAGGAAGACAGTGAAAGTATAACTAGCAAGATGTTTAAAAGTAAATCTACATCTCCTGATGGTTTTCAAGCTACTCTGAATCAAATATACGAGAGAGGTGATAAAGAAAAAGTTGACGCTCAAATTGCTGAATTTTTCTACAAAAGTGTCATCCCATTCAATATTATTAGAAATCCAGCTTTTGCAAAGATGCGTGACATGATTGGTAGATATGGTGTTCGCTATAAACCTCCAACATATCAGGATATTAGAAAGAAGCTTCTAAAATAAGTCATGGAAAAAACTGATATAGAACTTCAAGAATATAAGGATGAAAGGAAGAGAACAAGTTGTATCATTATGTCTGATGGATGGACAAACAAGAAAAGACGTTCAATTTGAAATTTTTGGTGAACAGTCCTAAAGGAACTGTGTTTCTCTAATCATTAGATACCTTAAACATCTCAAAAACTGCAGAAAAAGTATTTAAAATGTTGGAGAATGCGGTAGAATTTGTTGGTGAGGAAAATGTAGTGCAGGTAGTTACTGATAATGCTGCAAATTTCAAGGCAGCTAGAGAATTGTTCATGCAAAAAAGGGAGCACTTATATTGGACTCTATGTGTTGCCCATTGTATTGATTTAATATTTGAAAATTTTGAGAAGCAATTAAAGGTCCATGAAACTACTATCAAGAAGGGAAAAAGGATCACTACCTACATTTATGGTAGAGCAATGCTAATTACCATTTTGAAAACATTCACAAATGGAAGGGACTTGATAAGGCCTGAAATGACTAGATTTGATACAACATACTTAACTCTAGCTTGTTTGTATGAAATGAAAACATCATTGATGACCATGTTTAACTCTGAAAAATGGAAAACAGGCAAGTTTGGAAATTCACAGGAAGGGAGAAAAGTTCAAAATGTGGTATTAGTCGATTTTGGAAGAATGTAACTATCTGCTTAAAAGTTGTTGCCCCTCTTATGGTGGTCCTTCGATTGGTATATTTGGATGTAAAACCCGCAATGGGATTTATATATGAGGGGGTGGATGTTGTTTTTTCTCGACAAGTGTACCGAATCAACTGTAATATAGTACTCTTTAAAGTACGAATGTCAAACCCACAAGGAACAATTCTACTTAAGAAGTTCTGTTATAAAATTCATCAAGTGTAAATAATAATTTTGAGAACTTGTTCATAACCAAATTAAAGATTTCACAAGTAACTCAAAGGTTTAGGTTTTGATTCAACCAAAAAGAAAACTAACTTATCAAATATAGAGAAAGATACTTGGGATTGAATCTGATTTTTGGTAAGATTTATAGAACTTGTGTTGTCACACATCAAAGGCACTTTGTTGACTTTCAACTCAAAATCTTCTAGTTGTTGTTTAATCCAAAAGATTTGTGCACAACAACTTCCAACTGCAATGTATTCAGCTTTTGCATCTGAAAGGGCCACACAAGCTTGCTTTTTGCTATGCCAAGATATGAGACTTGAGTCAAGAAGAAGACAAGTCCCACTTGTGCTTTTTCCATCCAATTTGCACCCTGCAAAATCAGAATCAAAGTATCCAACTAAACGTATAGGAGAATGAGAAGGATACCATAAACCAACAGATGTTGTACCCTTTAGATATTTCAGTATTCTCTTAGCAACTTTAATATAAGATTCCTAAGGGCTAGATTGAAATCTCGCACAAAGACAGACTGCAAACATGATGTCTGGTCTACTAGCAGTGAGATAGAGCAAGGAACCAATAAATCCTCTATATTTGGTTTGATCTACTGTTGTTCCATCCAAGTCAGCATCCATATAGTAGCTTGTGGACATTGGTGTGGTTGCCTTTTTTTAGTTTTCCATATCAAACTTTTTTAGAATCTCCTTACAATACTTGGTTTGACATAGAAAGATGCCATCCTTAGATTGCTTGACCTGCAGTCCCAAGAAGAAGGATAATTCTCCCATCATAGACATCTCAAACTCCCCCTGCATTGCTGTCACAAATTCTTCACACAAGTTATCATTAGTAGCACCGCATCTACATATATTTGGACTAAAATAATAACAGAATTTGACTTTTTAATGAAAAGAGTCTTATCAATTTCTCATAGCCATGAGACAAAAGGAATTTGCTAAGGCTCTCATACCATGGTCTTGGAGCTTGTTTCAGCCCATACAAAGCCTTTTTCAGCTTGTAAACATGAATGGAGAGTTGATGATCCTCAAAATCGGGTGGTTGTGATACATATACCTATTCATTGATAATTCCATTTAAAAATGCGCTCTTTACATCCATTTGAAATAGTTTGAAACCGCTCATACAGGCAAAGGCAAGCAACAACGTCACAACTTCCAATCTGGCCACTGGTGCAAATGTTTCATCATAGTCAATGCTCTTTTCTTGGTTGTACTCTTTAGCAACTAGCTTTACTTTGTTCCTTATAATCACCCCTCATTCATCCAACTTGTTCCTGAACACCTACTTGGTTCCAATGATGTTCATCTGATCCGTTTTAGGAACCAGAGACCATACATCATTTTTGGTGAATTGGTTCAACTCCTCATGTTTGGCAGCAACCCAGTTTTCATCCTTGAGAGCTTCACCTATTGACTTAGGCTCAATTTGAGAGATAAAAGACATGTGTTTTCAACAATTTGAGATTGTTCTTCAAGTAGAGACTCCCTTCTGAATCTGCCCAATGATGTTTTCCACAGAAAGATCCCTAGGAATTATCCATTCTTGGGGTAACTCATTCTGCTGTAGAATTTCAACCGGTTGTTTCGTAGAATCAATCAGTTGTTTTCCTGGGCAGTTTTCAAGATTCTTCATAATGATGTTCTGCTCATCTTCCTCTACATGATTCCTTTGAGACTCTTTTTCTGAATGGTTAGTCTCATCAAATACTACATGAATAGACTCTTCTACAGTCATGAGCCTTTTATTATATACCTTATAAGCATGGCAAGATAAAGAATAACCAAGAAATATACCAACATCCGCTTTCTCATCAAACTTCCCAAGGTTTTCTTTACCATTGTTCAAAACATAGCACTTGCATCCAAACACCTTCAGATGACCAATATTGAGTTTCCTTCCATTGAACAATTCATATTGAGTCTTTTTCAAGATTGGTCTTATGAGAACCTTGTTCATACATAGCAAGCAGTGCTGACAGCATCCGCCCAAAAGTACTTTAGCAAGGAGGATTCACTCAACAAGGTTCTTGCTGTTGAACCAAGTGGTGTTCATGTTTTGAAGAATCCAAATCCTTTGAAGGATGTTGAAGCCTCTGCTATGCTTGATGTTGTTGTGCTGGTTTAAGCTTTGTTCTGGGGTAGTTTATACGTTGTAATCCACCCTTTGATTAAATCTAAAGCATTAGCATTCTCAATCTTTGTGAAAGTAAAATGTTTTCAAACTAAGTTAAAACAACCGATTGTTTTGTCGAAACAACCGATTGTTTATACT
>Ga0123341_1002800_pt1 | contig 14612 bp, 3 predicted proteins | sample Turbeapinknodule_FD_89959 | JGI IMG/M metagenome (GOLD analysis project Ga0123341, IMG submission 89959) | Root nodule microbial communities of legume samples collected from Mexico - Turtle bean Mexico pink nodule | ecosystem: Host-associated > Plants > Roots > Nodule | place: Mexico: Nepantla... | reverse complement strand
TGAAATGATGCTAGATAGGGAAATAAAAAATAAAAGGGTGTTAAATAGGAAAATAAAAACAAAAGGGTGCTAGATAGGGAAATAAAAATAAAAGAGTACTAGATAGGGAAATAAAAGTGTAAATGATGCTAGATAAGGAATTGAGCCCCACATGATAGGTAGACAAATTCAAACAAATGTCGACAAATTTCCATTATATAAAAAGAGAAATATTTTTTGTTAAAATAAAATAATTTTAAAATTTTAGAATTACATTATATCATATTCTTATTATTACAATTGTAAACATATCTTGTTAAAATAACATTTTTCTATTCAAATAAGATATTTTTTATTCTTTAGTACAACAACTTCGATAGTAATGAAGTTGAGGCTCGTAATATTGACAATGCGACCCAGATATATTAGTTTAAGATTAAATTTGAGTGACTTATGATTGACTGAGATATTATAATAATTTAGTTAATAAAATTTAATTGGCAATTTTAAAAAATAAAAAAGTTCAAAAATAAAATTGAAAATTCATAAATGATTCTAAAGTAACACTAAAATATAGATTATTCTAAACCCTATAAATATCTAAAGACGACAATGTCCTAACACATATATAGGTATTGTATATGAAAGAAGTTTCTTTCCAACTCCACATATTTCTTGAATCATCTCACATTCATTCTAGAATAAAAAAGTTCGAATATGTTTTTTACAATTTGAGAAAATTACTCCAAAATGAAAGAAAGTTGGCGAAAAAAATAAATTGAGTACAAAAGGTTGAACTAATATAGAGATTTGTAGTTCGCTTATATTTTAACACTTCTACTAACTATAATTATCCATCACCTCTAGTTATAATAATCACATTAACCCACACACAATACTTTATTTCATTTTAAAATATAATGTTAGTATAAATTATTCATCCATAAAAATAATAACTAACACCATCGAAGATAAACGATAAATCAAAACAAATCAATGATCCTATACGTAGTAATGAGACACCACCATAGTTTCTTCCGCATTTCTAATTCTAATATTAGTGAAACAGTTTGTAGCTACATCATCATATTTTTTAAATATCAATATGATAAATTAGTTTATATATTTAAATTTTATTAAAATATAATGTTTTTTTAAAATTATATTATATGTATAAAAGAAAATTTAAATATCATAAATTTAAGAAAAAAAACAAAAGCTAACTATAAAAATTTTTTATTGTGTAAACCTCAATTGAGACACATTTTCACATTAATTAACTTTTTACAATAACAAAATAATACTAATAATAAGGACATGTTGAGATCTTAATTTGGACTTTGGAGTTACCAATCTCGTTAAAAAAAAACTCATTGGAAAGTATAGACGGAAGAAATTGACTTTCCTAGTGACTAAAAATTAGTACATTTGGTGAAATAAATAACCTTCCGATGTGGTATTTGCAGACTTCATAAAAAAAAGTGTTGCTGTAAAAAAACCTGGGCAAACCGTATTTATAAAACCTTGACATGGTGGGCCATGTCTTCAATTATGTCTTCCACATTGCTTTGTTTTGTTTTGTTTTGTTTTTTCCTCTTTTGTTTCAACCAAGACACGTATGAGGGGTGTTGAATCTATCGCCTTTTGCTTTTGGTCTTGGAGATCCTTGATTTGCTTGCTTCATGAGGCGGTTTCCATATTATATCCTCAAGATTGCTATGAAAGTTCTTATAGAACTGCAACAATATGGAGTGCATCTTTCTTCATAAATGTAAGCAATCGACATGGGAAAAACTGAGGTTTTCAAAAACATACCTTGAGGTATTCACCAGTATCTCCAGCTGCTTTCTGAATGTCCACCATATAAAATGTAGGAGCCACTTCAAAAATCTTGGAGCAGAGAAATAAGAATTATTCTTTTAGCCATAATGTCAAGGGGTAGTTGAAATTCTGGGAGAGAGGGATGGAAACTTACTTCAAGGATGACAGAGAAATATGATGTTTTATTTGCTGAAACACCCTCTACCCTCATCTGAAAATTCACACAAATATCACTTCAGATGACTAAAGATTTGAAAAGTGTATGTGAATGGACAAAATGATGATGCCAGAGTAACAAAAGCAGTGAAATCAAGTAAATCAAACATGTAAATGCAAATAAACCTTGTAGTTGCGAATATGAGTCTTATATCCCATTGATTGTGCCACCACTTCCATACTCGATAAAACCACCTTTGCTGGCTTTTGAGTGATAAAGCGCGTTTGGTACTTTACAGAGTCCTGCAAGGATATTAGAGTGACAAATCAGATAGCATAACGATAATTATGGAAAATATTTAAGAGATTTAGACCCTTAAATGAAAGAATATTGTAAGTAGGTGCCATCATGTAACATGGTAAAGATTACATCTATAGTTTACTTCAGGGTAGTATTTGAACATTTAGATATGATTACTGACTGAGCGACATCCATACACAATGTAACAATTAAATACCTGTCCACGATCAAAGATTGTTGCAAGATTTAAGCCTTGAGACAGAATAATCAAGTCAAATGCATTAAGCATTAAAGGACCCATGTCCTCGTTATCACATTGTTGATCAGCCCTCTGTTCCTTCAGCAACAAAATAATCAGTAAGCTAGCAACAAGAGAAAACAAGCTGGCCTCTTTCACCAGTTGTAGAAAATGACTACTCGATTTGCATTATGTTCAACTTCCTTCAACTCAATTATACCAGTAATGAAATGGTTTTTCCAGGAATAAGATAATTCAAAATATCTTTTACTAATATTATTATTGTTTATGGTTCTTTGATATGCCTGTTTATTAAATGGAATTGTGGAGTGATCAACACGGTACTCATTGTATATGATTCTGATGTAGATCAGGAACTAGAAGTGCTTTTCTTGGCAAGTTACTCTCCTGATAAACAATCCTAGGGTGCTACTACGTCTCATGTTTCAAATACTCTCCAAATAAAGGAAATTTCAAGTTCATTACAACTATCAAAAGCATCTTAAATGTCAAAGCTGAGGATATATTCGTATACCCAGTATAACCAAAACTCTGATAAGATTATCCTATTCAAATTGAGAATGAATAATCCAAAAAAGAATAAAGTCCCCTCCCTAATACTGATAACAAATACTTCAAATTCAAAAACTCTAATATTAAATTAAAATCCTAAAACATTGTGTCCATTCTATCTCAGATTCATTCTAACATATGAAATTGAATAGGTAGACTGGAAAATGAAGGCAGATTAGCTTAAATACCAGATTTTTTTAAACACACACACATTGCTGATCAAAACACACACAAACAGATAAACATACCTCGGCTTCATCAAAAGCAGCATTTACATCATCAAGATTTACATCTTCATACTCAAGAAGACTGACAGGAACATAGCTCCTCTGAAACCATTCATCATTTCTTATCTGTTCAATGGTCATACGCTGCAAAAGTGCATGGAAACAAGGGAAGGAAACTTGTCAGAAAGAATGAGGATCAAGAAGTCAATTCTTTCCATATAAATATATACACATATATATATACAATATTTTCTATCAAATCCATTCACTTTTAAAACTAGAAAGTTCATGTAGTTCCCAATCATGCTCGAGAACTATATGTCATCACACTTTCAGCTTTTTAGATACCATTGTATCACAACATATCTCAAAATACCCAATTGATTTTCTATTTCTATGGCCATAGAACATTAATTTTAAATTAGCTGAGAAAGGTTGTGCCAACTCCTGTTGCGCAATGCAAATACTTACGGTTTCAGGATTTGGGTCCAAAATTCTTTTTATCAAGATTTTTGCTCCCACAGGAAACCAAGGAGGGCTTGAAAATTCTGCTCTCTCAATCTGAAAAAAAAAACGAAAAAAAAGGAAAATTTATCATAGTCAATAACAATCCAAATTCCACTTTGATGAAAACAATCGACTAGCAACGCAACCCTCAGATAATGCAATATTTCTTGAGCCTTTCAACACAGAATAGAAGAGTGTTAACACCAGAACTCATAGCTTGTCAGAACAACAGTCTGCACCTATTAAGAGATGCAAGAGACTACTGATAAAAACTTCCATTTCCAATTCTTTCATTCAGGGTCAATTTGCTACTCTGGACACTCTTTCATAAAAAACAGATAAATTTTGACCCCATAATAGCAAATTGTTTACTACTTATTATCATGTCAAATGGCTCATAAATAATAATGATGTATTTCAATAAATGCAAGATAACTATTTTATTTGCAATACAATATATTATACAGTAAACTATTTATTTGACATGCTTAAATTCATGCCTTACTATATAAGGTGGTTAGATCAAGCTCATCAAATGGAAGATATCCAGCCAGTAGGACATACAGGATAACCCCACAGGACCAAACATCTGCCACAGCACCGTTGTAACCCTTATGGCTGAGTACCTGAGTCCACAGAGTCAAAAGAAAAATGAAGATGTCAGCAAAAGAATGGTCAGTATTTACATTTGACATAAACTGGATTACTGAAAATAAGCTACACGACAAGCCAGACATGTATTTACCTCAGGAGCTACATAGTTTGGAGTCCCACAAGTTGTTCGAAGGATACTCACTCCCTATGAAAATGTTCAACAAGTTTGAGGCCCTTTGCTATTGTTATATCTTACATGAATCACAGTCATATATAAAAAGCTATTGTTGTAACAAGCTCACCTGTTCAGGCAATGCACTCAAACCAAAATCGGAAATCTTTATATTTCCTAGAGAATCAAGTAAAAGATTTTCAGGCTGCACAAGGCAAAGAAGAAAATTAGAAGAAATCATGATTAGGATAACAGACAAATTTGCATATCCCACTCAATGCAAACCTTTAAATCTCTATGATAAACTCCCTTGCTGTGGCAATAATCTACACCATCAATAAGCTGTTGGAAATATCTTCTAGAATCAGCTTCACTAAGACGGCCATGGTGTATCTGCACATTTATAGTATTCATCATGAACATGGTTAATATCTTTCAATTGTGGTTACTAAAACCTACAATAAAAGGTTCCATCTTGAGATACTCACAATTTTATCGAACAATTCACCACCCGTGATGAACTCCAATATGATGTAAATCTTAGTACGGCTTGCAAGAACCTGAAGAAAACCATATTTTTACAGAAAAACAAAGTGCTTGTGAGTGGCGACAACAAACAAGAGAAACATCAATAATGGCTTGTCAGAGAAAATATTGAGTCAGCATGTCTATTCTCTTAAAGAACTTTTCATTTACGAAGGAAGATTCTCAAAATATACTTCCACAGCTGTTCTTCACTCCAATTTTCAAACAATAATTAAAAAATTAAAAAATTAAAAATCCAAGATTCAGGTTTTCCTTTTACTTGCTCGAAAATACTTCTGAAACCTTAATTGACACCATATTCCATAATTCAATCATGATTCGAAATTGGATGACAACTTTGAAAAGAACCCAAACAGACCCTTAATTACAGAAACAGAAAGCAATTATCACATGCCTCGTACAGGCGAACAACATAAGGATGCCTAACTAGCTTCATAATAGAAATCTCCCTCTTGATCTGCACAATAATAGAAACACACCAGTAATGAAACATTTTTCAGCTAAAGGAAAATTAAGCTTATAAGGAAAGTTAATTAATTGAGAGTGCTACCTGGTCGACCATCTTGTGCTTGATGATGGTGCTACGGTCGAGCACTTTCATGGCCACGCTCTCTCCAGTTTCTGTGTTCTGAGCGAATTTCACTTTCGCAAAAGTTCCCTCCCCAATCGTCCTCCCAATCTCATACTTCCCAACTTTCCTCAGCACCATCTCTCTCCCTCTCACTGCACCAATCTCAGCTTCTGCATTGCACACTCTTCCAATCCCAAAAGCGTTTCACCAATCAAACGTTAATCACAAGCTTCGCACTTTTCCAATTTTTTATTTTGAATTTATTAGTTTATTAAGTCCCTTCTTAGCAAGGAAATAGAGAAACTGAAAGAGACCAACTTCACTCTTTGAAATTAAGCAAAAAGAAAATAGAAACAGAAAGAGAGTATGACAGCTATGAAGGAACTTTGATTGGTTGGTAGGTCATAGAAAGGGAAGTCGATTGGGGAAATCGGAGTGAAGAAAATTGGTGTGTGGAAAGAGAAAATGAAAGAAGGAAATTTGAAAAAGAAATGCAAAAAAATTTGATTTTTTTTTTAATATTGTTTGTGGGGATACATTGGAGACGGAGAAAGCATGGTGGACTTGTGACGAATAGGTGAGTAAGCAAGAAGGAAGAGTGGGGCTGATTGTGTGCGGCGCGGACGATGGAAAATGAAAGAATTGATTAATGGAGGTGTTTCCGGAACAGTTTCCGTAGACACGGGTGTAGGTGATTACCCCACCTCGTTCAATTATTAAGTGTTTTTACCGGCACTAAACTTGTTTTTCGGCTTGTTCACACAATTCCATCATTTATCTGGTTTAAGTGACGTCACACGCACTCAAGTGGGAATTGCAATTGGATTTGGAAACTTGCAGTGAAGTGAAAATGTTTTGGAACTATGTCAACTTCTTTTTTTAAATGTGTTTTTTTTCATTGTTGTAATGTTTGCTTTTAGATTATGCAAAATAATCTCGTTTTCATGTTTATTTTTAAAAAATTTGGAATTTATATCTTGTTTCTATGAATAAAAATTTAAGAATATAATTTTTCAAGAAAAAAAAAGTACATCAGACATTTTCATGAACAAAAGTTTGAGAAGAGATTATTTATTGATATGGAGAATAACAAATATTATTTGTTAGAGAAATTAAAAATCTATTAAGACATAACATTTCCAGGGACTATATTCACATTTGTTTTCTTTGGTTTATTTATTAAGATTGATTGAAAGTTGAAATAAATAAACATGATGAAATGTATGTAATGTTTCCATGCTTATTTATAAAATAATTAATTTTTGTTAATTTGCAACTTAATTCACTCATTATGTTTTTCATTGAATAACGAAATGCGCAACCATATGTACCTGTATTTTGCAACCATATGTACCTGTATTTTGCTAGCTTCTAGGAAAAAGAACATGAAATCTCTTTTACGTTTAAAATAGATAGATAAAAGAAATTATTAATCAAAACTCATTGAAAAAATGTTGGTTCCAAGTCAATTTTTTTTATGTAGTTCATTGAAAAATTCATCTATTTATCATAAAATGTGAAAACAAAAATGTTTGTGTGCCATATATGAAACATTATTGAAAGACTTTAACAAATAAATCTTTCATTAACTCATTTTCATGCCAACTTTAAACAATAACAAATTAGTGAACACATTTATTTTAATACCAGTTTGAATATTTAGTCGTTAATATGTTGGTAAATCAATTTATTTCACTTAAGTGTTAAGTGGTAGTTGAAACAACTCAACCTCACGAAACAAAAAATAATAATAGAAAGTAACTTAAGAAAAATGAAAGTGTGTGCAAAAAATTTCAAAAAAATATAAAAAATAATTATTACACAATTTTTTTTAAAGAATATAGTGGAATAAAAAATGCAAATTAAAAAATAAATAGTACTTTTTTGGGAATTTCTTTATATATGCTTATAAATTACAGGAATACATTTTATTTTCTTATTTATCTAATTATTTACTATATCTGAATCTTTAAAGTAAAATTCAATAATTTTTGTGGAAAAAGGTATTGATAATTAAATAATATTTTTATAATATATTTTAAGTGGAATATTGTGGATTAAAAAATATAATTTATATATTTAAAAAAATGTATTCATCAGAATGTATAGTTGTTAAGATCTGGAGCAGTTAAGTGCATGCGTCAAAAATTGATTCGAGGGTTTACCAAAAGGGGAATAACAGTGTCTGAAGCTGCATAAACAGGGCAAACTGAATAGGTTTCATAGAATTAAAGTGAACGGAATTTGAAGCATAGGTCTGGTGATTAATGTACTGGTTAGTGACGGTAGCAATTGAATAATCAGCGATGGCGAAAGCCGTGATCGGAGAAGAAACGCGACTCAAATTGGCGGAGGATCGTCTCAGCCAATCCGCAATTCCATCGGAGGCACAATCTCTGATGCCATCTCTGTCACACTCTCACTCTCCCTCTCCGAAATACCTAACTAACTAACTAACACCTCCGGTTTTACTTTCAGGTGGGTCTTCTAATCGGCAAGTTCAGCTCCGCTTTGGGCCGGGCCTTCCTCTTCGATTTGATTCCCACCCCACTCAACGATTCCGGTGAGCCCGCCTGTTCCCTCACCGAACCCGACAAGAAGAAGGGCCCGAAGCCCAAATCCAAATCCGAGCCCGCCGATTCCTCTTCCCTGTTCATCGACAAGGACTGGGTGGGCGAACATGCACGCCAGGTTTCTAGAATGCTCGTCGGTGGCATGAAGGTCGTGGGCCTATACGTTTGGGTCAGCGATGCCGGGTTCAAGAATTCCACCATAATGCTTTGCCAGGTATGTTAACAATTGGTTACTAGTTACTGCATTCGTATTTGACTTCGTGATTAACTATGTATGTGTTGTCTTGTAGACAGTGAAGGGTGTTGCTGACGCAGCGCCGGTTTTGGAGGGTGACTGGGATGAGAGACTGCTTCTTCATATTTGTTATAGTCCTAGAAGGTAACCCTAATACCAATGATTGTTCCATTTTGTATTATTATTTTAGTTTGTGATGTGATGCTCAGATGTTGCTATCAGTGTAGGTGGAATTGTAGAAACTGTTCATTGTCTTCCAATATTACATCAAGTAGTTTGCGGCCTTGTGATTTTAAAATGGGGAAGGTCTTAACTTCCCTACAGACGTACAAGTGCATGTACAACTTCAACATTAGGTAACATTCTGTGAAATCTGTGATATTCGTAGATTATCTGCTGAATCTGTTGGTAATTTGAGTAATTGGATATGGTGTTTTCTGTTATGTCCTGCAAGGTTACCCATATTACGTGACAGTGGATCGAAGTTTCAGACATTGAGTGATGTTCTTCGTCATGTGATCTCTGTTCATGCCAAAGAGCTTACAGGTGCAAAGGCCTTGATTGACGGTAAATTGGTAACTACTCGATTACCTCTTTTTCTTTTCAGCCTTTTACTTCTAATTTCTGGTTAGTGTTTCATGTTTAGTAAACTTTATTCAGAAGTAAGAAGCTATCCAGAGCTTACATTTAGGTTAAGTTATATCTTAAAGTTGTAGTTTGTCACATAGAGTCTGTTTGGACAAATTTTTCTATAAACACTTCTTGAAGAGAAAAATAAAAGGAAAAAGAATGAAATCAACTTCCATCTATTTCTCTCTTCAAAACTTAACACGCCCTTAGGTTAGGAAAAACCCCCAAGAGTCACTGCTTTTGTCCGTGGTTTAGGTTTATTTCCCTAAACTATTTTTTTATTACAATTTGTAGAAAATCCTTATGATATCATTATTTATAAGAAATTCATTTCTATATAAATTTAGGTTGTTGAGAGTGAGTCATATTCATCTGATGGTGTGCATGAAGTCGAACTCCTTCTACCATTTCTGAACAATAGTTCTATTGAAGGTATGTTTATCTGCTGCCTTATGTCATATAAGTTCTGGTTATTATTGTTATTCTTATTTTTCTTGTTGTTTTAAAACTTCAGTTTCCAACATTAACAGTTAATATTTTGTAAAGCATGCAGCCAAGGAGATGTTGTTGGTCTTCTTTCATTTAGTGGCTTGATATGTTCTTTTGCATATCTGAATTCAAAAGAGCCAATTTCACAAGCCGTCACTGATATAAAGGTGAGTCAATAATTATCTATATTCATTCTGTTCATGATTTTATGATGAAACTTTTGTCCTTTTATTCCATGGTTGTCTTAGGATTGACAATTGTTTGGAAATATCTACCCTAAAATATAATTAGTTGATTAATAAAGTGATAACTTCCCCCACTATCATCTCTTCCTGATTTTGTCTAGTACTGTCATTGATTACTATTCTGTGTGTAGGGAGATATCATTAAGAGTCTGCTAAGTAGATTGGATATAATCTGTGATGAGGTAGATGTTGACTCCGGTAACAATCATGATTTTGGAGGCCAGGCAAGCAATGAAATATCAGTTGAAAAGCCTGTTCCCCAACTAGTGTTACACACATTGAGGTAGGTAACTTGTAACAATGGTACAGTACTCATTGATACTTGTTCCTGATGTGATGCCATCTTACAAGGTTATTGCTTTTTGTACACGTATTACCTGATTCTTACTTACTGACTGGAATTCTCTTGTTAAGTTCATGCAATTAGACTGTGGGATCTATCTATCATTTATCATTGGATTGTTTCAAACACCTACAGTGAAAGTGGTGATCCAGTGCATGAGGCTTCTGCCTTGTGGGGTTTGGGGAGGGTAGATGTATGTTGTCTCAGTTCCTGAAGTTCACAGGGGAGTCTGATTTTTCATTTAGGCAGATTTTTATTTCACAATGATTTTCTTGGCTTTTTTCTTTTTTGTGATCCAGCTAACAAGGTTCAATTGATTTCATTGCTGATTGGTAATGTTTACAGTGGGCTATTATTTTGTATTCGTTTTTTGGTTGCAAAGAGGTCCATAGCCTGGTGTGGGGAGAGGGATGGTAGATTGAGCAGTGGAAAAATGGCCTGATAGTGGATTTGAACCTGGGAACAAGTACTCTCTCAGGGGATTTTATGCCACATTTCCACTTAATGAATCGTCGATTAGCATTTTCTGTATATTGATTGTTAAAGTTTACATAGATACATAAATAGAGAGTAAATCCGTGACCTAAATGCGTATAATCTGAAACTCACATTCTAGATTTATGCCACCATAAACCTCTATAAGTGATATAATCATGTCAATACATAGATTAAAGTGATACGTTTTTGTTATTTTGGCTTCCTATGATCTGGTTTGTTTAATTAATTAAACCTATCCTTTGTTTTTTTGGCAGAAAAGGATGTAGTCTTCCATTTCCTAAAAGAGTCTTTGCACCTTGGTTAGCTGGGGTGTTTGTGTGTGATTATTTGCAGCCGTCTGAAACTGTCGAGGTTTGTTCCATTTCTGTAGGGAAATAATAGATATTTTGTTTCTTGTGTCTAAATTTGTTTCCTTGTGTGGTTTTGTTTGAAGACCCACTACTCTGTTTTGCATTATGTGTATTGTTGCAGAAAAAAAAATGTTATTTGTTTAAGAATTTTGAACTGGTCCTTGAACATGTGCATAAAGAGACATTCCTGTCTTGACAATATCAATAATTTATTGATTCTGGGATGTTTCTGGAAGAAATAAAGCACCAGGTCATACCTTGATTCAAGCACCGGGTCATACCTTGAACAACTATCTAATCAATCAAGGTATGACCTGATGCTTTGCAAATAAAAAATGCATGTATTTCTTGAATTGAGGAGCGTGAATTACACATGATTTTGTTTTCCAATATCAACATATTTGAAAAAGCGGCTGCCTAGCCTGTTAAAAGCAAAGTAATATGATAATAATGTTACTTGTCACTGTTACATGAACTTGCACTTTTATTTTAATTTCTTCTTTCTTACTGCTATTTTTTAAATATTATTCCTGACTTGTGTTTTTCATTCCTTAGGTTTTTAAGGATCATTGCGTGGAGTTATTATCCATGAAAGCCCCAATGGAAGTATCTACAATTTTAGAGCCAGAAAAAGAAGTGTTATCTTTCAAAACTAAATCTTTCTTTGACCTGGCAGTGCCATCCAATTCTGAAATTCATCTCATGGAAGACAAGAGCAAACATGATGGCGGAGGCAAGAGTTCAAGTAGTAAAAGTGTGAAGCCCGGTCACATTAATGTTGTTGCTGCTGGTCTTATCCTTCTTTTGTCTGTGTTAGTTGGTTTTGTGCTATTCTTTCTGAAGGGTTAGGGTTTTGTTCTAGGATTTTCTCTCCATGGACACACATTGGGTTAGTTTAAAAAATTGCACAGTAGCCGACAACAAATTACAGTTCGAAATTAGACAACGGCAGGTATGAAAAATAATTAATGGTGTTTTGATGCCCTTCATCTATAATCGACTCAGAACCTAGTGTCGGTATTAGAGTTAGAAAATTTTATATTGCACTTTCTATAAGGAATTTTTTTAAATATAATTGAATGTTTTTAGTTCTTTAAACTAGGACAATGGTACTCTTTCAGTCTTGAAAGTTTGAAACGGAATTTTTTTTTCCTTTATTTTATAAATAAGTCTGGTTATTCTGTTGTATACTTTGACAGATTAATGCTTTGTCTGGACTTAAAAGATATATTTGAGGGAGAGAAAAATAAATGGATTTGTGAGGAAAAAGAATGGAGAATGGGGTTCTTTTGATTGAATAAAAGTGAAAGAAATAAAAAAAAATATATGAAAGTTGGAGAGTGATATAATGAATGTGATTGATAAAAAAAAATTAATCAATGAAATTATAAAATCATAATTTTGTTTTTATGGTTAAAATTATTTTCAAATGAAATGTGATGTATAATGAAACATGTGAGATTAAAACATTATTTTTGTTTCAATTCGTGAAATCAGTTGAACAAAATACAAATTATTTCACATTGAGAATACATACAAAAATGAATTTTGATAAAATAAAATAAAAGTAATTCTAAAAGTTTAAGAAAAAATTATAAACTTTGTAAATTTTAATGAAATAAATAGAAATTTGTGTAAAAATTCAGGCCTAATTAATAACTGATTGTGTATAGCATATTAAATAATTGATATAACATAATATCGACTTTCTCTTCACGTTTCAGTAAATTTAATCAATTGTCCTTACTATATAATTGATATCTCCTCCATTGAAATGTCAAGCTTGCTTTGTTTCAATCATGATTCATGACACATTACTTGTAAATTTGAAGATGTTCACCCTTTTCCTCGCCTAACATTACTCAATTAGATGAAAATACAATGTGTAAATGTAGAGATGCCTAAAAGATTCACATGTTGTGCCTCAAATGGTCAATTGGTCCTTTTGGCACACTGATTTCATATTACAAGTTTTAAAAAGATTAAAATTGAAGTTTACACATTAATTTTTGTATGTTTAGAAACGAAATTGTATATTTATATATTTGAAGAGATTAAAGTTGGGTTTTTACATTTTTATAAGGATTGAAATATTGTTATTTATCTTTCTCATTTTTCTTAAATAATAGGAGTTGAAATAGTTTCGATTTTTTTAGAGAGATTAAGAAATGACTTGCAGATGCCTGAGTGTAAGTTATTCTGCAGTATAATGCATACGCTATGTCAACCATAACCCTGTAATACAATTTTTTGTATCAAATAATTTTCACTTTCAATTTTAAGGAGAACATAAAATAAATAAGTTAAAACATTAGGCTGTGTTGTTGATTGGAAAGACATGTAGATAAGTTAAAACATTTGGTTCCTCACACTTGTGTCAATTTTTTTTATCATAAATTAAATGAGATTTTATCTAAAGATACTTCAAAGTTATGCAAAATTAAGAACAGTAAAGGGACACTAATGTATCTTTTATCAATTAATATTTTTTCAATTAATTTTAACCTATTATCTTAAAAGTTCTTCTCATATAAGTTATATCTATAAACTTTATGTTCATATGATATTTCATTTATATAGATTAAAATTGTAGTATAAACTTTTCAAAATATATTTAAATATACATTTTATTATTATTATTCAACTTTATTAAACTTTAACATAAAAAGTCATTGTTATTTGAAATTATAATTTAATCATTTAAGATGAAAGAGTCAAAAAAACAGAATGCAGAATCCCTTTAATGCTCTGTCTTACCTGAAAACTGACTTGCATGATAAGAGCACTCAAAACAGTTATAGTTGTAAGTTAACTGTTATAACAAACAGTTGTATATCTTTATGGTAATCATTAATTCTGCAACATTGAGACTCCTAAAACCCAAGCATTGGCTACTACCAGATTTCTGCATGACTTAGTTTTGTATAATTAAAATAATTTTGAAAATATTGATAATGAAAAAATCATGTAATACTTTCATATATGAAATGCAAAGAGGACCATTATATTATGTCGAGGTTCAAGTTTTTGAATTTTTTTTTATATTTTTTTTCTCCCTCTAAGCCACAATTTTTAGTATGACACTCACTATATTATATTGATAGATATGTATCTTAGCTACCATTTTTTATATTTATATTTTCTTTTATGGATATTTCAAAATTTAAATATATTATATTGGTACATTTTAATTGGTATATTATATAAGATAAGTATTTATTTTATATAATTAAGGCTTTATAATAAATAATTATCTTCAAGTATATAAATTATATTTTTTATTTACAATAAATAATTATCTTTAAGTATATAAATTATATTTTTTTATTTACAATCAGCTATCTAAATTTGTAATGATATTATTTTTATGTATAGATATTAAAAATTCATGTACTACAAATAAATGATTAAATAAAAATAAATATTAAAGAAAAAAAATAATTAGTTACTATATTAACAAGATTAAATATTATTTAAAAAATTAAAAAAAATTAAAGATATTTAAAATTATTTTCTATTAATAAATTTATAAAATTATTTAAATATTAATTTTTTTTTTAAAAT
>Ga0123341_1002799_pt1 | contig 14613 bp, 12 predicted proteins | sample Turbeapinknodule_FD_89959 | JGI IMG/M metagenome (GOLD analysis project Ga0123341, IMG submission 89959) | Root nodule microbial communities of legume samples collected from Mexico - Turtle bean Mexico pink nodule | ecosystem: Host-associated > Plants > Roots > Nodule | place: Mexico: Nepantla... | reverse complement strand
TCTATTATTAATAAATATTTTATAAATTGGTATGTAATTAAGTATCAAAGTTTTAGCTACCAACTTTTGAATCTAAATAGTTAAAATCTTAGTAGCTAATTAGATATTAATTTAGAAATCATTTATCAATAATAGAAATTAATCTAAATACCAATAAATTTTTTTAGTATCTAATATAGTATATAAGTTCGTCAATATAACAACTAATTATTTTTGTGTCTAAAATTGGTCTTTATTCAATAATTTCCTAGTAATATATTAATGTGACATTTTTTTATAAGAAAAAAAATAAATGAATTAAAACTGAGACACTTATCAAGAAGCCCCTACCATGTATAGACTTAGGCTTTTGAAGCATACTTTCCAAGCTTTCAAAAAATACAAAACAACACTGACCCATTATAGCACAACAAAAAAAATCATGAAATAGAAACCAATTTTTAGAGACCAAAATAATTAGTTGCAATAGTAACTAAATTAGAGACCATTCTAGAAACTAAAAAAAAAATGGTTTCTAAATTAGTTTCTATTATTGTTAAATAGTTTTTAAATTGGTATCTAATTAGCAACAAAGTTTTAGAAACCAAATTTAGAAACTAAATAATTGGTAGTTAAAACCTTGGTTGTTAATGAGATACCAATTTAGAAATTATTTAATAATAATAGAAACTGTAACATCCCTAATTTTTACCCATATATAATAAAATAAAAGTAAAACAATACTATCTACTTAACATATGAATATATATAACTGTCTCATAATTTTATCTAAAAAAAAATATCCCTCATAGGGATTTTAATATATACATCAAAAGTTTTAAAAACAAACAGAACATTCAAATTAAAATTATCACATCCTTCAGCTGCTCACTTAGGAGCTCTATTACCTGCAATCTCATATGCTCTCGTGTACAACACGATCATCACAAATAAAGAAACAAACATAAACAAATAACAGGGTAAGCTAGCTATAACAAAATTTTCTATATAATTTAAATTTCAAGTTGATACACAAAATTCATAAATTCTCATACAATTTCTCAAACATTTCACATAACCATCAAGTGTCTATCACGATCATCATCCACATTACTCCTGTCAGATTTCTACTTACTCACATACTTAGACACTTGACTCTACTTCCGGAAGACTCGTGTATTGAAATTAACATCCAAAGACCTGTACCTGTCATACTACTGCTGTGAAACCCACACAGCCATGCGCATAATTATCTCAATATCTCATCGTCTCATATGACAGGGTAAATCCATTTGATATGCTCTGATAAGTTCTTTCAAACCTCAGACTCAGCCAAATGGACCTCCTTCGACTCTCAACAACTGAACAACTTCATCTATGTGATTCCATTATATCAGTAGAGTCAAGATCATCTCATTCACAGGACACTCACAAATCAATACACCCTAATAACAATCTCAACACGATATTTCCTTTCCTGAAAATACTATGTCTTGATCACAATTTACCCTCATTACATACATCATTTAACATATCAATGCACCACTCAATCACATCATATTTAAACTTTCTAAACAATCCAAATATATCTCAATCTTTACTTAAACACATAATTAATTCCAAATATATGCTCTTTAAATCAATCATCATCTAAAATCAAACAACCACTTCTCATCAAACATCTCACATAAGTAATTCAATAAAATATTAAAAAAAGAACAGATCAACTCATTTATATTATCATTCAAACACTTTCAATTCTCAATCACAAATACTTTCAACAAATTATTCACCTTAAAATAAATATAAAAGATTCAAAATCAACCATTCCAGTCAATATATTATTTTACATTTCAAAAGAGACAATCCTGTAAGTAAATATTGGAATTGGTGACCACGTCACCCTCATATCAAGATCTTCTAACTTAGGGTTCTATTGAAAAAAATAAGACTAGCTTCCCTTACCTGAACTTTAGTCAATGCTCACTAAGAGCTCCAAATCTACCAAAAGCCTAAAGGATAGTCTAACGTGCACCACAAAGTCCTGATGGCAAATCTAACTCAAAGGAAAATGAGCCAAGAATGAACTTACTCTATCTAAGATTTTGATCGGTCAATCTTGTAGAGTTCATTGCGAGGAGTCCAATGGCAGACTCTGATCATTAAACTGATGAGCGAGCAAGTCAAAATCTTAGAGAGAAGGGAGAGGAAAGGAAAAAGGGAACAAAAACGAACTTACTCTATGAAAGATTCTGATCGGGCAGTCTTATAGATCTCGCTGCTAGGAGTCTAATGGTGGACTCCGATCGTCAAACAGATGAGCGAGGAGGTCAGAATATTAGAGAGAAGGGAGAGAAAAGGAAAAGGAAACTTATAGAGAGATTCTGGTTATTTTAAAATGAAACCAGAATAACTAATTTTCTATTTATATAGCTTTTTCACTTTAATAATAAAATATTCAGGTGTCATTTTAATTTTACCATTCTTACTATAAGACTATTTTTCTCGATCCTTACATAAACTAATTTAGAAACCAATTTTTTATTTAGTTTCTAAAATGGTCTATAATTTAGTTACTATTGTAACTAATTATTTTGGTCTCTAAAAATTAGTTTCTATTTCATGATTTTCTTGTAGTGTAGGACTTACGAACATCATAGCTTTACATTCCTAGCTCCCTCTTCCTGACAATTCTAACTAATTATCACATCCCCCTCTCCATTGTTAACAGAACCACCTACACCAAGCGATATAGCTACTACTACTTCACATAAGTATACAAAATTGGCTTGTGCTGCAAAAAATAATAGGCATAAAAAGAAAGAAAAAGGCCCTCATAGATAAACATATATCTGCATAAATGTGTGACAGTTAATAATAATTCTTCATAAATTGATTGATGGCGTGTCTTGTAAAACTAACTCTAAAATTAAGTGAAAATTTATAAACAAATTGAAAGCTTATAAATTAAAAATTAGGAGTTAAAATGTTAAGAAAAACTTATATAGTCTGATTGAATTAAAATTATTTCTTCGTTTTTTATATATTGCATGATAACTGACGCTTGCATACACTGTTCCAGTTTGGATGGGAACATTGGTATCTGTCAGATAGGCTCATGCAAGAAGAAGAAGAATATTGTTGCATTAGTTGCAACTATCATAGCATCAATTGTTGTGTCTATAATAATAGTGGGCATAGTTATGGCGATTCGGAGATCACTCAGAAAAAATGGAGGTATACTCATAATTTCATATGATGTTTTTATAAAATTCATGTTATACATCATTTTGAAGTATATATTAGTGACATTTCCTGAATTTAACAACTATATGTCACCACATAAAAGAATATATTTTATTAAAAATGAAATAAAAACATAGAGATCAAATCAAATCCATATTAATAAAAATATAAAATAAGTTCTATAAAAAACATTTTATTAATATCTATTTTTATTCTTGATAGATAAAAATGTCACATCTATGTTTTCTCTCTTCCGTTATTTAAATACATGATAAAGAAAAATTGGTGTCCGTTGTTTACTTTCCATTTGACAATAATCTTCACAATCAACGTAGTTTTAAATTTTCACGTTTTAAGTATGAATTTGTGAAAAGGTTATATCAAAAATTTCACAAATTAATTTATATTTAAGTCAATTTTAACTTGTAGATAAGTTAATTACATTTTTTTTTCTAAATTCTTTGTTGATATTTTTTCTGTGAATAGACCTTATGTCAACTTGGCAATGTGGTTTTTTTTATTGTGTCATTCAATCAAAAATTGTTAGAGAGTAATTTTTTTATTAATTGTAAAAAAACTAACTTAAAAGGAATACTTTTTATGAAATTTTATTAGATGTATGAAAATTAAACTCTTAAATTAAATTAAACTTTTTTATTCTTAATTTTTTATTAATTCTTTTAATTATTTGTGCAAACCTAAGAACTTTTGTCTTTTAAAAGAATGTAACTATTAAATATATACATCAGCAACAACATATATCTTCTGTAGTCTATCTTTTTTACGCAAGCTTTCTTCACAACACATTTTGCTATATAATTTCAAATTACTAGTCTTATTATTGCAATTTGTTTTAATTTGAAATTCTTAATGAAGGATCACAAAAGCACCTTATTATATTTTTAACTAGACTTTTAATCCTTTGCAAGTGACTCAAACAATGATACTTTTGTTGAAGGATTCAAATACCTTTTTTTAATGTTATGTAATTCCAGTTTTAGGAATTTTTTTGTATTTCACTTTGCTCCTATATATTATGCACTATAAATGGTATATATGTGATTTTTTTTACATTGTTTCAGGGATATCTTCGACTTCAAAAAAAGAGCAACTAAAATTAAAAAATCAAACATTTTCTTACTCAGAGCTTCACAATATTACCAATGGTTTCGAAACAATGATTGGAAAAGGTGGATTTGGTGAAGTTTACCTTGGAACTTTGCAAAGTGGTGAAAGAGTTGCCGTGAAGAAACTCTCTCTGTCATCAAATCAAGGTTATAAGGAGTTTAAATCAGAGGTTAGATGCAACAATTGATTATAGTTATTTTTCTTTTTTTATTTCTTGAATTTGCAGAACAAATATTTTTCATTAAGTCAAGATATTAAACATTTCTAAAATGCAGGCAAAATTTCTAACGCTTGTTCATCATAGAAATGTGGTTTCTCTTGTGGGGTATTGTGATGAAGAAGATGCTAAAGCACTTATTTACGAATATCTTTCAAAGGGAAATCTCCAAGAACAATTGTCAGGTTTGTTAAATTATATTTTCTTTATCATAACATGTTAATTAACATGATAAGACCTTTCCATTTTGCTCTCAAACAAATAGAATCGCATGCAAATGACTAAGATGCAATGCAAGTAGTTAACTAAGGAGAATTGATCATAATTTGATCACTGTTTACTTTCACTTGTGCAGTTTAATAATTCTCATCAAAACCTATCTTGTAATTATTTAATTATTTCTAGTTTTCAAATTTTCAATCACATTTAAAAACAAAGAAAGTTTCATTCCATTAAAACTTGCATTTTCATTTCTAAATCTTCTTTATTGTTTATTATTTGAATTTCTTCAATAATGATAACGAAAGTTTGAAGAATTATAGAAATTTTAGAAGAGATGAAAATGATAACAGTAAATTTAAGTGAGGTTATTATGTTAACTTTTAGTTTCTAGTATGAGATTAGACCTACTAGGAGAAGTTTAGAAAACTGTCTAGGAAGAAAACAACTCTAAAGAGAACTTTAAAAAGTAAAAGTGTTTAACAAATTGGACAAGATTTTGTTTCTCAAATCAAAGTTAAAAATAATGTATAAAAGACTCATTTATAGAAGAAATCAAAACCTCTCAAATGAGAGTATAACAAGTGTCACCACCTTATTGGTGGAAATCCTCTCCATTCAGAGAGTGACAAGTGACATACCTCCATTGAGGAGAGGACATATAAACTCTTATGTCATTTATTTGCACCCCTATTTTACTATTTTACACTATACTTTCTTTTCTATTTACTTCATAACTACTTTATACAATTTTTATAAGGTTAAAGAAAAAAAAAACTTTAGAATCTCTTCAATAAGACTTAATTTCATCATTCTCTTAATCGATAATTTTGAAGTTGTCAGAAAGAAAAATGGTTTACTATAAAAATAAAAATAAAACTCAAATAAACCAACCCATTTTACCAACATCTATTTAAAAAAGAGGTTAAGCATTTGTCCTCCTGTAAAATGAAGTTTGGATTTTTCTTTTTTTCACTAACAAACCTTTTCATACTTTATAGATAAAATTGCCATGTTAACTTTATAACGTTACTATCAAATGAAAAAAAGAGTATAATAAAAGCTTTTAGCAATAAAAAGTTAACATCATTTTAAAGATCAAAAGAAAAATCTAAAAAATATTTTAAAAATCACTTAATTGTCAAATCATTTTATAAATAAAATAAAAAATAAAAATAATTTTAGGGGTAAAAAGTAAAAAGAAAACTCTTAACATACTTAAAAGATTAAAAACATATTTAAGTATAATAAAATGTACAGGACATACATTTTATATTATTCTATATTACGAAGGAGTCATAAATCTAGGAACTATGTTTGAATAATATTTGTAATTGTAACTTTGTTATTTTTTTACTTATAATTATAACTTTATATGTTTGTTCGAATTAATTTTTGCACGCACATTTTTATTAAAAGATAATAAAAATAAATCTCTCTATAAATTAAAAACAGTTTATGTATATATTGATAGCAGTAAAGCTTATTTTGTAGATAAAAGCTCAAGTGTCTTGGGATGGAAAGAGAGAGTTCAAATTGCCTTAGATGCAGCAAGTGGTAAATGAACAAAACCAATTAACTTCCTAAACGTTCATTCTCTTGAAGTTATTTATTTTCTTGCAACAACCAGTTACAGTTATACCAATTACAATTGCACAGGATTGGATTATCTGCATAATGGATGTAAGCCACCTATTATTCATAGAGATTTGAAAGGTTCCAACATCCTAGTAGATGAAAACATGCATGCCAAGATTTCAGACTTTGGATTGTCTAGAACTTTTGCAAATGATAGTGACACTCATGTCTTAACTAATTATCCAGGTGGCACACCAGGTTACATTGATCCTGAGTAAGTATAACAAAATTTAGTTCTTAATAATTCTAAGGATTGTATACATAATTTTGGCTTCATATGTTACTTTTCTTTGATTTTTGTCCTATTTGGATACTTTTCAATAAAATTTTCTCTAAATACTTAAAATCTTCATAAATTATAGTTTATGCATAAAGTCTTGTATAAATACTGTAAAAAAAATATTTTTAACTTATATATAAACTAATTTTAAGTTATATAAAAGTTAATTTAAAGTGTAAAAGTTCTTATAGAAATTTTTTGTCGAAACATACTTATTTTATTTTAGTCTTTGTATTTAGTTGAATTGTTTTCCTTGAAATATGTAAACAATTAGCTTTTACCACTTTTTAAAACAGTTAACTCAAAATGGAGAAAATGTTGTAGAAATTGAAAGAAAAAAAAAAAGAAGATTGTGGTTATGTGTTGATTTTTCTTGTTTATTATTAGTTTATTCATGGTAATCACTGTGATTGAAACTGAAACCTTGTGTTTAACTTGTTGATATCTTTAGGTATCACTCCTCTGGGACTCTTAATAAAAGAAGTGATGTGTACAGTTTTGGGGTAATTTTGTTAGAGCTAATTACAGGTCAAGCAGCAATAAGAGGAACTCCTGAGAAACCTAGTCACATACATTCTTGGGTTAAACCCAAACTTGAAGCTGGAGATATCCAAGCAATAGTTGATCCAAGATTAGAAGGAAATTACAATGTTGCTTCAGCTTGGAAATTTTTGGATATAGCCATGTCTTGCCTTCCTGATGTTGCCATTCAAAGGCCTGACATAAGCCACATAACCTCAGAACTCAAGGATTGTTTGTCTTTGGAACTATCCCTTCAAAGGACTGTCACCAACAACAACATACATTCATTCCTCATGGATTCTATGCTCATTGATTTCAATGAATCTGATATAGGTCCATATCCTAGGTAGAATTTCTCCCACCTAAATTACCTCAACATAAATTGATTTATTTCTATAAACAATGTTTTTCTTTGTAATATTATTGTACCTAGTTTTTGGTAAGGATATACATTAAATTTTATTTTTAATTTGTAATTTTCGCTTTCAAATTATATATATAGTAAACAGTTGTTATTAGAAAATTATTCATTAAAAATCAATTTAAAAAAAATAATTTATAGACTTTTGGGCGTCAATGATTTTCACTGAGATTTTTGGGCGCACCGGTGCGAGATACCAATACCATAAGTACGGTGCTCAGAGATGTATTTTTTTTAAGGAGGCCTGCACGCTTGGTGACCGTGATAGTGCCCAGATGGCCCAGAGAAGCACCAATATGGAAGAGAGAGACATTACCTCCCCTCTTTGCATTGGTTCCTCACTCATTCTGAATTTACGAAATCCTGAATTAATTTTAAAAAATATATTACGAAGTTAATTTTGAATATAAAAATAGTTTTCGAATTATATAATATAAAATATATTTTCAAAAAAATGGCATTTTGTTATACATAATCTATAAGTCTTCTCTCATTAAACTAACCTGTGAATTATGATACATTTCAGATTACATAATCCATAAGTTAATCTTGTATATATAAAAAAACTTTTAAATTATGTAATCTAGAAGCTAATTATGAATATGAAAAAAAAATTTGGATTACATAATCCAGAAGCTAATAATGAATTTGAAAAAAGACTTTTAGTTTATGTAATCCAAAACATAAACTACACTTTAACTTTTTACAGAAGGGCATTTTTGGAATACAGAAACTTATGAAGGTGGCACAAGAACATATGGAGTTGTAGGAAGAAGTGGTCCAGTCACTGTACATGTAAGCCCACTAACGGTTGAGTCCTTTTATTGGCCTAGTAAGAGAGGGATGAGGCCTAGTGATGGAAGACCATTCAAGCCACTATATACAAGAATAAAGACAGAATAATTGTCTATAAAAATAGGAAATAGTCATGCTAAGGACTTGTATTTTTAACTAGTTTTAAGAGTACTTTGTAATAAATCAAAGACATTCTAGAAACTCTCACTTCTCATACAAGCAAGGATCTCTAGAGCATCTTAACAGGACCTACACGGTACCTCCTTAAGCCATAAAGCTCACCATAGTTAAGCTTGCTTAACTAGAATTAAGGAGAAAACTACCTCCATCCTCTTCACCCATAAATAGTTGAAACTCACACAATGTATTCAAATTTGCATTAATTGAATGAAGTATTATTTTTTTTGCTCAGCAAAGAATAAATAAAATAAAATGAGACACTTCAGGGGTGTCTCAACCCTTATACAGACACTTCAGGAGTCCCAACCCTTATACACAAAGTGGCAAAAGCCAACATGCTCAACACCTAACCAATCATGCTCAAAATATCTCCAAACTAAACCTCTAAAGAAATGCATGGCAGCCCATGCCAAAACAAATCCTTGCTACCCTGATCGAGTTCTAACAACCAGTCTTTAGTCCACACAATACACAAAAAACAAACCCACGGCTGGCCTCTTGTTAAGTCCAATGTCCATTACAGTTTTGTGCCACCACTGCATGACATAGTCTAAAAATTCTAAGGAGGCTAACTTGACTTTTTGGTCTTCTTGGACCTCATAAAAATTTGTTCAACTTTAGCCTCCCATCCTAGGTAAATGTTGGGATCACCTTCCCCACTAAAACTAGGAATTTTTACATAAGGAAAAGAAATTTTCGGAGCATGGTGTGGATGTTGGTGCCTCTCCTCAAAGTGGTTCAAGCTCCAATCTTCTTCTTCCTCATGGCTACCATATTGAGTGAAACTCCTTGTAGCTCTTCTATGCTCCCATCTCCTTGGTTGTCTTCCATGAACCGATTCAAGCCTTTCGAGTCTCTCCTCCATTTGTCTCATTTCTTCATCCTTTTGTGTTAGGGACCTTTTTGCCCCGCCAACTCACCCATAAGGAATGCCTTTTAGGGAGATTGGGGTTTTGATGACTCCCCTGAAGAAACATGAGTCATAATTCACAAGTGAACAAACAATTAGTGAAATATAAGTTAGAAAATACACTATCAAGTTTGCGTCACTTTTGGTGAAAAGAAAATCAAGAGGAGCACACTCAAAACACTAAAAAAGAATTTTATCATCTCACAAAGGTCTTTCTCGAGGTTGAAAACTATCAAATGAAAAAGGTCAAAGCCTTAAACACTTGATCTTAATGGAAACCGCAAAAAAAACTTAAGGAAGAAATACAAAAGACAATCAAGGAAAGCTAAAATCAATTTGCCAATCAAGATGAACCCAAAATTTTGAAATCTTTTTCTTTAAGAAAATGGAACCCCAAATTTGTGCTTCACACTTTTTTTTTTATACTAGTTTTTGAATTATGGAAATGAAATGTCCATAGTTTTGATCATGCATATTTTCCAATAGCTCCAATTTTCAAAAAAAAATTGGGATTCAAAATAATTGATCACTTGAAATCTTTTGTTTGGAACTTAAATCTACTTCTACTAAAACAAGTTTCTAATTACTTCTTAAACTTTCAAAATTAAAAGGAAAGTAAATAGAATCAAAGTAAAGACTCTTAGAAAACTAATGAACATATGACTCAAAGCAAAAGGCATGAACACAATAAGATACAAAATAACAATCTAAAAGCAAAACAAAGTTATGGAAAAGTAAAATGGCCGAATGAAATTGCAAGAAAAATAAAGGGCTGAAAATTAAATTGCAAGAATGTAAAGACAAGAATTTAAAGGTACTTGAATGTAAAGACAAGGAATTAAAGATGCAAGGAAGTAAAGTGCCAATAAACTCTAAACAAAATAAGCTCAAAAACCAAAGCTCTGAATACCACTTGATGTGAATTGTTTTTTAGATGTTTTCAGTTATGGTGACACTTTTACTTAAGGTTGGGATTTTAGCAATTTATGGTGAGGACCTAAGGAAGATTCCCATTGGACACGAACTTAACCAAGTGGTTAAGTAAGTGTGAAGGTTCACTTCACAAAGGCAAAGATGAAAAACAAGATATAGTGAGGATGAAATGCAATTGCGGAATTGAAATGGGCACAAGGTAAACATCAATGGTGGACATGCCTCCCAAATGGTGCACCATACTCATGATTATGAGTGAAACCCAAGAACAACAAATAAGAGAACTAAGAGACAAAAACATAAAATGGAATGGAGAAAATGGAATGAAAAAACTTATGGTGGTGGGTGAGAAATGTCACGCCACTTGGAGGGTGGTTTTGCTCCAAGATGAGTGTGTTGACTGCCACCTGAGAGCTTCCAAAATCACTCAAGATAAGACCTCAAACCTAAGAGGACATAAGCCTTACTAAGAGTTCACATAATTTGTGCAGAGTTTCTTTACTTCATTCAAATTCAACTTATCAAATAAAATGGGTAGGCCTCTTATTTATAGGTGAAAAAGCCTTGGAAAACAAGCAAGAGGGGTATAATGGGAAAATGGAAATAATGGGCAGTCTTAGGGTTTGACTAAGTCAAACCTGCATCCTAGGCTTGTCCTTTTAGAAACCAGGTCAAATTGTCTTCCTAAAAGGCTAGGAACAAGCTAAAATGATACATACACCCCCTATTATGCTAAAGACACCTTATTATAGCCTATCTTTGCTATATGGACCCCTAAAGCGAGCCCAAATTATTTACAACTTGTTTTCTTTAAGAAGACCAACATGAAGAACATTAGATGCTCTGGTTTGTGTCCATTTCTTCCTCTGGCGAGGTCTGTTAAATCCTTGGTGAGGTCTTCACTTGATTGTTGAGATGACTTCTCATAGTGTGCATCCTTGGTCATCTCCTTGTTGGCTTGGTTTGCATCAGCCAGCCACCGCTGCGCCTGTGGCGCAACTCCCACTATCGTTGCCAACACGAGCGATCACTGTCGCACGAAGAGGGCCAGCCACCACCGCACCAATCACCTCTGGACAGTGCAGGTTGTTGTTCTCGCCGTCGACGCCGCACTCCGTCGTCACAGTCACGATGCACTGTAGAGGAGGCGCCCCTTCAGTTAGGAAACCCTGCCCAGAGGTGGGCCTAGCGGGTTTGGTTGCAGGAGGTGCGGAAAAGAATTTGCTACCAACACCCCTGTTAGTTTCCAAAAAATCCCAAAAATGCCCTCAAATTTGGCCAACCCATGCCCAAGACGTGCAGACTGCTCCGCTGCAAAAATAGTCATTGGAGTAGGCATGAAAACCCCATTCCAATTAGGATTACAAATACAATTACTGCATTTAATACTGTCTTTTCATCTTCCTTGTGCTTACACCGAGACGCCACCAGAGATGAACCCGCCCTACCATCACCGTGAGCACATCCTAGCAGTGCACCCACCAACACCGCCGTCCTACCGTTGCTATGAGCACCACCCAACGATGCTCCCACAAAGCTCTTCACGACCACCAGAATACACATATTCACCATCACCAATCCCACATTCCCCAGAGACGAAAGACGCTTGAGATTCGATATAAGAGAATTGTTCAACAGATTTTCCATCCCAATGGCCTTGATAAAGATGGTGCTTTGAGACCGTGCACTCTTCCACCAAAAACACTTGATACAAAATTCTGTTTATCTTGAAATAAGATGACAACTTTACTTCGCAACCCACATGGACTCTAATCATAAACCTGGCATATTCAAGCTCTTCCAACTTCTGAGTGGCTTTATCCACCTCAACCAAATTTCCCAGCAAAGCAGCATTTTTTCCAAAACAATCCACATTCCATAATATTAGTGGTAAGCCCCTGCACCGAACCCACACCAATTTATCGACAACTACAAATTGGTCTTCCCATGGAACAATGGTATCAAATAGATCATCAAACCATTCTTTTTTCTCCTCAACAACTTCTTTAACCTTCAATTCATACTCACCCAAAAGGAGCACATGAAATCCATCCAAATATTTAATCTTTATAAAGTTGTAGCCACCTAAAATAAAACTTTCATTCAAGTCTCCAACCTTACGTAAGTCTGATACTCTTCCAATATAACATTGTTTAAGCCACTCTTTGGGTGTTTGCTCTGCCGTTAAATGAATAACATTTAAACTTGCCTTCTTAACTGGTTGCGCTCTATTGCCACTCGCAGCCGCCTGTGCATATGAAAGGTTTGTAGATTTTACCCGTCATACTTTTTTACCTACCTTTTCCTCCACCTTTGCCTTCGCTTTTTGCTTGACATTCCATTCCTTACTTGTTTCGACAGTTTTATTGTACTTTGGTCTATTAACAATCACTTTCCACGTCTCGATCCAAACCGAACTTAAACTTTTCTCTAACTCTCTAACATTCTGAACGCCCATGAATCTAACAAACCTGAACCTTTGCCTTTTTATATTTAACCTCCTAGAAATAAAAATATCGCTTACCCTTCCCCATCGCTGAAAAACCTTCCACATGTCTACCTCTATGAAATCAGGAGGAAAATTTGAAAAGAAGAAAGATGTTCCCCTTCCATGATCCATTCATTTTTCACGTTGAAAATAGGAGAGAGAATAGAAAAAAAAGTTGGGTATTTTACTTGTTCAAATATAACACTGTTGAAGCCACTCTTTGGGTGTATATCATATTTTTAGCAATATTATGAGCAACCAATGCAATTGAGAAGTATTCAGAATTGAAGCTTATTTTTTCCCTAATCTTCCTTTTCAAGACAACCTTCTAGGCCTAGTGAAAACCCTAGAAAGTTGGCCTCATCTCTTTCTACCTCCTAACACCTAAATCACTCTCAAACCTCACCAATTCACTCTCAAACTCGATGCAAACATTCAATCATTTTGCTGCCACTCCATAAATTTTCCAATCCATCTCCTTGGATTTTAATAGGTGGATAAGAGCTCATCAAGATCCAATGGAAAGTCTTCATCCAACTAAGTCTTTTTTTCAATTGTTTTTTTTTTGTTTCAGCTTGAGTCATTCTCGATTTTCTCCTTTGTTCTTACATGTTCTTCAAGTTTTCTTTGATTTCCATTGTTTATAATCATTTTGCACCGTTTACAAATCATTTCCACCGATTAAAACAACAAATCCACTGTTTATTTTCATTGAGTCATTCATCAAACACCTTGTTGCTTTTTCCACTGCACAACCTCCATTTTTCATCAATGTTTTGAGTGTTCTTGTTGTTTTCTTCCATTTGATTGACTATTTTTCATAACTCTTGCATGTTTCACTGTCTAATATGTGTTGCCTTCCAATTAATCAGTTAATCTTGAGTTTTTGTTACGGTCTAAATTCATTCAAAATTAATCAAAGACCTTCCGCATACAAACCTGTAAATAGTGGTTGTTCTTATTGTTTTCTCTTAATTCCATGTGTTTCTTGTTCTTTTTTGTGTTTAATTCAGTGTATGAGTGCATTTAGGTGTTGTCTTTTGTTTCTAATCCTTGCATGTCAATTGTCACATTGAAATCTTGCTTAATTTTTCCAAAATCATTCAAGTTTTGTTGTTGTATGCGAAGTGATCAAATGTTCTAGTGCACATAGACGGTTTGATAAAAGTTTCTTATGTATTTCTAAGTATATGCGTTGGTGACTTTTACCTTTTCACATTATTGAGTATCTCTACTTGATATTAGTTCATTACTAAGTTCATTCACTACAAAAAAATGTTGTGGTGACGGTTATTTTCGTATAACGTGGTGTTTATAACTGCCACAATATACGTGTGTGGCGGTCTACTGTGAATCGTCGTAGCACACGCCATATAATACATTGTATAAAGTGGTGGTTTTAAGAGTTTTAAGTGTATAATTTATATCAGTTATAAATGTCATAATTTTGAAACTAGGTAAATCAATTTCAGTGTAAATAACGACGTTTTTAAATATCACTTAATATGGTATAGTATGACGTTTATAATAGTCATTACGACTATAGTAATTCGAGTATTAAATATTTAATTTTATTTTCATAATTTTTAATATTTTATTCAATTCTGTTTTATAATTTAATTTCATATTATAATTAAATTTTAGTACACAATTAAAT
>Ga0123341_1002798_pt1 | contig 14614 bp, 11 predicted proteins | sample Turbeapinknodule_FD_89959 | JGI IMG/M metagenome (GOLD analysis project Ga0123341, IMG submission 89959) | Root nodule microbial communities of legume samples collected from Mexico - Turtle bean Mexico pink nodule | ecosystem: Host-associated > Plants > Roots > Nodule | place: Mexico: Nepantla... | reverse complement strand
TAACTGCCTGGAGAGAGAAAAAACCTAACTATAAAGGTAAACTTAACAGAATTTGCAGAGGTACGTTCATTACGGCTCATTGTTTGGGGTTGAGTGCACTTTAGTACGGTTCTACAGAGCATAGTTTTCTCTGAGTTTTTGAGTGTTCTTGTTACTGACTTGAGCGTCGGAGCGCCACCAGCCGCAGAGGCGCCATCTTGTGTTTTCAGGTTCTCAGAAAGACAATCTGTGGTGTGGACTTGAAGGGCACGTGGTGTCAAAGCTGGTGTGGAAGATCGTGACGAGGCATCGCTCTTACGCTAGGTCAACTGGCAGGATCAAATATTTTAAATGAGAAAATCTGAAATGAAAAATAATATAAAGTTAATTATAATTTGAAAATTAAATTAAACATAGACTTTAACCATCTTAACATGAAATTTTACAATGTTTGAATTTATTAAACATTTTGAAATTCACAAAATCAAAAACAAATAACCATTCAAAAAATAAGGATTAGTATATTTTTTACTAAAAGAGATAATTCTTGCATATATATGATTCTTGTTATATATTCAAATTATTTTGAATCTCACATGCCTTCTCCTATATTCTACACTGTATGAAGTTATTATCAAGTCTACTTAAAAGAACAATCTCTCAATTTTTTAAATGCATATTAAATTTTGTGAGGAATTCAATTGACTAAAAATAATAAAATTGAGCAGCAATTAAGAAAAAAATAACCTATTATCTTAAGTTTTTGAGTTGAAAGTAATGTTTTATTTCTTATATAATGTATTGATACCGAATATATATCTCTCTCAATTCATCCAACAATAATATCGCAACAATGATTTATTTTAGTAATTGGTTAAAAAAGTGTGTAGCGATATAAAATGACTAAAAAAAAGTGTATACCGATATAAAATGATTAAAGTTTAACATCTACTAAAAATACCGAACAAAATTTCCAACATCATGGGAGCCATGAAAACAAGAATGAAGAAGATAGTGTAAGGCCATATCGTATGTACAAAAAAAAGTGAGGGGAATTCCCTTTTTAGCCTTAGTGGGGTGTGCCCTAATTATTAAAGGAAAACTCCATTGGGGTCAATCATGGAACACGATATCCACATAGGTCACGTATATCTATCATTCACATGCCCAAGATAAAACATAGGAATGGTGGGAAATAATAAGAAGAATAAATCACGGGTCAAATATGCTTTTTTGTCTTATATATATTACTATTAATTTGTAGCATCAGTGTGAGGCAGGTATATTTTCAACCTATATTACTATATTTGTCTGAAGTTTTGAACAACACATAGCTTATAATAGAATAATTAAAATGCCTAAGACAATCCATAACTGGTCGAGATCTTACGTTAATCAAGGATTAATAAAACATTGTTGTTCCTTATGCTAGTCAACTTATGCCATTTGCCTCAATTACAAACTCAGTTTTTAAATCTCTATGTCTTTTCTATTTGTTTTGTTGCGAGTGTGATAATATTCCTCCAAAAATTTATACAACACTTCAACACTACGTGTTTGTTTGCATGCCAACAAAAGCCCCTTTGCGATCAATTCCTCATGTAACGTTATATGTTTGTTTCAATTTTTGAATCAATCCCATTTTAAATTAAATATTTTAATAATAAAATTAATGAAAATTGTGACAATTATTTCTTCATGTATACACAAATTGATTATTAACCCACGCAATCTATAATTAGAAGAAAGAGGTAAACAAACATTTATATTATTACAAATGTATTTTTCCGTTTTAAATCATATTCGACAAGAAGTATGCAAACAAGAAAATGAAATTTAACTTGCATAAAATACATACAACTTTTTCAAATAAATTATATAAACCCTTTACTTAAAATTAATATATAGGTAAATGACCATTTTAGTCCCTAAAATTATAAATAAGTGATAGTTTAATTTTTAATTGAAAAAAGATCGGTTTTCGTCTCTAAAAAAGAGTGAGAATTACGTTATGATGTTAACTTTGGTAGGATTATTTTTGCCATTAAATTATAATTTTCACTAAGTTACGTTTTGTAAAGGACTAATTTGAAATGGTAAAATTGATTGTTTTATAATATTATTTCAAATTTTTGTGTATAATTAATTAGCATAAAGTCGGTGGTCATGTCCAGATACATTACGATCAATCATGACCGTCCATTGATTGATGATAAATGAACGGTCAAACGCGTGGTGTGGGTCAACGTAATTTGAAAAGGTGGTTGGAAGTGGTGAAAGAGACGAAACCGAAGAGGACATTCACAAAACGCACATTAATGACTTTGCTTTTCCCAAAACGACATCCATGCAAATTCAATGCACTCGATCTGCAAATTAAAATAGAAAGAAAAAAGAAATTTAAAAATTGAAGTTGTGGTCTCTGACAAGAAAACGACAATTGGTTTCGACGTTTCGTAAGACCAACCTTACTCTTTATCATAACTCACTGTCACTGCGCAGTTACCAATGTCTTGGTAGAGTAAAATTTATGCATCATTTCAAAATGGATTTTACTCATCATAATTTTAAAAAGCCCAATTTTTAAATTTTTTTCATTAAAATATATTTATGTAACATAAAATTTAAGATCTCAATCAAAAAAGTAAAAAGTACAAATATTTTCTATTTCAAAATGAAATAAAATATTAAGTATAAATCTTATAAAATTTATTATAATTATAAGAGTAAAACTTAAAAAAAAAAATAAAATAGTGTGATATAATAAACTTTAAAAATTTAAATTGAAATATCCTAATCTTACAATAAAAATAGTCTTAAATCACTTCTTTGCATTTTATTTTGTATATTGTAAAGTTAATTCATGTAAATCTCACTTTATAGGTCGATTTTATAAGGTTAATTTAAAAGTTCACTTTTTTAAGATGATATCAAAATCACTTACAACCTATCATAACGAGAATTGTTTGACCTATCAGGTCACTCACTATCAGGTCATTATCAAACTGTCCATAAATATATAAGTGCATATAAATCTCACTTTACAAACCGGTTTCGTAAGATTGAGTTAGACTTAAAGTTTATTTGTTAAAGATATATTAACAAAAAATAATAATGGTGTATGTGTTTTGGAAAAAATATTGATTGGTTGAAGTTTGTGTTTTACAAGTAATATGAACTTTTAATGCTAAAGTTTAAAGTGTGCTTTATACTGGTCAACATCTTTCAAGGGAATGATAGTTCAGCTAAATGTTCCTCTCAACTTGTTTTATCATATGCTGAATTTTGGTGATGTTTGGATAACTTGCTTTAGGTTCTAGACTTTAGAGTGGTTCCCCTGCTTGAACGGGAATTTTCTCAGGATAAGAAATCACAGGTAAGGAAAATTATCTATGTTTTTTTTTTAATAGAACCTTAGCTAACTTATTTAGATAATAAGTTAATTTATTAACTATATGAATGTTAGGATATAACGTTAGCTAAATTGAATTTGATATGAGTTTGAATAGTTAAGGTTGTGATTGTATTGAAATGATTGAAAAGTGATGTTTAACAAATTTTAGTTTGAATTCATTCTTTTGAACGATTTAGAAGTTATATGGTTAGATTGTTCTTGAAATAATCTTTAAAAATAATTAATTATTAATTAAATTTTTTTCTTTCTCCTTCTTTTTTTCTTATATCTTCAATAATTTGATTTTTTTATAAATATGAAATGAATATTAGGTAGTATATTCAATTGAATTGTAAAATTTCTAAATGATATGGATTTGTGTGACTGATGGAACGAGTACGAATTTGAGATATATATGTAATTTGTAGAACATGGGAGCTTTGATGATTCAAATTTGTGTTGAAGGTTGAAGTTGTGCTGTTTTTTGTTTGAGCTTAGCCTAGGGTGTTTAGAATTCTAGTAAAGATTATTCCTAGTCCCTTGCACAAGCTGGTTCAATCTATTTTAAAAGAGAAAAGTGTTTTTCTAAGCAATGAGAAAAACAATCGGTTGAAACCACGATATAATCAGTTGTTTGTCACTTAGCTTGATATAAGGTTTCCAAAACTGTTTTTGACTTTGTTAAATAACTGTCTAACCAATTCAACCGGTTAAAACAACTTTTCAACCGGTTGATTGTCACATTTCATAACAACTTTTCAAAAACCTGTTGGATCTGTTTTCAGTTGGATCAAAATTGTTTTGGCTCGTGATTGACTGCCTAGAACGGCTAGTTTTAAGAGCTATAAGTATGGATTCTCTTTGTATTTCAAAAACAACAAGAAAACACATTTACAGTGAGATTGAAATCTTTTTCTAGAAGATATTCAAATCAAGTTTTGCAAGATTGCTAAGTAGTTGTGCATTGGTTCAAGGTCTGATCTTAGGAACTCTGTGATTCCTGTAAATCCAGGTGTAATGTGTTCCTTTCAGGTTCTTGTATTTGTTCTTTTATAAAAACTTGTGAAGTGTGTAAACCTGTAAGGTCAGAGGGTGTTCTGACTAAGGTTGTGTGTAAGGCAAAGAGGGTGAGGGGTTCTTGTGGTATCAAGATCACCTCTTTTGTGGTTGTGTGTTTTGTAATTTCTTATTGATTACTAGTGGAACCCAGTGGTTGTTCTGGGAACTGGATGTAGCTTAAGGTTGAGTGAACCAGTATAAATTGGTTGTGTAATCTCTCTCTCTCTCACTCCTTGTAAATTGTTTGTTTTATTTTTGTTTTGCTGCTACCATAAACAACCGGTTAAAACGAAGTTTCAACCGATTGAAATTTTGCCAACAGTTTCAATTACATTGTTTAATTGACTTCCTTGATTACTTCTTATGTGATTGTTGTTAAAACTTCATTCTTATCCAATCTTTTTGAAAATCTTTTGATAAACAATTCCCCCCCCCCCCCTCTTGTTTAAGCCATTAATTCTAACATAATTGATTTGAGAAATCCTAAAAATAGTATGAGCGATTGATATGCATTCCATGTGAATGATATGCATCATATGAGGACAATGAAATTATATGAGATTGAAATCATACATTTGGGATAATGTATGACTTGTTGATTGTTAGGTATTAAGTGTTGGCACCCATGTTTAACAGAGATCCTCTATTCACTGGTGATCTAAGTCACATATACTAAGATATCAGGTGGTAAGAAGATGATGAATAAGTTCATACACACTGGGTCCCGTTGTAGACACTCGGTAATGGATGTTTGAACTTACTTGGTATTGATGTAAATCTAAGTCTTGAGTATTAGTCAGGTGTTAGTCTTTGTAGAGCCTACTTAATACGAGTCTTTCATAAGACGTTTTTTGAATATTGTTGGTCTATGGATCCATGTGCAAATCATATGATTGTTGATGATGGTATTTGAATGAAGTTGGGTTGTGGTGATTGACTATTTAGTATTTGATGAGCATAATTTTATTCACACTCAATAGCTTTAATCATAGATTATTGGATAATAATAATAAATAAATCCATTATTTTAATGAAGATTCGTATAATTGAGTTTATTTTGGCCTTAACTTTTCTTTTTTTTGTTAATTTTTGTGTTTTTAGAGTAAATAGTCTTAAGGAAGTGTATACCTTTGTGAATGAGCCAAATATGCAAAAGTCCAAGTTGCTTCTTTGAATTAAAACATAAGAAAATATTTGAGAGGATTTTATTCAAAGTAGGAGAGATTTTCTAAACCTAAGTAGGAGTTGGATCTTCTCCACCATTTCTCCACTTCTCCACCAAAAGTGGTGCCTCCAATATGGAATGTGGAGGAGGTTTCATGGAGCATGCCTATTTAGGGAGAGAGAGGGAAACACATAGAAGACACCAATATCACTGAGTGCAAAATTGTTTCCTTTGTAAAATTGATTCCTTTTTTTTACTTTTCTGCATTTTTTTATCTTTGTATTTTTTCCCCCACATGGAAGGTTAAACCTTTTTGGTTGATTCCTTTGTAATTCCCCATCGATTTCTAATGTTCTAATAAAAGAGAGTTTTGTTTTTCAATTCTCTGTAGTAGTTGTTTTAATCTCCTATTCTCCTAGAAAACTAGATTTTGTGAAAGGTTGTACTTGAACACATGATTGAGATTTTTTCTTATCTTAAACTTTGGTCTCTTAGTTAGTTCGCACTGTTCTAATTAATTTTTTGGGCACATGATTCAAGAGAGATGAGATAAGAATTCCCAAGGAGTATACACGTGGAATACAATGGGTACTGATTAAACTTGTAGACACATGCTTTATTGGTGAACTTCAGTTGAATCAGATTGACGCATGTTCTATATGGTTTAGCTCAATTTGAGGATTGAGAAATGACTAATATTTAGAGAACTTGTGAAGAATTCAGTGATGGAAGAACTTGGGGATCAATCGCATTTTATTTGTTGTTTTAATCTCTTTTATATTTTCTGTTAAACAATCTCAATCCCATTTTATATTTATTATTATTGCTAATTTTTTTGCTTGTAGATAGATTTTGAACACTAATTTACTAATTTCACTATTGGATTCGTTGGGAGATGACTTGGGGTCATCTAACCACAATTATACTATCGTCTTATAGCATCTCTTTCATTTGAATGAGTTTTTCTTTAGAATTTGTGTGAAAGTTGGTGAAAGCTATTGAAGTAATGTGTCAAGGATGGCTCTATTGGAGCTATGGAGTTGCCATGAAGAGTGTGGAAAGTGATTGGTTCGGCCATATAACTTGGAGAGGTGGAAGAGGAGATCAAAGATGTCTATCCTATAAAGGTTTAGACAAGAAAGTACTTAGGCTTGCAATTTGGCAGCATATCACTCATATATTTGATCTACTAAAACATGAGTCAAACACCCCAAATTATAGGTTAGAAAGTTGGTCAAGCTAAAAGCAAATTGGTGGGAAATTCAAATGCAAAGATGTTTGAAAATAAGCACCTAAAATTAAGTCACAAGGTAAGCAAGATCAAGTGTGCACCATGTGATGTAATTAGGTCTAATGACCAACCTAAGGTTAATGTGGGTCGTAATTAAGCCCAATTATACCCTATGTAGGTTTTAGAAGCCTAACCCTAACCTTGATTTACTTAAAACAAAATAACAAGCAAAAATCCTATTATGCTTTTTAAGTAAGAAAATTTAAATCCTACTCGAGAATTTACACTGGGTTATGACATTTTTTAATATGTATAAGATAGTGTATCTGCCATCAGTAGCATAGTCCCAATCTTCTTGTATCCTCCTTTCCATAGCTCTAGTGGTTGGTCTTGAGTTGAGGCCTCTGCCATTATCCCATCCCTCTTGAAGAGGATTTGTCCTCAAATCAAAAGTCTTTGCCTCATCATTTGTGCTACCTGCAAAAGGTTTTAGATCTATAACATTAAAAGTAGCATGTACTCCATATTCCTCAGGCACATTCAACTGATATAAATTATTATTGACTTTCTTGAGGACTTGGAAAGGACCATCTCCTCGGGGACTAAGCTTAGACTTCCTCTAATTAGGGAATCTATCTTTTTTAAGATGTAGTCAAACCCAGTCAACCTCTTTAGAAACTATCTCCCTCTTCCCATTATTGTTATGTTTTATGTATTTCTCATTTTGTTTATGTATTTGATATTTAATCCTCTCATGAAATTTCTTAACAAATTCAGCTTTTGTTACCCTTCCTTATGCACAAATTCATGTGGATTAGGCAAAGGTAACAAATCCAAATGAGTGTGAGGATTAAAATCATATACAACCTCAGATGGAGAAATATTAGTAGTCTTATGGACTACTATATTGTATACAAACTCAATATGAGGAAGGTACTCATCCCAAGATTTGTGGTTTCCTTTCATGACGACCTAAGCATAGTTGATAGAGATTTATTTACTACCTCTGTTTGTCCATCCGTTTGAGGATAACAAGAGGTTGAAAAATTCAACTTAGTTCCTAGCCTTTCCCAAATGATAAATGGCTAACAAATTTTGGATCTCTAGCTGAAACTATGGTTTTAGGTAGACCATGAAGTCTTACCACTTCTCTAAAGAAGAGTTTGGAGATGTTGTTAGCATCATCCACTTTATGGTAGGGTATGAAATGAGCCATCTTGCTAAACCTATCCACTACTACAAAGATGGAATCAAAACCTCTTTGTGTCCTAGGAAGCCCTAAAATGAAATTCATGCTAATGTCTTCCCATGGAGCACAAGAAAGAGGTAAAGGAGTATAAATTCCATGAGGCATTGTCTTAGATTTAGATTTTAAACATGAGATACATCTATGACAATGTCTTTGAACTTCTTTTCTCATATGGGTCCAAAAGAATTTTCCTTTTAAAAGCTCAAAAATTTTATCAACTCCAAAGTGACCCATGAGACCTCCTTCACGTGACTATTTGACAAGGATTTTTCTATGTGTTCCATATACAAAGTTTTCCTTCTTTAAACAAGTACCCCTAAAAAACATAAAATCATCCTTGTGCTCTATGTTTGAAACTAGAAAAGGTGGATGCAAAATCCTGATCATTTTCATAAAGCTCAAGTATGTTTTCAAATCCAAGAATCTGGGCTCCAAGTTTAGAAAATAGGACATGTCTCTGAGATAGAGTGATATGATTCCAAATAAAACTAACAGTAGAATTGGGAATTTAGGGTTACGGAATGGAATCAATTAAAAATAGTAATAATGAAAATCAGGATAAAGGGAGACGCCACAAACAAAGTTCGATAAGCCTAAGGTTGATCGACACAAGAATTGGTGAATTCTTGATAAGATCGCAAGATGTAGGAAAGAACCCTAGCAAAGATATTGTACCAACCAGTCCTCGGACGTCGTTGACTGCTAGTAATGGTGGGCCACGTAAGCTGGGTGCCTCGCAAATGGCACCTGCTAGGGTGCCGATGAGTTGTCGGACGTCGATCACCAGGATGTGCCGATGTGTCCTCGGCAATAGAGTGAGGGCGATGTGACATCGGACATCGGTGACTCAAACAGCAGAGCTGGGCCATGAGAGGTGGATCCCAGACAACACACCAGTTATCAGTAGGGGGAAGCCTAGATCACGAGGGGTCCGTGCGTGTGGTGTGAATAACGCATTTTGGCACGACACAAATAAAGAACCATTGGAAACGTTAAGGCCCATTAGGGTTGCGTTCCAGGGGTAGGCTGCATGCATGGCACATGAACAACTTGGGCACCCCCGGGACGGATGGCCCCAGAGATTAGGTGCACAAGTTAGTACCCAGGTGGTCATTCCGTCAGAGGTTGCACTCCAGTAAGGGAGCCTTACGCGCTAGATTGCCCTAAGATTGGGCGATAGCGGCTCTAAGGCATACCCTCATAAACCCTAAATGCGAGTAGCGGAAACCCTAGACTATATAAAAGGTAGTAATAAACCTTATAAGGTACGCAAGTTTGACGCAGCTTTTAGACTCAATTGTTGAGAGAGAATTGAAAGACACATTTTTTTTCTTTGCCCCAGTATTGACTTGAGCGTCAGAGTGCAAACGGCCTCTAGGGTGCCCCTTTGTCTTTGCAAGTTCAGGGTGTTTGATCTAGAGAAAGCACGAACGAAGGCAGAGAGAATTGGGCGTGTGATCGTCGTTAGAAGTATGAAGGCAATCGAGTCAACTAGCAGGAATAGATATATTATCTCTAATAAATTGTCAAAACATCCCATCCTCATTATGAATTCCAAAAGTGTATAAATACAAATTTAGTTATATGTCTTGTCTCGTTTGTAAGTAAATAAAATAAATATACAATCCTTATATTTCAAGAAAGGATCATTTGTCCTAGTAGTTAAGTTGATACTTTCTAACTAGTCCTAGGTTCAAATTCTAACTCCAAGCAAAATAACATTATTATTTCCTTATAATAGTCCAAGCATGTTGTGCATGTAATCAGCTTAGTCTTTTTAAACTGTGGGCCATTCAACAATTGGGCCTCCAAAAGATTATCCGTCATTGGGCTTGGTTGTCTGCATCATTCCCTCCCTCTTGAGAAAGACTTGAAGTTAAGTCCAAAGCTTCATCCATCTGCAGTAAAAGGAAATAAATCAGACATGTTAAAAGTGCTACTCACATTGTACTTACTTGGAAGATCAATCTTGTAGGCATTGTCATTAATTTTTTGTAACACTTGGAAAGGTCCATCCCCTCTAGATTGGAGCTTGGATTTTATTTGCTCAGGGAACCTTTCTTTTTCTTTCCTCATATGTACCCAAACCCAATCTCCAAGATCAAAGATTACTTTCTTTCTTCCTTTGTTAGCTTGTTTAGAATAACCTTCAACTTTTTTTTTCAATTTGTGGTTTAACCTTTTCATGTAGCTTTCTCACATAGTTAGCCTTAGCCTTTGCATCTTTATACTTTAAAACATAAATTTTAGGAATAGGTAACAAGTCTAATGGAGTTAAAGTATTTAATCCATACACAATTTCAAATGGAGAACAACTTATTGTGCTATGAACAACCCTATTATAAAGCAAACTCAACATGAGGTAAACATAATTTCAAAGCTTTCAATTTTTTTCAAAATAGTTCTAAGTAAGGTACCCGAAGTTATATTCACTACCTCTGTTTGCCCATCTATTTCGGGATGACAAGTAGTCAAAAACAAAAGTTTGGTACCTAACTTGCCCCATAATGTCCTCCAAAAGTGACTTTGTATCCCTATCACTTACAATACTTTTTGGTAGTCCATGAAGTCTTACTACGTCCCTAAAAAACAATTCAGCTACATGGAAAGCATCATCAATTTTTAAAAGGAATAAAATGAGCAATTTTGGAAAAATTGTCAACTACCACAAAAATAGAATGTTTTCCTCCTTAAGTCCTAATTTGATGGTAACCACCTCTTAAGTCAAATTTTGAAAATATACAAGCACTATACAATTCATCCAATAAATCATCTAACTTGAGAATAGGGTGTCTATACTTCATGGTAATGTTATTTAGTGCTCTACAATCTATGCACATCCTCCAAGAATCATCCTTTTTAGCCACCAAAATGACTGGAACAACATTTGGGCTCATGCTCTCTTGTACCCATCCGTTGTTCACCAATTCTTCAACTTGAGTTTGGATCTTCTTTGTCTCTTGAGGGTTGCTTTTATAAGCTGGCCTATTAGGCAAATATTCTCCTTAAAGAAGGTCAATATGGTGTTCAATTCCCCTTAGAGGTGGGAGTCCTCTAGGAATTTCATTTGGAAACACATTCTTGAAATCCTGCAAGAAAGAATCAACATTAGGAAGAAAATTAATTTGGTTAGAATGGTCAACAATCAAAGTGTTATTTTTGTATTAAGGTAAATAAAGAGGTTTGCTAGCAAGTAGCAACTTCTTCACTTCATTCACTTTCAGTAATCCACTCATTTTTATCTCATGTGTTTCTCTTTGTTTAGGTGTTTCACTCTCGCTTTGTTTAGGTGTTTCACTCATCTCTCTTTTCTCTTGGACTCTCTTTTCCCTCAATTTCATTTGATCCTCACACACCTCTCTAGGAGATAAGTGTTTGAGAATGATCTTCTTGTTATTCTACATGAAAGAGATTTTATTGGTGAAACCATCATGGATAGCTTTGTATCAAATTGTCATGGCCTTCCTAACAAGATGTGAGTTTCCTCTATTGTAACCACATCACCCAAGACATTGTCATTATATTGTCCTATGGATAGGTTCACCTCCACTTTCTTGCTCACTGTCATCTCTCCATCTTCACTAAGTCATTGAAGCTTGTTTGGCCTTGGGTGGGGTTTTGTCTCCAAATTCAATTTGGTAACTAGTCTTGAGCTAGCTACATTGGTGCAACTTCCTCCATCAACTATGAGTGAACATATTTTCCCTTAAATGGAACATCTAGTATGGAAAATATTTTCCCTTTGGGTTTGTTCCAAAGCTTGCATTTTTCTTCCCATAAGCCTCCGAATCATTAACAACTCACCCTTCAATGCATCCACCTATACCTCTTCCTTCTCTTCTTCACTTGAAGGTTCATTATCTATTTGTTGATAACATAACCATATTCTTTTTTGTTGGAAATTCTGAAGCATAATGTCCTCTTCCCAATCATTTGAAACATTTTACCTCACTTGTCTTCCTTTTAGTTGGTGAATTATTATATCTATTAGGTGACTTTCCACTTGAAGATGTGGCTGAACTTGAGTGAACTCCTTTATCCTTCATAATCTTATCCTTCCAATTGGAATTATTATTATTGTTATAACTCCTCATCATGAATCCCTTCCTCTTGAGTTGATGTTCTACTTGGTTAGCCTTGTGCAACAAATCCTCCATGTCAACATACTCTTGCAGCTCCACAATATCCCTAATATCATGGTTCAATCCATTCAAAAACCTAGCCATGGTTGCTTCATTTTCTTCATTCATTCTAGCTCTAATCATGGTCACCTCCATCTCTTTAAAGTACTCTTCCACACTTCTATTTCCTTGAGTCATGCTTTGATGTTTGAGTTGCAACTCCCTATGGTAGCTTGTTGGAATATATCTCTTTCTCATAATCCTTTTCATTTTATTCCAAGTTTCCAACTTGGGTTCCTCATATCTAATTCTCTCCCTTAGGTATTTATTCCACCAAGTTAAGGCATAATCTGAAAATTCAGTTGCTACCAACTTCATCTTTTGCTCCTCATTATACTAATTGCAAGCAAACACATGTTCTACTTTAATCTCCCACCCCTAGTAAGATTCAAGATCTTTCTTCCCTTTGAATATGGGAATATTTAATCTTATCCCATCAAATCTCAGTTCTTTTTGTTCTCCCTTATTGTTTTTTCTCCTCCTCCTATCTCCCTCTCTATTTTCATGATTTTCTTGTTGTGTCCGCTCCATTGGATCCAACCTTTCAATGGAGTCCATCACTTTGTTGTTTCATTAGTCTCTTCAATTGTATTAAGGCTTGCATTTGTATTTGTGAAAGTCCACTATTTGGTGTTTCCCCTGCCATGCTCAAAAGTAAACAGATTAAAAATAAAAATAAGTTTAGGCCTCACACCACTTTCTCACATGTTTACACTCAACACTCGTGTTTCACACAATAAGGCTTTTTTTTAATGATCACACTACCTTTTACCACTCGTTCTCTAACTGAATGTTCTTACAAGAATCAAACAATCAATAATCATTTTCAATGGTAGCAATCACAAGCTTAAAATAAAATTTTGATATTTTAACATTGATGAAAGAAAAAATAGTGAAGAGCAAAAATAGTGAAGAACAATTTTGCTACCAACAAAAAGAGCAAGACAATTACAATATATAGAAAAGAAGAAAAAATTATGTAGACAAGACACTTGAAACTTAGGACTTCTAACAAACAAAAAGTATGCACTGGATAATTGTTATTTCTTTTTCTCTGTTTTCCTCTTCTTCTTTTCTCTATCTTCCTCTTCTTTTTTTTCTATTTTCCTCTTCTTCTTTTTTTTCCCTTTGTTTTCCTCTTATTCTATTTTTTTCTATTTTCCTCTTTTCTTTTTTCTTTTTCTATTTTCCTCTTTTTTTCTATTTTCCTCTTTTTCTTCTTCTTTTTATGTTTTCCTCTTCTTTGTGTGAACAATACGTGAACAGTAATGAGTAGTGCGTGAACAATGATGCCGAAAAAAAAACAAGATACACAATTGTATTATCACTCAAACCTTTGCTCTGAATACCAAATGATATGATTCCAAATAGAACTAACAGTAGAATTGGGAATTTAGGATTACGGAAAGGAATCAATTAAAAATAGTAATAATGAAAACCTGGATAGAGGGAGGCCCCACAAACAAGGTTTGATAAGACTAAGGATGATCGCCACAAGAATTGGTGAATTCTTGATAAGATCGCAAGATGCAGGTAAGAATCCTAGCAAAGATATATTATCTCTAATAAATTTTTGTTCTCGCCGGTTGACTTTCTCGCCGATTGACTTGAGTGGAAAGCTCCGCTTCTAACCTGTCTCCTCTAGATTTTGTTCTGCATCTTCTCGTTGCACTGGAACGTGGCTCTGTTGGGAACAAAGGGAGCTCTACCTATTAATCACACTCTGATGATCAAGTCAGTGAGAGCTTCCTAAAATAAGACAAGTATTCGGTTTCAGTCTAGTATTCAGAAACAGCGTACCTTTACCTGGGGTCTCAAGCCCCTTTTATAGCTTACTCGTTTAACAACTTTCACTCACGTGAATATAATCTCTACTGAAAGCATAAAATAATAACAGAAAAATCACCTGCTAACAGGCACCACTTATCTTCAGGTGTTAAGAGCAGGAAACCATCCTGTTTAACATGTGCACCATTATTCTCGGGTGCTCCTCTTTTATTCTCAATAACTATTAATTAATATGTAAATAACATGTATTAATTAATATATAACTAACTTGCATATTATCACAAGAGATAAAATATCTCTTTATCTTCATAATAATATGATGACAGATTTAAATAATAATAATTATATCTTTCATCTTTAGAATAATATGATAACAGATAAAATATCTCTTTATCTTTTCTTAACTACCTTTTATGGGCTAACCAACATCTGTGTCGAGCTCACGACCCACCTCTTGGGCCAAACACTGAGCTGACCTCCCCCAAGTACCTAGACCGAGGTCCCGAGCATTCTTGTCCAGTACACAAGCCCCCCAGGCTCGAGCTGAGCTTGATTAGGCGAAGAGGCT
>Ga0123341_1002797_pt1 | contig 14615 bp, 4 predicted proteins | sample Turbeapinknodule_FD_89959 | JGI IMG/M metagenome (GOLD analysis project Ga0123341, IMG submission 89959) | Root nodule microbial communities of legume samples collected from Mexico - Turtle bean Mexico pink nodule | ecosystem: Host-associated > Plants > Roots > Nodule | place: Mexico: Nepantla... | reverse complement strand
TTATTTTTTAATTGAAGTATATAAAAAGATATCAAATTTATAATCTACATGATAGAAATTCCTCCATTTTGTACACATATTTTATATTTTATTTTATTTTTAACTATAAAATTAAATAATATATAAATTACTCACCTATTAGAAGCAATCAATCACATATCACAGCATCATAACACATTACAAATCATTCAATATTTCTTTATTTAAACATTATTGTCTTAATAATATATATTAAAAGCAATACACATATCAACATCATAACATAATATAAACATTAATTTTTTTTAGAATTTAATCTATAAAACTAGTAACAAAAGATATAGTTTTAGTTGATGAATGTGATTTTGAAATAATCTCTAGAAAAGATGTAATAATTTGTACAGAAAAGTTCAGATGTGTGATGTGTGCTATGGAATGAAAGCTCTGAATTGAGCTATGGAATTAAAATAACTGGCTCTGGTTTTAATTTTGTTGATGTGTAAACTTGAAGTTTGTATTCTACTGTGATCTAAAGTTGGGTTGGTAACATAAAATATAACGTATTTTGATTTTAGAGAAAAGATGAAGAAACTGAGTTCTGCATGAGATAGAGCGGTGGAAGTTCACACGTAGACGAAGGGCAAAGAGACTTGAAAACACGTAACGGTGTGGTATTTGTTGGATCGGCGGTGTAACATAACAACAACGCAAGCAAAGGTAGATTTGATTTTGATGAGATGACATAGGATTCCATCATTGCAGTTTCGAATTCAATTCATCAGATGAGACGTGGCGTTTCGTTAGGTCAATTTACAGATACAGCTTCTGTTCTTAAGTTTTATTCTGCTAATCATTCTCTCTTTTCTTCTTCCACTTCATCCTATTACTTAGTTCTATCTCTTCTACCTTTAATCTTTCATTCACTCTTTTCTTCTCTTATTGCACACTCAAATGTTATATATATTCAACACACTCAGCAACAAACATGAAATTTATTGAACACTTATACTCACATTATTTACATTATATAAGCTATAGCTATAACTAGTTGAAGATATTAAATTTATGTCACATTATTATATCTATTAATAAATTTTGTCACATTATTATGACTTTTAACTCTAATATAATATTTTCTTATGTCAATGAATTATTTTATATATTGATAAAATAATATTTTATAATATAATTTGAATAGATAGAATTAGAGATAAGAGAAAGCTAGAGTCAAACATACTCAAACTTAAAGATATGAGAAACTAGGGTTTGAACAGCACAACATGCATAAGGTGAAGAGGAAAAGATAGAGTCAGATTGGTGCTAGCTTTGAGGTAAGAGAAGTTAGGGTGGCCAATGTTGTGATTGTGTACTTTTGCTAGGGCTTAACTTTGAGATAGGTTGTGTCATGGAGGTAGGTGAAAAATTTGAAATCCCTAGTTGTGCCTCTCATTTTTCTAGGTAGTCAAACTAAATAGTGTTTGAGTTTTATTATTTTTTTTTATAGTAAATTTAGATTGACTACACAGCTCAACATGAAGAACGTTTTTCTCCATGAAACTCTTTAAAAAGATGTTATGTTTATATGGATATTCCATCGGGCTATATGCCATTTTCCAGAATCAATTGGTGGTATGCAAGTTAGAGCGGACATTATATGGATTAAACAATCACCTCGAGCGTGGTTTGGAAGGTTTATCTCAACTATGAGAAAATATGGTTTTAATAAAAGTAATGCAGATATCACACCCTATTCTTAAAGCATCAACAAGGAAAGGTGACAACTTTAATTGTTCATGTAGATGGCATGATTATTACTGGAGATGATACCGAAAAAATTTGAAGACTACAAGAGCAATTGGCAGCTGAGTTTGAGATGAAGAACTTGGGTTGACTCAAAGTTTTTATTGGGAATAGAGGTGGCAAGGTCACAAAGAGGCATTTTCTTCTCTCAATAAAGTATGTGTTAGACCTATTGGCTGAGGTGGGGTTGTTGGACTGCAAACCAGCAGATACTCCAATAGTCCAAAATCACAAACTCTCACAACACATAAACCAAGTATCTGCGGATAACGAAATATACCAAAAATTGGTGGGGAAACTTATCTATTTGTCGCATACTCGCTTTGATATTGCCTATGCCATAAGTGTAGTGAGTTAATTTATGCATAATCTAATTGAATAACATATGGATGCAAGAAAGGGGTTGATGTTCTCTAAGAATAATCACTTGAATGTTGAAGGGTACACTGATGATTGGGTAGGGAATGTTTTAGACAAAAAATTCACATCAGGATACTTCACATTTGTGGGAGAGAATTTAGTTACATAGAAAAGTAAACAGCAAAAGGTAGTGACTTTGTCTAGTGCTGAAGCTAAGTTCTGGCAAAAGGACTTTGTGAACTATTATGGCTGAGAAATATACCTATTACTGATGGAGATTGACTTTGGTCCTAGTATGGAAATATACCTATTCTGTGATAATAAAACTACAATTGATATCTCACTCTCACAAAATCATGTCCAACATGATCAAACAAAACATGTGGAAGTAGATAGACATTTCATCAAGCAAAATCTTGAGGAGAAAATTATTCGATTTCCTTTTGTCAAGTCGAAAGACCAGTTAGCTGATATTTTCACAAAGGTAGTGTCCAGTAAGAACTTCCATGGCTCCCTTGACAAGTTGTGCATTAAAGACATTTATGCACCAACTTGAGAGAAAATGTTAGCCTGAATTATTAGAATCACCAAAAAATAGGAGCATTAATTGTAAATGGTTATCATATCTCTTTGATCAAGTATTTAAATTATTTATATTTAGCCACAAATTGTATATAGACTAGAATAATTCCTAAATTTTTGTCCTCCTTGTATCTATTTGCACTCTGTAATAAAGTTAGTGTTTTTTGTTTGATGATACGGATGATTATGTTTGCTTGATCTGTAGAAAATTAATGGATTTTAACTTTTAAAGAGAGATTGATTTATGTTATTATTGTTGTAATTAGTTCTACTTAACATGATAGTGGTTATTCACACTATATTTATGAAAATTTTCTATTGTGATCATGATTTTATGTTGTGTTAAAAAGAGTTCACCAGAATATGCTCAATTAAGATAGGTTAGATTTGGATTGATAATGTATTTAGTGACATCTTATTAATGCAACATAAACTTTATTTTATCATGTTTACATTCAACTACTTATCATTTACATTATATGATAGAAATTAGTTTAGGTGAAATTATATGATGGTTGTCTCAAACCAACAGAAGACATATTGTAGTATAGAAAATGTTATGCATAGTTTAAGTTATGGTCTTCATATTATGTTAGTAGGACGTAAGTATCTACACAAATGTTAGAAATTACATGCACATATGTTAGCCTTGCAGACAATTTTATTCATGAACATTATTCGTTTTATTGTTGTGTATGTCTTTGTTCATGCACACCCTGATATTTTAGTATATGAATGTATACTTAGTTCCTTTATTAATAAGTATTTTTTTTTCAAAAAAACAAAAACAATATTTTAATACATTTTGAATTTCACATAATATAAACTCTGAATCTAAAAATAGATTTTGGAATGTGAAATCCAAAATGTATTTTTTTAGGAACAAATTTGTGATTTCACCTCCCTTCTTTTTGCAACCCCTTTGAAATACATGCATTGTGCTTTCTAAATGTAGCTCAACCCAGGCCCATTGTTCTTTGTCTTCCTTTTCCTAGATTGCAAGGGGGTGTTTCTTTCTATACCCCTAATTTTTCTTCCTGCACCCTTATATTCTTTGAAATACCGGAATTATCTTTGATAATTTTAAGTGATTCTGGAAAAGGGTTCCGTAAGAAAAGGTGTTTCCGGAATAGGAGTTCCATAAGCAAAGTGTGTTTCTAAAAACCTGGAAGACATAAAACCATTCTGGAATATTCTTTCCGGAACACATTTTTTTTAATTTTTGGAATGATAAATCCAGAATTCATAAAATGTGTTACGGAAAGTATGTTCTGGAAATATTCTGAAAAGAACAATCTGGAAATCATTTTTAAAAGGGTAAAATGGTTTTTTTTTCCGAGAATAATGGGTTTCAGGAAGCCATTTGTTGGGGTGTAGGGAGAAACACCCATTGCAAGGTCTTTGGCATGTTCTGAAAGGTTTTCTTGAATGTATTTTTGCTTGAGAGGGAATAGAAGGAGGTGCACAAAGAAATTTATGGTTTGGACTTCATGGGTGCATTGAAGAGTGTAATGAATTTCAGATATGATGATGAAAGGGTTTTATTGCAAAATCTTTTGATTGGAAAAAGAAATTGAGTGACAATGAATAGAGGATTTCTTTAAGAAATTGGTGAGCAATAGTTGATGTTGTTACTGAAATTTTAACTTTAAAACATTACAATTAATTTGAAAGAACTTAGATTTAAAAGAAGATATGGAATATATAACGAAACTGTTAGCACTTCACAAGTCATTGGAGGTTTAAGCCTAAAGACTACAAATATGTTGCATTATTTTCAAAAATGATTCACTGCAACAGCAATTATCAACTGAAACTATAAATATTGAACCATTAATTGATTAAAAAAATATAAATGTACAAGTACAATAACTTCTCTTTTGTTTTGTTTTCATATCAGAAATTGAGCAGTGTAAAATAGCTATAATTCACAAGCATAATCAGTGCAAAATAGCTATAATTCACAAGCATAATCAGTGCTAAACTACTTCCTATTTGGTTGCTGTGAAATCCAAGTATATATTCTTCATGAGCTTCAATATCTTCTAAGCTCCAGTGATTAGAAGTGAATCTTAACACGAGTCCTTGGATAGAAGAACTCAGACATAAACTAATATTCAGATTCCCAAGCATTTCGCCCAACCGAAGCATCTAGCAATTTTCTTTGGCAAAGAATATGCAGATAGCAGAGAAGGATGAGTTGCAATGTCTTCAGGTCGTGACCATATATACACCCCTCGTTCTTGTTGACTTCCTGGGACAGTGTTGTCCAGTATGAATGCCACCAACAGTGTAACCACCATGTTTAAGGACATAAGACCATTGATTGCAAAATCAAGCTGAAACATTGGGAGAGAGGAGATAAGTTCCTTCTCATACTATTTGATTTGGCAAAGGGTGTGAGCATAGAGATTGTGCTTACTTGTTTGATGCCAGAATGGAATGGTCCACTAGATGCAGCCCCATAAGGTACGAGGTAAGGTGACAGTATCAGAGTGGTTTGAGGCTTGTATTGTTGAAAATATGCAGGGATGGATAGACCAAGGAAGAGTGAAACACCAACTATTGTCATGTTCCTGAAGCTGGCACATTGACCATACTGCAAGGTTGAGAGCCCCAAAGCTGCTATAAGAGCCCAGATGAAACACAGTACAGAAGCAGCCAAGGCCTGAGGAATGGAAGCAAGTAGAGCACCCACTTTTCCTACAAATTAAAAAGGCATAGATTGGACTGTAGTAGTGGTAAAATGAAAAGGGTGTTCAGTAGTTTTGACATCAAATTATGGTTTGTCATTATGTTTTGTTGCTTTACCCATAAAGGAAAAGAGAATCATGAAAGCTGCTCCAAGTTCCACAACCCTCCTACTTGCCACCTTTGTTGTGTCAATTGTGTGAATGTTTTCTGTTAAGGTGGTTGAGCCAGTTCCCGAACCCCAAAGACCAGCCAATATACTACAGAAACCCTCCAATGCAATTCCTCTACTCACAACTCCTGGAGTTGGAGGCCTCAAATTGACTCGCAGAGATACAGAATGATAAGTTCCAACCTACAAAACCAACTTGTCATTCACTTAGTCACAATTTTATGTTGGAAATCCACATCAACTAGATATTAGAGCATTTCATAGTATATAAGTGGATGCAATTAGGTTAAGTTAGACTTAAAATACACTTCTTAACCGTTTTTTATCATCTTATTCCTTTCTTTAAACATGAAAATCCACTCAAAGGTTTAAAAGAGGTGTTTGGGTCTTAAAGGATTACCAACACCCAATTTCTTTTAACACAATAAATTTTAGAGACTCCATATGACAACCTCATTGTTCTAAACAAATGTATTACTAAAATCAGTTGATATTTGGTTGTTTTGGAAGAAGCTGGTTGTGAACACATTAGTTTGCTAAATTTTAATCCATGATACTAATTTTATTGCTAGCATTATACTAGTACAAATACACGATGTTACATTGGTTCTATAATGGTGGGATTCATAATACCATGCAGCTAATATTTTGCATTTGGAAGCATTTAAATGAATTACTTACTGAATCCACAGAAGCAACCAGTGATACTATGACCATGATTATACAAGTCCTAAAATGGAAAATAGGGAAACCCCACTGCAAAGGGTAAGGAATTCTGAGCCATGCAGAAGTTAACAACGCGTTGGATACATCAGTCCTGCAATGTTTCATGGTATAAGCATGCTTTCTGCATGCATCAGTCAGAATGTTTGAACTTGGGATTTTGGGATTGCATCCTTTGTAGTTATATGCTCCCCCAGCTGTTAAAAACGACGCATATATCCAAGTTAATGTAACACTCAAGGGAACCTGCAAATATTCCAAAGTTTGTAAACACAAGTGGTTAGTATATATTATTGGTTCAAGAACGTAACTCACTCAAAATTGAAGGGAGAGGAATTCACATAACAGAAGGGTATTTTTAAAAACAGTAACTTCCTAAAGAAATTAACATAACTGCTATTAAATAACAGAAAAATGAAATAGCAAACCTAAAAACATGGTCAAACAGTCAGTAGAAGATCCTACCACGCAACTACTGTTACACACCTTCAACACTAAGATCCCAAGTTTGATTCTTATCAATCATGGTAAGCTACTCCTGCATTGCAACCCTCCATTGCTTCACAATATCCTGCAGGTTTTAAAACTGCTACATTGCATCTTCCCTTCTATTGCTTTGGTGGGAAGTCTATTTAGAAAAAAATATTGCAGTGTTTTTTCAGACACCGCAGAATATTCCTCTGATAACCATTTCTTATGAAGCATACATCTGACCATTTCCATTATCATCTGATTCTTTCTTTCACTAACCTCATCTTTTTAGGGGTGTAAGGAACTGTTAATTGATACTTAATGCTTACTTCCTTATAAAACATGGTAAATTGTTTTGAAGTGTACTCCTTTCCAGTCTTGTTGGACCTTAAAGCTTGAATTATGTAGCAACTTTACTGTTCAATCCATTTCTTAAATCTCCAAAATATACATGCAGCCTCTAGTTTAGACTAGACAAAGTAAATCCAGCACACTCTATGAAATCATCAATCAATAAAGATGATGTAATATTTACTCCCTTTAAGTGAAGTAGTCCTTTGGGATCCAGCCAAATCTGTGTGAATCAGTTGCGACTTCTTTGTTGGTCTCCAAGTTTCTTGTTTGAATGGTAGTCTTGCTAGCTTACAATATTGACAAGCCTCACAGGTTGGTAATTCAAAACCCAAGTGAAGTCATGAACCAACTTCTTTCGTTGCATATTCAAGACAACTAGATGTATGAAAATGACTCAACCTTTTATTCCAAACCTCTGTATTGTTTACAGTAGCTGGATAAGTAGCTTGCCTCTCCTCCACCAGATCAATTGAGAAACTTTTCTCTCTCATTTTGATACTGAAATTTTCTTTGTAATCAACATCTTTAATCAAAATGTTTATTTTCAAAGATGACCTGCAATCCCTTCTCAATCAATTGACTCGCTTAATAATATATTAATTGGGGAGATTCAATATCAATGAGTCATTAGCAAACCAATACAAGAGACTAGAACACCATCTCTAACCCAAAATCTTAAGATGGTGAGTTTGTAGTTTTTCTCTTTGTATATTGCTCATCTTGCTCATTCTTATCCAATTTGGGCCTTCCAATTCACTAACCTATATAGGTTTGTGTAGTTTTTCTTCTTATAAATTGTTCATCTTGCTACCCAAGGTGAAACTTTCAAAGCAAACTTCAATTCATAACATTGTTGCATTTTTCACACTTTACATTAGGTCTTCCCAACATTTGAAAGGAGAATGACTCATTTTGGCACAATGTTTGCAATGAGGAAAACTAAACCAGATATTGCCTTTGACTTTCTTCCTTTCCTTTCCTTGTGATTTTTAATGTGAGCCATTGGATTGGTTGGTAGAGGACAAACTTAGAAGTCTCTTCAACTATTTCCCAAAGATTATTTTTCTCTAGGTGTGCCTTCATTTTTGCTGTTCATTCAGATCATCAAACACAAGCATTGCTAGTATTGTGTAAGAAGTTTCCGAATTCATCTATTTGATAAATTGAACCAAAATGCTAGCCTTATATGGTGGGTTGCACTGGTTCATTCACATTCCCTCTAACCACCCATTGGTAGAAGAAACTTAAGTCACTAAAGAACCGGAGGGAGAGAAAGTCACTAATTTATTAAATAATAATTTGTTTAAATATAGATTTGTAACATAAGGAAATTTTTAAAAATAGTAACTTCCTAAACAATAGTTATTAATAATATTTTTGAAGAATGAGTTTAAGTTGTAAAATATAGTATGGTCTAATATGTATTAGAATCAACTTAGTGTAATCTTGAATTGAAAGTTCAATGGTATTCAAGATCCAAGACTTATCAAGCACATGAATTATACATAGTGTATGCCATGTCTTAAGAGAAACCAAAATCAAATAAGGAACATGTTAATTCAAGATACTTACTGCATAAATTCGAAATGTATGATGTCCAAAGATAGATATTCCTCGAAGATGCTTCAAATAAGAAATAGATGAAACAAAGATGAGTTTGAGAAAACAACTAAAACCATTTCATTACAAAGAATGAAACAACTGAAACACAGAAAGTCTTTTTAATATGTAAAGAACTTTACAGCCATTACAAAGACTTTTCATACACCAGATTATTCGATATCATTGCTTCTTGAAATACTACTCACCAGTGTGAATATTAGAACTAGTGCTATCTGCGGAATGCTAATTTCCATGCAAGTGCCAGCTTGCGGAAAGCCATAGCTGAAGAATGCTAAACCAACAGCTGCAACAGTTGGAGCTACTACAATTGGGTTGATGATCCTATGACAAGTCGTTAAAAATTAGCACATTAGACTCATGTCTTGATAGCTTTTGCAATCAGTTCGTTCAGAAACGCTCTCTAGAAGCTCTACCAAATGCCCCCAATAATTGTGTAGGCTTATTCTGTTCATAATTCTTTTCTAGATGCCTAAACTATGGTATATGTTCTAAGAGCCATGTTAGAAACAATAAGCCTAAAACAGGACATTATGCATCTTTTTATCTATTAGTATTATGTTAATGGATGACATTTGTTTAAATTAATTATTTAACAGCATAGCAGCTTAACAAACTAGCAAAATAAACTAAATAAAAATGAAAAGATGAAATTCGAAAGATCACATGCAACTTGTTACCTGAGAAGAAGAGACATTAAACCACTAAGTCCCAGGATACATTGGAATACTGAACCAACAATTATAGCTCCTTGGAGCTCCCTCATTATGTGCCTAAATTTCTGCAGTTATTAGCAGAGATTAATATGGAAACTGGAATCAAAGCAAATAAGACTAGTGAACAACAATCCCATTCACTGGGTTGATCCATCAAAACAGAAAGAAGCAAAAAGGAAAGACCATTTTGGTGATTCAAATAGATAATGCTTGAACATGGGTATCACGTAAGTTAACATGTCCTGACATAGTTTAATTTAGCAGGATTTAGATTACTTGATATAACTTTACAAGCCTGAAAGGGCTCAAGGACAATATATTGATATTTTCTATCAATTATGGAACTTACATGTTGTGTTAGATTTCGAAATTCTTCAGCATTTATGATAACCAACGCTGGTGCCAAATACACAAAGGAGCTCCCTTGAACTAAAGGTAGTCTTGTGCCTAAGTAGGAATGCAGTATCGTTGTGACTCCGGAAAGAAACATCATTGTTGAAATTACACTTGCAGTATCGTTCTGCCATCAATGATGTAAGTGAATACATGTGAATATGGAAAAGTATCATATCAGCTTTTCCTAGGACCATTACATAAAGGCATTTCTTACATCTGTTCCACCCATGGTTGGCACCATGATTAACGGGATTAATACTAGCGACCCAACCAACGATAGGTAGTGCTGCAGGCCGTAGTATATAAGAGGAACTGCAGTTAAAGATAGATCAATAAAAAGAAGTAATAAATGTTTAGCAAAATATGAACTAATTAACCCTTGCTAATAGTATCATAGTAATAGTGATAGTATTTTGTTAATAAAAAATGGGCAAAGGAAAGATTAACAGAGCCTTTATCAAACAAAATCTATGTAGCACAGACAAGGAAAGTGGAAAGTTGCATTGCAGAAAAAATAGTTAGCATTATAACTTAAGATGTGATGTGAGAAACAGAAAATTGAATTGAAACTAACCGAGACCCGGATTTTCTGTGATCCCATACTTCAATCCAGATGCTCCCTGCCATCCTCTACCAGCAGGTTCCTCCCCCTCTGGAAAGAGATTCACCTTAACATCTTCAGCTACTCCTTTCTCCTTCTTCTGTTCGGGAAGAGGAGCAACTGCAGAAACTCCATGGCTATTACTATCCCGATTCATATTCACCATCACTCCATTAGCACCACCATGACCAGCCAAAGCCAAAGCAGGGTCGTCATCCCTGTTTTTCCTTGTCTGGTTTTGACTCCACATTGCCCCATTCCACTCTTCCTTTGACCTCAAAACTCTCTCATTCTCACTTCTCATGTCTCCGTGCTTGGACACAAAAACCGGTTCAATCTCATTGTCCCTGTTAGGCCTCGCCAACCCCAGCACCGGATCAATCTCTATCTTGGGAGAGGACCCTCCTTCTCTCTGATCATCAACACTCTTCACATCAAACCCAACACTATCAAACTTCTCACTGGCACTGGTTCCAGCTTCCCCAGAATAATCAGACACAAACCCGGTTCTCTTAGCCCACGACCTCAACTCTTTAGGACTGTGATCACTTTTTGGCACAAAGGGCTCAACTTTGGCAGCACCAACATCAGGTTTCTTGCCAGTGCCACCCTCCATAGCCTTGCCCCTATCCAAGAACTCCGAACTCGACCCAGTTTCCATTGAACTGTTTTCTTTCAAAAGATGGGTACAGACAATTGAAACAAGTTGGATTCAACCCAATATAGCATAGAGCACAAAGATGAAAGCTTTGCAACGTGACAGAACAAACCAGAGGCTTCACATCACCGCAAAGAGCCAAATTCCGGAGAGTGAGAGAGTAGAAGCAAAGAAACAGTATGTGGAGAAAAGACAATGAAAGAAAACCATCACAACAACGTGCTTTGGTGTAGCGATTAACGGTCAGTGTTGAAGGAAGGACATTCTGAGACATATCTTATCTTCACTTCAACTCATTGCAGCTCGCAAGTTGCTATCAAAGGAAAGCATGAATGTGAGTGTGTGACCTTAATCACATAAACGTCTCTCTGGCATGGCCACTTGATGTTGACAAAGGACCTAGCCACCCAAGTTTGAAGCTGAATTTTCAAATGAAAGGGTAACATAAAACATAACACTCCTGCAAAAAGTTCAACCTTCATTAATTGTTTTCTACTTCTTCTTCTCCTAATACTCTTGAAGGAAATAATAGTAAACGATCTCCAGTTTTCACTGCATTTTGGTGGAAACCAGTACAACAGGTCCTTGTGAATCACTTTGCTTCAAATGGAAGTTTCTTATTCTTATTCTTATTCTCTCAGTATTTCTTTCAAGGATGAAGGGGAGAAATTGAACAGTTTTGTGACATTATTAGAATGATGATTATACGGTGGAAAACATAGAATTAAATGAGTAGGTCCCAATCCATTGGTGTTTTTGGAAAGAGAGTTTGGAACTGTGGAAGCCAAAGTTCAGTGTCACAGTCAATTGGATCATACTAATATTTTAGTTATATAGATTTGAATGATTGAATGATTCAAGTGGCCTATTTGAAGAGGGGTTACTTGCTTGTTTATGGCCACATTCAGAGTGTTGTTGAGATAACGTTGTCTCTCTCACTCTCTCTGTAAAGTCCTCGCCCAACCCAAAAATGTAGTTTCTGAATAGTATGTACCACATCTTTATGCATCACCTAATCACATGCCAAATTTTAGCTCTATATTTTATCAACTTTCATGGGGTAGGAACCACGAAGTCTAACTTTTTCTTTTTCTCCGATGTCTAATGAGTAGGTATCATATTGGTTTAAAAAATTTATTTCTTATTTTTTAATTATAATAAAAATTTATACAATAAGTTTAACTTTTTAAAAAATTAATGTATTTATCATTTTAAAATTATGATATAACCGTACTAGAATTGTCAGAAATTCAACAAATATATTTTTGATACATATATGATACAGACACGCTATTTAAGAAGTTTGTCTGAGTCTTATATATTCTTAGTGTAAAGATGATATTGATGATATTGCTTAATTCTTATTAAAAATAAATTTAGTCGCTATGTCATCTCTACTAGAAAGTATGTTTGGATTAATTTAGAATTTTTTTTTCTGGTTGGTATGGATTATATGGAGTAAGTGGTGTGTAAATATGTTATAACTTTTGTATTACTGAATTTAAAGTGCAAATAATAAATTGTACATATTTAATATTACTAGAAATCTAATTAAGGGCTAAATCAAAATATGCACATGAAAAAAAAAAGTTATAATATATAAAACAAATAGAATATGTGATTTTATGTGTTATAGTATTCTGATCGATATGACATATGTTAATTTTTATAATCAATATGTAATAATATATTTTATTACAAAAAATTATCGATAAATTTGTATTTTTTAATTATTGGCGAATTTACTAATGGATATGTGTTTGTATACTATCGATAAATTTTTCGTTAATCATTTTCATTTATTAACGAAATTTTAACATTATTGACAGTTTTAGATGTCGATAAAACTAGCTTTTTTTTTATATAGTATACGAAGAATATTTCTCGCTCTATATTTTATTGATAATCAATGTAAACTAATAATGGTTTCCATCATTTTCTTTTGAATATTTTCCTTCTTTTAATGGATTTTTTTAATTGTATAGCATTGGTGTAAGATAAGGTGCTAATTTAGTTAAAATTATAATACATACAACTATGCATTTTTCACATCTAATTTTTTTTTAAAAAAAGTAAATTTTGTTGATAATTTGTTAATTAATATTATATTTTCAAATTTGCCTCTAGTGTTTCTAGTAAGTTTTCGAACATTTGACTAATGTAATAAAAATACTAAACTGATTAAGACAATTAAGATAATATTATAAGATATCATAAATCTCATAAACTTTTCATTATATTCTAAGCCTTGCTTAGTCTTCAAACCGTAATGATTCTTCTTTACGCACTAAAAGTCAAGCCGAATCATAAAACAAAGTCTATGGTCAATCATTCTCCTTTATCAAATCAAAATGAAATTCTTAGAAAAAAGTTTGATGAATAGTTTCAAGGTATAATTGAAAAAAAAAACGCAATTATAATTCAAATTTATTATTTTTTATGAAAATAATTTTTAGACATGCTAAGATTTCTTTTATGATATAATCCTAATCTTATTTTTTTTATTTGTTCCAAATTCAAGTCCATTAAGATGATATTATTAGGGTTAATCATTACATCTGAAGTATATGAAGTATATTGTTGGTTTTGAAACTCAGAGTCTTGTCTCAGTTTTGTCTTTAAAATAAATCTTAAAGGATTAAGGGAGAAATGTGTATATAAATTGATATTGACTTCAACTCTTAAACTATGTGAGATTATATTAGACGTACCGAACCAAATCTCAATTAAGAGTTAAGAAAATGAGCTTTCAATACACACAGACAACGCCAAAGATTCATTAAGATAACATTCTTAGAGTCAATCACTGCCTCCGACGTATTGTCTGTTTTAGAAATCAGAACTTCATCCTAATATTATCCTTAAAAGAAAAGACATCTCACGAAGTTAGGGAAGAAAGATGTATATAAACAACTTAAACTCCTTTTCTCATAACATGCATTTTATAAAAATCATATTCTATCTGAAATATTTCCACTCTTTAGAAATGGGTATATGGTAGTACATTCAAGTATTAGATTTGATGAATTTGAAAAAGAGGAAAAACATAGTCAGATTTAATTGCATTAATTTTTTAAATTTTATTATTTAACTAGTTTGATCCCAAAATTTAATTATAATCAAACAACAACGTCAACATGTGCGATCCATAGATAAAATGGAAGGGTGATTTTTTTTAATTAAAAATATATAATACGATCTTACCGAGAATAGTAAAAGATTGATGGTCGAATTATTGGTGAAGTTTGAGGGAAGATCCACACCTACAAAAAATTATTTGACCGAACTAGCCAAATTATAAAATATATAAATAAAAAATAATAAGAGAATTGACTTAGTACTCTTATATAATTAACTTGTATTCATAAACTTTTGAACTTATACTAAAATATTTTTAAAAAATGATTAATTATTAAATATTTATCATTCACTCTATTTATCTATTTTATATTATCATATATATATATATATATATATATATATATATATATA
>Ga0123341_1002796_pt1 | contig 14617 bp, 13 predicted proteins | sample Turbeapinknodule_FD_89959 | JGI IMG/M metagenome (GOLD analysis project Ga0123341, IMG submission 89959) | Root nodule microbial communities of legume samples collected from Mexico - Turtle bean Mexico pink nodule | ecosystem: Host-associated > Plants > Roots > Nodule | place: Mexico: Nepantla... | reverse complement strand
CCTATAGATATGATATGCAGAGAAACGAGATACATTATTTAAGCGACGTAGACATTATTTAAGAGGGTCCAGACAAATCCTGGCGCACAACTAAGTCCATATTTAGAAATTGTAATTTTCACAATAATTATTTTGGACCCAACAAAAAAAACATGGACAGTGTTTGTGTCCCGGGTTGGTGAGAAGCCAGAAAAAGACAGCATATGATATGTGAAGAAGGTGTGTGTTACCGAAAAACAGGATCTGCAGAGTCATGGGAATAGCAGCGGCTGTTGGAATGTTGTCACCGTTTCCCTTCTATTACTGTCTCTGGAATTGGCCCCAATCATGGGTGGAGCTCTGTGGTAGAGGCCGAGACCCTTCTACTGTTATGGCTCACGTTGCTCATTTCTTGAAGCTCCTTCAGTTCATCTCCCTCTTCTCTGTCTCCACATTTCACTGGCCTCCTCCATTTTACTTTTGGCCCCTTTTGGCTTTTGGCCAATTCCTAAACTTCAGGTTCTCTTTTCCTCTCTAAAATCTCATTTCTGCCTTGTTTTCTCTTCTGGGTATGTTGCAACTTTCTGGATCTTATACTGCGGTTTACCAAGTTGCTTCCTTTATTTTCATGTACTTTACTATTGGATGCTGAAATGGGACATTTTTTTAACTGGGTTGTTTATTTAATAGTGTGAGGAAAGTTTGACGATCTCTGTTGGCTTTATGAAAAAGGAGTTTGTTTTAGGCCACCTTTGGATTAAAGTTGGAAAAGTACTTCTGGGAATTTCAGGACACCAAAAGAAAGAAAGAAAATTTTGTACTTCTGAGAGTTAAAGTACTTTTGAACCCCTCTAACTGCAATCAAACATACGGTGATGAATTTCATACTTGTAAAGTTTTGGCAGTGTTTAGTTTAGTATGTTTGGTGGTGAGATAAAGGCATTATTCTGGGAATCTTGTCGAGCTGATTAAGTTATGGCCAATGTGTGGTTAGTGTAACTTAATTCTAGCCTTGTTATTCAGTGATTTTGTTGGCTGGTTAGTTAGACTTTAACTGTGTGAGACATTATTTATACTAGTGCCGCGTCTACTAAAACTGAAATATGCAAATCAGATCTTACAGGTGTTGTAGTAAGCTGCAGTCATTATGAATGCTTGTGAAGCAAATCACTTCAGTTTGATTTGAAAATTGGTCTAATGGATTAAGTTTCTAATGTAAGAGGTGGGATGGAAATGTTTTGAAGAATACAGATATGTTTGAACAAGTTTCTTCATAAAAGAAAAATAAGAATGAAATTTGAACTTAGTTTATCTTTATGTTAAAATTAGTTTATGAAGAAACTCATTTTATTGTATTTTACTTTTTCAACAAGAAGTGCTTATGAAAAATATTGTATCTTGTTGTGGTATGAAGTTGTGATGTCTCTGTTGGGATGACTATAGCTTTAATGCAACCAGAATTAAACAGATTCTCTGTATAAGCATGTCATAATTGCAGAAGGCAAGTTTTCACTGCCAAGTCTCATCATGGACTAGAAAACACAAAACTCCTGTGTGTGATTAATAAAAATGGTATAATAATGGCCTTGTTTTACAAATTGTGAATCCAATAGATGAAATACTGGTTTACAAATTGATTTCCCAGGATGAAATAATAAAGGTAGAAATAGTTGGAGGAATGGCAGCTTTTTTGATGAAATACTTTAAGAATTTTCTAGCTTGTTTCCCATATCATTTTTATTTTGAAAAGCTTCTGATGTTACCAAATAATCTCATGAGCCTTCCTTAATTTTAATTAGGGTGCATTTACTTGACTTTGTTGCTTTGAAGTTTGTCTATGGCTAATGATAATATTGTCAAATAACAGGGTTTATCAGCTACTCGGCGAGGCCGGCACATACTACGGTGTACGTTTTGGAAAAAATATCCCCTGGGTTACTGAGTTCCCTTTTGGTGTCATCAAAGATCCTCAATATGTTGGCAGCATTATGAGTCTTCTTGCATGCCTCTGGTTTGCTCCTTTTCAATACATTCTCCTTTGGGTTTTAGCATATGTGTTTATCATGCATGTGGAATCAAAGGAAGATCAATCTACTCGTGCCAAACCACTCCTCTGATTGAATTTCAGTAGATTAGAAAGAACTTGAGGATTTGGTAGCACCTGAAACTCCAAATTCTTGTATGCTGTTGTTTCTTTCCACAGCTCTGGAATGAACATTTCTATTTGTATGTTCTGATTCCATCAAATTACTTCTAATGAACTGCACACTTCTTTCTGGTTCTCATTACATGTATTCAAACGAGTCATAGCGTTAAGTGGTTAACTTTAATGAATGCTACAAAGAAGAAAATGATTTATCCTTTCTTTTTTTCAGTAGTTTTATTTCTGTCTTTCACTGTTTTCTCAACCCAAATTTTTACAATTTTTTCTTTTCTGTTTTCTATCAGAACACGAACTAAACCATAATTATGTAGATATACATTTGTCTTAATTACAAAAGACAGTTAATATAACCCCTTTACCAGAAGTACAGAACACTTCCCCTTTTCTCTCTTCCATTATACTAAAATTGGAGCCAAATTGAATGTTTGAACTGCTGTTTTTATGGCCTCAACATCAATATCTATCAACTTTCCTGTCTTGGATGATATAATAACGCATTTCTTCTCTTCAGCCTGCGGAACAAACTTGTTTCCCATCTCTTCAGAGCAAAACAGTCCAATACTGCACAATAAGAGGAACATTTCTATTATTTAATTAATCTGATTCTATGTTGCATGATTCCTTCAATGCTAATAAACAAAGGCATCATAATTTATTTGAATGATAAAATCACCTTGGTTTCTCGCGTGCATTTGCAAGTTGAATGGCAGCTGTGTTTGTAGCTATCACTCCAGCTGAGTCATTGATAAGTGCAGCCAACTGAACCATACAACCAAAGAGTGAAGATTCCAAAACTCATTGCTTTGTCTCTTATATTTTGCCTTTTCTCTTCTTTCCGTTTTTCTTTATTTCAAGATTCTTATTTCATAATTTATTCACTTACTGTTTCAGTGTTACATTGTCCTTTTTTTGATATTTACTTTCTTCTTTATGTGTTTGGTGCCTGCGAAATAACTAGAAGATATTTGAGTACCTGTCCAGGGGTGGTGATGAAGATGATAGAAGCCTCTTCTCCGAAGTTTTCCTCCACATTTTCTCTTTCCTTTTCATGAGGAATGACAAAAAGTGGCGTAACATCTCTGTCACTCAAAATATTGTCAGTAACATTCATACCAGACAATGATAGAAGACAAGCAAAAAATTACATTAGAGAACTTACTCATTGAACATCATTAAGTCTTATACATTAAGAAACAATAAGTAACACAAGTCCAAAAGATGGTCCATGGTGTTAGACTCTTTATGATATTGAGAATAATTGTAGTTCAACAAGAGTTCCATCCGGAAGCATTGCATACCTTATAACATCAGCAATTTCAGCCCACACTTCAATGGGTAGCAAGCTATCAAGATCACCCTTAGACTGCATGGAGGCCTTTGAATCTGATTTTATACCGTGAATTACAACAAATTTGCCTTTTCTTACACCTGCTTTTTGGTATTTTGCCTCCACAACCTCCTTCAGCTTCCTTGAGATTGACACCCTGAGGGGTGGCACTGTTTGTCTTGGAACATCTCGAAATGGTCTTCCCAGCCAGTCAACCATCTGATGATACCTAGTCCAGCAAACTCATTGAAAATTTTCTCAGTTGTATGCTGAAAAACTTCAATTCAGTTCAAGATTATTTTTTATTTCAAGTTTAGCCAAGGCATCAAAATCTACCTAAGTATAAGGTATTTGTGGTGTACTATATAAACTCACATATAATATCCTCCTTCCGAGAGATTTAAACTATCTGGTACAAATGTTTCAGATAAAAGTAATCCGGCTCCTGCAGCATTCACATTTGGGTAGATGTAGCTAACTAGATCTCTGGCCGTTGTCATAAACAAAAATGCTGCATGGCCGAGACCTGCCAATTTGGTGCTTAAGACCATGTCATAGTACCTATTCTGTAAGCAGAATGCAGCAACTTATGTTAGTTTTTCAAATAAATAACTTAAAGAATACCATTGGAAGAACAGAAGTAAGCAAGAACGACCAAGGCTGCTTAACCATCAAAAATACAATTTTTGCAGTAAAAAAGAGTTCTTGATGAACAGGGATATGAAAAGAGACTCATTAAAAATAAGTAAAGACTTCAAGTAAGATTTTTCATTGGAGTGAAAAATAGTGAATTTTTAAAATTCTATGAGACAATAAGAGATTCACTAAGAAACTAGTCTAGAACTGAAGTTAAGTTTTTGCATTCGAGAGGCTCTTGGGAAGTAGCATGCAAAATACAGCGGAATTGTTAGATTTGGTTGCAGTATATGTACACCCAAGCCCCAGCAGGTGCAAATTTCGTTAGAATTCAATCAAGATAGCATGTTCTAAAATCTAAATCCTGTATTTGTCCATAAAATTATCACAATTTCGTGACAAAAACCAGCATGCTGTCTGATAACGTGACTTGTAATTTTATTCATAAGCAGTTTCATTTCACCGATAATCTAATCCTGAGATGATAATTAACTTGGTTCTTCTTTTTTCTATATCTGCATATGCATATAGAAAGGATAATTATTTTAGGCAATACGGATCAACCATCACTAGGGCCCATAAAAAGGTGTCCCATAGTTCTGTAGATTAAACATGAAAAGTTGTTAATTCACACACGATATTTAGAGAATATATATGGTGGCCAACCTTTAGAACTCCAATCATATCAGCATACTCAGCAGGCTCTGGAGAATCATCATCAGGGTCATACACATTTGCCCACCTAACGTTCTTGTTCATTTCATAGGTCTGCTTCCCCCTCTCGGTAGTCACCACATCAATCTGAACACCAGGATACCTAGTCTTTATCAGCTGAATTACTGGAAAGAACAAGAGATTCTCATAAACCCCCCCTGATATCACACAGCAGCATCTCCTCACATCCCCTCTCACTTTCAATGCAAGGGACGCTATTTCCACAGAATATCCATAAGGGAACTTCAAAAAGCCATAAGGGCTGTCAGGGTTATCTGGTGGCCTAGGATCCTCCTCCTGCATCCCATTTGCAAACAAGGAACCAGTCTCCATCTCAGGGTCATCTCCATCATCAAAAGGGTCTAACCAAGGATTCTTCTTCTTAGCATTGACTTCAACATGGTATCCTCTTCTAGTTGAACAATGGAAGGGATAATCCAATGAACCCAGCAGTGAAACATGACTGGAAGGAATGGAAGGTAGGTTTCTAAGAAGAGGTGGGAAAGTTTTCGGACTCTGCAGTTTATAATAAGTTGCAGCCATTGAGCTTTTCAAAGTTGCTATAGTTTTGCCATGGTTGTACTGAACTGATGCTATATTACAAGTTATTTCATAGATTAGAATTTAGCTCTGGTTTGAATGTGTGGAAAAGCGTTGGATAAGGGGTCCCACCAATCTTCTTCTGCTGGCTGCTCTCAAAGACGACACCAATGGTTGTCGTTTTAATGTTACAAAATTACAAAAACAGCGGCAAAGGGTGCCAGTCTCCAATTTCACTCTCAGCAGCACAGTTGAATTAACAATTAAGAATCCGACAAAAGTGTCCGGCTGTCGAAAATTTCTCTTTCCTACGTGTCACTCCCTGAATGGTGACCCTTCAACTTTCCTCTCCCCTTCGTCTCTTTCTCTCACACAACACGCTCCTTTTGATTCGTTGCTTTCACCACCAACTTACCATCAGAAATTTCCATTCACAAAAAAAATAAAAATTTCTCCCACCCATTAACTTTCTCTTACTCTTGCTTTTCTCCGCAACTTTCTCAGCACTCTACACTCCCATTTCAGCTTCCATGACTGAACCACACAAACATTCAATCTAAAGCTTCTACCTTTTTCAGTAAGAGAGAGCGAGTAGTTACCAGCACGAAGCAGCTGAAAGAGTTCTTCTCACACTCCCTTTAGGGTTTGGTTTTGTTTTGCATTTGAAATTCAAATCCCACTACTCAAATTTCAAAATCCCAAGCCTTTACTCGTAAAAAACAAATAGCTTTTTTATTCTCTTTGAGAAAGTTTAAATTTTGAATTTCGAATTCGGCATTGACCTGAGAGTGAGTTCGAGAAGAAGGTTTTTTGAGTGCAGGGTTTGCAATGTCGGGCCCACCCAGAGTCCGATCCATGAACGTCACGGTCGCCGACCCCGACGCGCGTCCGGTGCTCGTTCCGGCAGGCAACAAGGTCCGAGCCGCCGTCGACGTACGCAAGCCGGTGAAGAAATCGACGCCGGAAGCAGAGAAGAAGCCGGTGGCGCATTCAAATGCGCCACCGCAATGCATCTCCGTTCCTCCGCCGTTTATTTTGCGGCGGCAGGAGCGTCACCAGGCCGTGCTGAAAAATCTGTCTTCGATGAACGCTTCGTACTCCTCCGACGCGTCGTCGACGGATTCCTCCACTCATAGTAGCGGCGCGTCGTCAAGTGGGAAGGTGGCTCGTCGGGTTAGTGTGCAGTTGAGGAAGAAGCAGTGTGGTCCCAAGACGGATAAGGTGAGTATTGACAATGTGGGTGGTTCTGATGATGCCGATTTGAGTGATAGCTTGGAGGGCAAGAAACGGTGTGCTTGGGTTACACCAAATACAGGTATCTTTGTTCCTTATTTGTTTGATCTATTGTTGGGTCTGACATTGCTAGTATTGATTTTGATTTTGGAAACGATGGATTTGTGTTCATGTTTGCTGTGTATTCCCCTTTGTATGAATGTGGAGAATGAAGAGAAAGATGTTGCAAAAGCTGCATTTGCTTGTAAACTTGTAATTGACTGCATTGTGCAAAGTGAGAGATTTCAGGATAGGAAAGTAAGCACGTTGTTTTTAGGAATATTCCTGTGTTTAAGCTTTAGTAAGCCTCCTTGTCATTTAGCAGTTTAGTTAGTTAACTAGTCATTTGACTCGGAAATAATGCACAATTTTGTCCTTTTCTGTGTATGTATGACTGCTTGCATGTGTCAATGTCAAGAACATTGCTAATTTTGATAGGTTGGAAGCCTGACATGCTTAGATTTTATTCCATGTATGAGTGAAGTGCATAATGAAACAGTATAGTACTAACTATTGTTTCATCTCTGTCATTTACTATGATCTCTTGATTAGATTTCTGCATTCTCTGCTGTTCATTTTTAATCAAACATTATGAACAGGTGTCCTAAAATCTCTGGGGTATTTTATTTATATAAAGCAACTCATATTTTAGCATTAATACGCACTTATTGAAATTCTCAACCTCACAAAACTAGTCTGTAAGATAAGATTTGCATTCACTTATGTACTTATGACTTTGATCTCTAGTTGATATTAGATCTTTCAGACAACCCCTCACACTGAGAACTGAACATCTCGAGCATGAGATTAAATTTGTGCGTGATCCAATAGGTTCAATTAACCTTGATAAAATAGACTTTGATACCATGATAGAAAGTAGATTTTTAACCTAACTTAACCTCACAAAACTGACTGGTAAGGTAAAATTTACACCCAATTATAGTTTAACTGTATCTCTAGTTGATATAGGATCTCTAACAATTTTCTTGACAAAGGAAACAAGTGTTACTCACGTAGATTCCCTTAAAATTTTCATATACTATATCTGGTAAATCTATGAACAATTTCTGTTCACGCACAGTTGTCAATATGAAGATACTTTAATAAGTGGCATGGCTTACCATAGTGGTGAAAAGTTAAAGTTTGCAATTTGTTAGAATTGGGGTTTCTTCTTGTATAACTCAGGTTATGGGTACTCGGACTTATCCATGACTCTTGTGTCTTTCTCTTGAACACCTCAAGGAAACTTTGGATACTCCAAAATCCTAGCTTCATTTTTAGAATTTTGGTTAATTTCTTTTTGAACCAATACAAATGAGAATACCGTACTAAAATCTAAATAAATCAAAACATTTTTTAACGTCAACAGTAATATTTGCACAATTTAAAACATCAATTTTCTCTTTTGATTTAAGATTTGTGTTTTATATTAATTTAATACTATTTTTACATATTGTATTATAACCTTGTCATGTCGTTTAATTGTGTTAATTTGTTGTATGTGTCCTATTGTATTAGTGCTTGCTAGGTATATGGAAATCAGCCGTTTGGATGTTAGCCTAGTTAACTCAATTCATGATGCTACAGATTATCTCCCTGAACTCTGGTCGCCCCTCCTACATTCTTTCATTGTCTCGCGGATTGCATGCTAACTTTGAAGTACAAACACTCCATTTTGGTGCTTGTCAGACAAGTGTTTATTACGGACACTTGTATGACAGATTGGCTGCTCATCTAACACGCATCTCCTAAGTTTCCAATTTAAAAGTTTTTTTTTTCAACTCAGATCCCGCATGGGCATATTGTCTTCAAATTTAGAAATTATTTATTTTATTTGTCCATATATAGTTTTACCATGAAAAGTTTGTTTAGGAGTTTTTTTGCATAATGTCAGACTTTAATGAGTTATGAAGTTAGTATATAGACTATAGAGAGATCGAATCTAGTGACAATGTGAGAGGTAAGATAGAAGAGTTAATATTTGATTTTATAGCCATATATGGATGATTGAGATTGTTTTACTTAGAAATGATCTTGACCATCCATTTATGGTTGTATGGTCAGGGATTACTTTCTCCGTTAAGAGCATGCTCCCACCTAATATACTCCTTATGTGTGTGTCATACTTTTGTCCTCCAATTTTTAGCATTTGATGTACCCGTGTCATGCTTCATGTCATTTGTCAGTGTTTGTGTTTCATAGCATGAAAGGGTTTTCCTTCCCTTACCTTCTCCCTTAAAGTTTTGGAATTTAGCCCCTGTCCTTACCACTAAAGTCAGAGGCTGTTTAAACTGTTTATTTTGTTGCACTGAAGTAGACAGTAGTTACTACTATTGCTCTTTTTTCCTGTCAATTTGGTAAAATCAAGTCGGTTAGATGTACTCCATTAGCATCACTAAAATTCAGTCATTCTTCAAGACTTCAACTTCGGACACTGAGGTGAAAATTTCGCACATGACATATTTCTATGAAATGGCTTTACATTATATACTACTAGTGCTTCTGAATTTCACTGAGTGCATATACCTTATTTTTCTTGATTGATATTCCAACTGTGACAGCCTAGAGTGGAAGGATAAATAGAATGTTTGAATTTTAAATAGGAATAAAAGGGTACAGTAACATATAATTGCAAATTTATTTTTTTATTTTTTATTTCTAACTAGTTGTGTTTTGTTTCAGAGCCATGCTATGCTGCTTTTCATGACAACGAGTGGGGAGTTCCTGTTCATGACGACAGGTACGTGGGTATGCTTCGTTGAGGGTAGAGTCTTCGTTGAGGGTACTGTCTCAATGCTGAAATTCGGTTTTTGCAGGAAACTGTTTGAGGTGCTCAGCTTCTCTGGAGCCTTGGCTGAGCTTACATGGCCTACTATTCTTAACAAAAGGCAGCTATTTCGGTATATGTTGTTCTTTTAAATATATTTTCTGGATTTAAATATGTTATTGGCATATTAGACATACACATCTGAAAAGGTTGCTCATTAAATAATTGCCTCGTTATATTTCCTTTCTGTGCTTCATTTTGTTTTTTATTGATTCAGAAGATCTTTTGTGTGGAATATACACTAAACATGTTTGGCATGTAGTTTTGGATTAACTGTTCTAGTGTATTCATGAACACAGGGAAGTCTTTTTGGATTTTGATCCTAGTGCTGTTTCTAGAATGAATGAGAAAAAAATAGCTGCACCAGGAAGTCCTGCAAACTCATTGCTATCAGAACTCAGGTTGCGATCAATAATTGAAAATGCACGTCAGATGTGTAAGGTAAACCTCTCTCTATCTGATATTTTTATTCTAAAACTTTCAATTTTAATTTTCTTATAATTTTTTCTGAATCAAAAGGCTCTTGCTGAAGTGAAGCAACTCATACACTTACCTTACTTTTCAAACTTTTCTGCTACCTACCTTGGAAAATTTTAAGAACAAACCTGCTTCCTGACCCACAGACGAATATTATGAAAAGAAGACTTTGGGAAGAAGAAAGACAAATTCTCAAATCAACTTGTTTTAAGGGGCGGTGGTATCATGATTTTTTTTAGTTTATAAGAGTCAAACATTGAGGGCATTACTTATTTTCTCTTTTTAAGCACATCTTTTTTTTCCATTGCTACACAGGTAATTGAAGAGTTTGGATCTTTCAATACATTTATTTGGAACTTTGTTAACCACAAGCCTATAGTCAACCAGTTCAGGTACCCACGCCAAGTACCTGTGAAATCTCCAAAAGCTGAAGTCATAAGTAAAGACCTTATAAGGAGAGGTTTCAGGAGTGTTGGACCAACAGTAATCTATACTTTCATGCAAGTTGCTGGCCTAACAAATGACCACCTTATGAGTTGCTTCAGATTCAAGGAGTGTGCCTCCAATGCAGAAGCAATGGCCAACGAAAGCTCCCTCAACTCTAAGGTCAAAGAGAAGGCAAACGAGGAGCCAACTGAGGTGGGTCTGTTGCTGGCTGTGAACAAAATGAATTTCACCTCTAAGTAGTACTACAATGGCTTTGAGTAAAAGGATCATATGGTGGTTAATCAAGTAGTTGTAAGGGGAGATGAGTAGATTGTGGAGTGTACAAAATCGATACATATGTGAATGAAATAGCCAGAAGACAGTTAGTTGTATTGTATTTGAAGAGAGAAATGAGTAAATGACCTTTGGCATTTCTTCAAGTTCTTGTGTATTAAAGATATATTAAGTAGCCATAGTTGCAATTGTCTTCACTTTCCCTTTATTTTATTTTGTGGCCATGAATAGTTCCTTTTAGGTCTTTATCCTATGATTGGGACCAGACCAAGCATGCCCCTTGAGAATTTTTCTTCACTTTGGCACTTTGCTTTCTAAGTCTTCGCCGTCTTACCGTCAACTATGCTCTGCATTACCTACTTGGTCAGTGGTCATCAAGGAACAGTGCTGGACTTTTCTAACTAATGTTTGAACACTTCAGGATTACCTAATTTCAGGAAATCAGAGTTAAAATATTGCCTTGGTAAGCTCATGATTTCACTAGGAAGTCTCAAAATCACATTTGAAATCCTTGTAACCCAAAATGATTCTTTACCATATTTTATTCAAATTTGAAACCCTCAACAGTTCATCGTAAAGGGTGATTTTTGCTTACACTATTGTTTGAGTGGCAATTTGCTTTCAATAAACAATCATTCTAATTTGTATAACGCGCATGGACTGCTTGAAATTATATTTCAATGACCTTTATAGAAAACTAAACACTGTTATGAGAATTATATGATCAATTTAAATGAGTCCAAAACTGAATCAATTTCAAACTCAATTATTAGGAACCACTACTAAAAAAATTCAATCATAGTCCAAAACTCTAATCATGCAGATTTTCTTTTTTCTTTCTTCCATGTTTTGAGTTACAAACTATCACTTACAATACTTGATCAAGGTATAAGATAATTTCTCGAAATAAAATTCTAAAACTAGTACTAGGATCCTGAGTCTGTACAGTTAAACATGGAGTTATAGGCTTGCCAGACAATGAGTGGTGGAAGAATAAAGAGTAGAAATTCAAAACCCGTAAAGATGCAGTGTATGAAATATCTCTGATAAAATTTGCTACAACCTACTCCGAGGTATCCTAGATATATTGGCCAAAAAAGGCTTGCTAAATCTTTACCATCATGATGAGGCAGATGGGTGATGCAGAACTTGATTTTCTGTTGTTCAATCAGCTCAACATGGTATCCTTAGCAGAACTTTTTTCCACTTGAAGGATCAAAGATGTGCCAGCCTTCCATGTTGTATTTACATAGAGAGATCCTATGCTCTGAAGATGATCTCTATTTTATGGAATATACTTAAACGTTTGACAGTAAATTAGCAACATCAACCAAATTTCCATTTAATAATTGTGCAACAATCTTCCTGAGATGGCAGCAACAAGTGCTGCTCTGAAATTAGGATCCGTGGTCAAAGAAGTTGCCATCTGTTCCACCAAAACCTGCTTTACTTTAGGTGAATCTACTTTAGTTCTTGTGCTCTTGAAATCGTTGTTGCTACCCTTAGATTTAGTCAAGTCAAGGGTAACAAGTGTTGGAGTTGCAGTGCTGAGAGATGCGGAACAAGGCACTGAAGCAAGGGTCACACTACGGCCAGAACCTGATGTTGCCTCCATTTGGGAAGAAGCTTGGGGATGATTGTGCTCTCCTTCATAAGTAGCCACCAGAACAGATTGATCATCCACACTTCTTTGCACCTGAATAACCAGAAAAAGAAGAAGAAGAATAAGCAAAAGCAACTTAGCTTAAGATCCAGTACCCTACTACTACCATGTGAATAACCAGATCCTACTTATATTTACCTTCTTTTTTACAGGGCAGCTTGGAGCAAAAGAGCATTTGAAATATGCTCTTGGACAAGGGTTATCTCTGGTCACCTTTTGCCCATATTTCCTCCACTGGTATCCATCTTTCACAATCTGAAACCACATACAATGAAAAACCTGTCAAACAGTTACTCCTAAATATTCTATGCTATTTGCTATGCCTAATAACCCAATAGTGAGTGAATGGGGAGAGTGTAGAAAGTCTTACAAGGGTAGTGTCAGAAGCTTCGGTTCTGACATAAACTCTCGAAATTTTTGGTTTGATGGTTTCTTCCCTCGGTTTCTTGCAAGATTCTTCATCAGTAGAGCTGCTCTCGGAGTTTCCATTGTTAGTTCCCATAACACAAATACTATTGTTGTTGTTGCTGCTTTCAGACTTCCTTTTCTTTGATGTTGGGCTGGTCTCTTTTTCACCATTTTTCCTCGTATATTCCATCAAATGGCTTCGCAAAGTGTTGTAGTTCTCACACACCACCGAGAGCATTTCACCCAACTTCTTGTTTTCTGCTGTCACCCGCTTCAGTTCCTCCTCCAACTCATTAGTACACTGAAATGTCGCCAATAGCATTATCCATGTTAGAACCCTTCATAGAATTTGATCCTGAAGACCGTATCCTTGTCTCAGGGAACATCATCAAACACATATGTACTTTCAAATTTGGAATCTGAGTCTTTATACTTCTGTTTTCTTTTCATGTCCTATTTTTACTTGTAATTTATAAATTTGAAGGAAGTTAAGAAAGAAACAATTAACAAGGCTGAACTAACCTCTTCTTCCACGTTAAACTTGGGCATTCCCAACGAGAAAAGCTTGCTTTCTACCTCCTTCTGAAATCAACACACGACAATGAATGAGCTACTTCCATATATATATATCAAACTACAATATTCTGAATGAAAGCTTTTCCCATAAGAGCTTCTTCACAAGAAGAATGGCATATATTATTCGATCTTTATTTTTATATATACTCACGGGAACGTCTTCATGAACTCTGCGTGGATTAATGTTGAGATCCAAGGAAGTGTTAATCCATGATGAACAATCCATCTGCAACAAAACTCAAACAAGTAGCAAAGCTGTTGCTCAAATCTAAACCAACCCAACTGGTTTTTTTTCTTTGTTTCTAGTTTAGTGTATTGGAAGGAGATGAATGGCTAAAGTTTCAGAAGGTGGAAGGAAGAAGAAGCATATATATAGAGTAGGTAGCGAAGGCAGCACTATAGGAACTCAAGTTGAAGAAGGAAACTGAGTGGAAACAGACACATGCGAAATAAAAGCCACTTGCTTATTTAAAGATCTGGCCCCAACATTAATTAACCATGAAGCTGTTCTGTTCCTGTTTTTTTTCTTTTCTTTGTTTTGTTTCTAATTTTAACTCAAAGTGATAAGTACTAGAAGTCCAAAAGAGACCATGAAGCTCTGTACGTCATGAGTTGAACACATATCATATATCGACACTCATGAAATACCGATGAAGTGTTTAATTTTAAAAATATTTAATAAATTTCTGACAATTTTAATACAATTCTAACACATCTTTTCAATAATTATGATAAATATTTTTCTTCAATAGACATACTTATCAGTTTTCGTGTTAGTGTTTATTACCTTTTAACACTCAGATAAGAGATAAGTACTAGAAGTCCAAAAAAGACTATAAAGCTCGTGACTTCATGAGTTGAACACACGTATCATATATCGACTCCTAAAATACGTATTAATTTTTGTCTCAGTGTTTATTATCTCTTATGCAGATAAGAGATAAGATCTGTGGATCCATGTGATGTTTTTAAATTAAAATATTATATATGCTCTGAGGTGAATTCTTCATAAGGAAATTTGATTTCCAAGTCAAACCAAACCTCTTCATTAAATCAATTCTTAATAAATTGTGGGTTCAATGGGCCAATGTGTCGCCTGAACTTGATTAAGATCTTTGCTATGCATTTATTTTCAATTTCTTACAGTTACCTATGTACTCTATTTATTTTTTAATAAGATCATATAATGGTTATTTATGTTTTTTTTAATTCTTCTGTCAACTCACTCTTGACCCACAAGTTTGGAAGAATATTAAAGAAGTTGATGAATAAATTAGAGACAAAAAAAAATAACGATAATTTAGGTCTATTGAT
>Ga0123341_1002795_pt1 | contig 14619 bp, 6 predicted proteins | sample Turbeapinknodule_FD_89959 | JGI IMG/M metagenome (GOLD analysis project Ga0123341, IMG submission 89959) | Root nodule microbial communities of legume samples collected from Mexico - Turtle bean Mexico pink nodule | ecosystem: Host-associated > Plants > Roots > Nodule | place: Mexico: Nepantla... | reverse complement strand
AGTAAAAATATATTTCTGATTTATTGCCCAATTACGTAACTAATTCATTTAAGATTTTTATCCAAAAAGTTTTTGAATTTTGTTATCTAATTAATTGAGATTTATTTACATGATAGAAAATAAAATCGATCTAAACAAGTAGATTCATTCAACAAATAATTGATAGCATGCTACAAACCCTCTATTTTTTTTATCAGAATTTGTACAAACTTAGATGACTATATTTTTTTTACCGTGACTATAATTTATTATATGTACTAAACTTTCACAAAAATCAAAGATATTTTAATGAATACAGCTACAGTTACTTGTTTTAATTACTTTAGTTTGGGTTACATAATGCTTTTTAAATATGGTAAATTCCCATATATATTTTTGAGTGGAAAAATAGTTTTGATAACATATATAGTAGGACATGATTACATTTAAAAAAAAATAAATTATACTTCGTATTAAGATATAATTTATCTTGTACTTACACGATTTGGCTTTCTCATTTTTCTTTTACATACATTGAAACGTCTGCAACGTTATTTGCTAATAGTTTTATATTTTCTTTTCCTTTATCATTCAATGATAAATTAATATAATAAAACCATTAACTTTATTAATAATTATCTTAAATTAAATTATTCTAAAGTTAGAATGAATTCTGATATGTCAAATTGTTTCAGGTTGTAAACAGTTGTTTTTCACTGTTTTCAAAAGTAATATTATATTATATTATATATATATATATATATTAATATAATATGTCATAAGTTAAGAATCGGTGGCAAGCTTGAACACGGTCTTCCTGTGACTCAAGTTATTAGTATCATAAGTTCAGGTTCAGTCAATGCATTCAACAGTTTTTTCTTCACACGCTCCAGTCAAAATTTTCATGCAATCACATTAAAATAGCTTGAAACAGAATAAACCACTTCCAGTTACTGTTTAATTAACCTTTGATTCATCACTTCAAGATGAACAACAATGCCTAACATTAATGGTAACATGTAAAAGTGTGAAACACAAAAACAACCTTGGACGATGTGACTTGTGAGATATAGATCCACACACCAAAAAATAAAAGAAAGAACTTCACTTTGTTTAATCTCTCAAATGGGTATGATCGGAAAAAGTTCCTCTCTACCCTTTCTTTTTTTCTTTACTGTTTTCTGGTTCCTTCATCTTCCCATGTCAGATGCAGAGGAAACAAACTTGGTTTTCAAGGGCTGTGCAGAGCAGAAACTACAGGACCCAACTGGGATATACTCACGGAACCTGAAATCCCTCTTGGATTTTTTGGTGTCACAATCTGAAAAAAAGGCCTTCTTCACCTCAACCTCTGGAGAAGGCCAGAATGTGATCATGGGTCTGTATCAATGCCGAGGGGACCTCTCAAACACTGCTTGCTGCGACTGCGTGAGCAAGATTCCTGAGATGCTTGAAAACTTGTGTGGCAAGGTGGTAGCTTCGCGTGTTCAGCTTTCTGGATGCTACCTGAGGTATGAAATTGTTGGATTCACGCAGGTGCCTGAGACTCAATTGCTTTACAAGGTTTGTGGTTCCAAGAAAGATAGTTCTGATGATGGGTTTGACGAGAGAAGGGACTCTGCATTTGGTATGGTGGAAAGTGGTGTGAAAAATGCTGGAAACTTGTTTTACACAGGGAGCTATCAGTCTCTCTATGTGTTGGGCCAGTGTGAGGGTGATTTGGCCAAAGATGATTGTGGGGATTGTCTGAAGAGTGCTGAGGATCAAGCCAAAGCTGAGTGTGGTGACCCTATTTCTGCACAAATTTATCTACACAAATGCTTCATTAGCTACAGCTTTTATCCTAAAGAAGGAAGGTCATCTTCTGCAGGTAGAGTAGCACAGAAAATATCTTCTTTTCCTTATTTGGTGCAATTTCCTACTTAGTATTACTCACAGTGAGATTATTAAAAGATGCATGCCAGTTTTCAGTCTTGCTTTCTTGGCTAAATCACAATGAGCTTATAGGGATTTTAGCAAAGTAGTATACATGTTTTTCTTTATCTGGTGAAAAAGGTGTGTGATATATAATATCATCTTTGTTGAGAATTGATACAAGTTCTTAGTTTGAAAAAATGAGCCTAATTTCATCAGTGAATTTAGAAGTGGGGTTGATGAAGGAATTCAATGGATCTTAGTAGTAGGAGAGGTGTGTTTTGCTTGAGATTTGCACCCTATGGTTGTTGTTGTGTGCATGTCTCAAGACACAAGACTCTAATAATAATAAACCTTATGTGTTTGATTGGATCAGGATCACTGGGGCAACAAGAGACACAGAAGACTGTAGCTCTTGCAGTGGGAGGGTTTGCAGCTTTGGGTTTCTTAATTGCTTGTTTGTTATTTCTCAAGTCATTGCTGAAGAAAAAAGGTGAAAAGTATTGACAAATTGGTCTGTATATATCATGCATACCTAGGTGGTTCATATAGAGTTATCTACATTCAAGTATATAACATCTTAGATGAATATACTTGAAGACTCATTAAAGTTAGGATTCGAATGTGATAAATTAAGCCATAGTTATCACACTGTATTTTTGGTTTTCCATAATTGATGTGCTTCTGAGATGGCTGAATCTTAGAAAGTGAAATGTGGGACACATGTTCCTAGGTGCTGTTTTATTTAGGTAAAAAAACTATAGTACCTTGTTGGAGTTAAAGATTTTAAAATTGAATTTGATAGAATGTTTATCTCTAATTCTTTATCACATTCTATAGTCATACTTTAAAAAATAATAATTAACTGTGTAAAGTAAATGACCTATTGAAGTGATTGTAGTAGGTTGGAATTATTTTTTGATGATATTATAGAAAAATATTATTATAACAACCGTAAATTTTGAAAGATACAAGTTTATAACTACAATTTAATTAATACAATTTTTAAATTATTTCTAAAAAATATTTTTCTTTTTAATTGTAATTTAATACTGTCAATATATCGGTACTTGATAATATACCAGTGCACAATTTTTCTTTTACTTTTTTTACGTGTATATTGGCAAATGTAGTAAGAATACTTTAGGTAGAAGCTTATAGTGAAGCTTTTATTGTTGCATAATTGCATTTTTGTTCTTACTTATCTTAAAAGTTGTAATCAATCTTGCATTTGGGGGCCATTTTTCACCTTTTGCTTTTCCTTTTGTCCCCAAAAATGTAACACCCCACACATTTGTTTATGTATGATGTCAATAATAATTTGAAGGTATTTCTTTTTTTACCCCCATAATCTTATCGTACACTTCATTAAAATGTTTTATGTTTTAGATTTTTGAATTGTGAAATTAACAAATAGTACACTTTTCGAATACAAAATAAAAAATGTAATTTAAATTGTTGAATTTGAGGGAAATTTACTGCATCCTGGATTTTTATAATATTTCTCTACAAAAATTGGAGGGAAATTCCTTTCTGCCCCACTGAAATTGGATATGCACCCTCATAATTAGGTGAAATGATCAAATTGTCCCGTTAATTTCTCCTTCAATGCACCCATCACTGCTGTCATCACCATTGCGGTCACTGCTAGTATCAGAGTAGCTCACACAATACTTAGAAGAAGAAAACCGTTTTATTTTTTTTTTAAATTTCTGTGACATGTAATCTTTCTGAAACACATGAAGTGTGTTCTAAAAACTTATTCAAGAACTTTAGTTGAAAATATATAGTTGAAAAACTTATTCATGAAATGTGTTAAAAAATATAATCTGAAAATTATATACGTTTTGAAAAGTTTATTCTAAAAATATTTTTCGGAAAGTTTTTTTACAATGTATTTCATGAATTTTAGGAATTTATTTTGGAAAAATTTCTAGAACAAATGATCTGAAAGTCACTTTATAAAAAAGGTAAAATAGTTTTCGAAATTTAAGGGGGTGCAGGTCCAAATTGAGGGAGTGCATAAAGCAATTCCCAAATCAGAGACTAGGAATTGATGAAGATGGGTACTAATAAAAAAAAATATGGATGATAATAAACTACTCGTATTAAAGAATTTATTTATTTTTAAAACAAGAAAAACAATTTTCAGAAAAAGTAGACAAATAGATCCTTGATGGGTAATAGAAATTACATTAGGTGAGAGAAGGGACTATGAGTTTAGTACCTTTGTTGAAGTATTACATTACATGCATCTCCCCGCCCAAATGAAATACAAAGAGGCAAAATATGATAAACAAATTAATATAAAAATTACACTGTCTAATTATAATATTTGGCAGTGGAACATATTGAAAACACATTCTTTCGATTGAGTTAAATAGTTGGAAAATGATGTTTTTTACAACCACTTTCCAAATTTGCTTTTATAAATAGTGTAGTCATTAAAAAATAGTGTGAAAAGTACTACACATTCTAACTAGAAAAGATCTTATGAAAAAACTTATGCCAATTAAATAAAAAAAAAAGAACAAAAGAACAACTTCGAAATATCAATTACAAATTTCTAACTTATATCAATCTATAAATAGTTTCATTAGTTTCGATAAAAAAAAATATCAATATTAATAAAAGAAAACTTTAATGGAGAAATAAAACCATTAACAATAACAACCAATAAATAACCACACTTTATATAAACAAAATCTCATCGACATGAATAAAAAAACGTGCTTCAAACCAATAACATTTCAACTAAAGATAAGTTTATAACATCTCAATTAAAGCTAAATCACAATGTCCCAATCCAGATTGAACTGGAAAGAAAATATTAAAGAAAGAAACATAAATACAAAAGAAGGAAGTATATGAAAATTTTCTAACTTTTAAATGAAGTTTAAATTTTTCTAACTTTTAAGTAATCAATTTTCTTTTTTAAAATTTAAACTATTTCATTTTAAAAAAGAAAATCTCTTTCCAAACAACGTATCCCTTTCCTCTGTGAGTTAAGATTTCCAATTAGAATGTTATACGTTGCCTATCTTAATTCTTCACTTCGCTAGAATCGTCTCATGGGATTCATCTACTGTTGTTACGCAAAGAGCTGTCTTCATATGTAGTTTTAAAATCACTTATATTTCCAAAAGAACTACAATAGTTTTTTTATCACTATTTCATAATAGTTTAGAGAGTGGGAGTGAGAGAAATTGTGACAGTGTAAGAAAAAGTTGCAAACAAACAGACACGGGGCACTGGCGATGATAAACTAATAAATTCTGCTTAACGTTATTCCATTACATGAGAGATCAAGTTGGTCTTAGAAAACAGCAGAGCCATATTCTGTCAAAGCTCCAACCATGGGTTATTTTCCACACTGCAGGAGGAAGCATAAGGCTTCCTCTCTCCACCAATTTTCTCATATTTCAAAACATATGAATCAACAGGAATAAACGCAGGTGAACAAGAATAAAAATTCATCAACCAATGCACCATCAGCGTCTGCTAGTTGGCACTTAGAAGTGCTAGTCACAACCAAATGGGCCATCAGAATGCATCAATCAAACCGCGTACTACGGATATACTGGACAAGAGCCTCCCGGTGACAAAAAGGCAATCGGTTTGGGTAGCAACGAGACTCCAGAGAGGAATGATGTGACAGAACAGTATATGGCAGAGCTTCATTGAATCAGAGGAAGCAGATTGAATTTGACAGGACATCATGAAAGATTTATAGATGAAAAAAGAAATGAAAATTAAACGAAAACGAAACTAGAATTAGGATCATGTCACAAAGACATAAAATACTAAGAGCCTGTTTGGATACAAAACTATAAATGCTTTTGAAAAAACTTCCCTACTGGAAAAAGCTCTATATTTCCAATGGAGAAGCTTTCAAATGCACTTCTAGCTTGTGCTCAACCATACCCTAAAAACAGAACCACCCAATCCAAATAAGAAAAGGTAGAACCACCTTATCTGAGAGGTAGCCAAGGTTACTAGAGCTAGATCCGATACTAGGGTGCTTCTACTTGCTAGGTTTAGAGGAACTCACCAAGATGCTAAGAAGCCACCAAAGATGATAGCATGTGCAGGCACAGCGTTGGTCAAATTAAACAATAAGCATTCAGTAATTATAGTGTTGTCCCTCCGTTTCCAACTGATTATAACTTCACGTTATTGATTTGACTCAACCCACCCCCTTGGTTTATGTTTTGTTGTGTAAAGTGAAAGAATTTAACAGCGCCCACAATCAACAGAATAATTCAAGCTCCTCATGTCTCCGAGCACCTTCCCTTTCCATATTAATCCCCAAATGAGAAGCATTTGTAGCCAAAACTACTCTTGAAAGTTGCAAAAAAGTACGAGAACAAGCACAATCATATCATAAACTACAGAAGCGTGTTTCAAAAACAATACCCCCAAAAAAAAGTGAAAAATAAGACTAGTCTAAGCCTAAACCTGTGAAATGCGATCTAAATTCTACCCAAATATAATTATATTCAGCACAGGAAGCCCTTCTCAAGTTCATCACAGAAAAAAATAACGCAGCATCAGCTCAATGCATACTGAAACAGAACCATTATACTAAAAACAGCAGGTAAATTACACTCTGCGACCCGCGTTTTAACAACTAATAACAGTATCAACCGTAAGAATACACAAAACTTCTCACATGAAGTGTTTTCTTTTATCAAATCTAGAAAGGTAAAATTATTGGAAGCGGAAACCCTAGAAGCATAAGCACTTGCAGCGAGTGGTTTCAAAAGGAAGAAGCGGATCTGAGAAAACCTCGTTTTATTTGGGGGCAGGGGTGCCAAGGAGGCTGGCCTGCTGGAGCTCGAGGTCGTTGAGCTGCTGTTCGCGGTCCATCTCCACAATGAGGGGAACGACGAGGACGAGGAAGGTGGTGCCAGCGATCCACGCCGCCTTGCCGGTGCTCCGGAGGAGCTTCTTCGCCACGAAAGCAGCGTCACCGGCGGCCTCCTTACCACGGACGACGATGGAGGAGCGCGAGATCTTGGCGAGGACGGAGCTGGAATTGCTGGGCCTGTCAGGAAGCGATACTCCACCTCTTCTGCCTTGGGACGCCATGGAAAAAGGAAACGAAGGAATTAGGGTTCGCAAATTTGTTCTCACACCCTATTTCTGAAACACTCGTTTGCCGCTACTATTCCTTTCTTATACCCTTCTTATACCCTATTGCCTATATAAGAAGTTGTGTGTTATTCTTCTTCTAAAACTAAAATATCTATATACTATTTTTTCTTTTCTTTAATATCATACCCTATATTTTTCTTGTGTAATAAAAAAATATAGTCAATCAAAATCTTTTTAGTGACAACATATTTTCAATTTTAATAGAGAAAAAATTGTATCAATAAATTTACAAAATAAGAAAACGTATTTAGAATAAAAAAGTAAGTGAAGCCTTTTTTTCTTTACATACAATTTGTAAGACAATTCATATACTTTTTAGACGAGTTTTAATAATTTAAAAGATAATTAAAATATAATATAAAGTATTAACAAATTTATGGTAACCCAATTCAACGTTTTATAATTCTTATAAATTAACTAAACAAATCTTATAGAGACAGAAAATATTATATTTTTACATGTATTTATTTATATACTAAATTCATAAATACAACTTATAGTCTTTGCAACCACTATTAAAACTAAATTTGTAACAATCGGTCACTTAAAATAAAAAATACAATATATATAAAGGAATTATAATTCTTTAAACACCTGAGTTTATAAAAACTAAATAAATAAAATACAATTACATGTATCATACAAAGTAATTAATAAAGTGATCAAACACATTTGTTTCATATAATCCTTTGATTATCAAATTGTTCCGTGGTTTAACTCATTTAATATCTTCACTTCACGTTAAATTCTTGGTATGTTTTTTCTACAAATTTACAAACTTTCATTAGATTTTCATCATTAATAATTAATATTGGGTATAACTTTAGTATTTTGATATCTTTTGTTGAAATTAGTGACTCTATAAAGAGGTTGAATAAAACCTAATTTTTATTTTTGCAAAAAATTAGACTAAATCATTTGGGGAACAAGTAGAACAACCAATACAAGAAACCTTATATTGTTTATCCAAACTCATGGACTACGTTTATTATCCCTTAAGCATACAACTTAAGAGGCTTCAATAGACAATCAAATGATTACAAATAAGTACACTGACCTCTTGGTTACAAACAAGTACACAAACCACTTTTTGGTTATACCGTCTTAACCTTTCTATGAGATTCAGTCCTCTCCAACGAAAAGAAAACACACTCTCAGATATAACACAATTACAATCTATTAGGTATACTTCACAATGTAAAAAATTACAAATGTTATCTCTCACCCACGAATAACATTATAAGATCACTTATAAGATTGAAAGAGTTGTATAAGATAATTGTTGTGTCCTTCATCTTCATCTTTAATCTTTTGTAAAGGCTTGGAAGATGACCATTGTAACTTTGATTTAGATAAGATTTGATATTTACGTGAACTTCAATGAGAATGTTCATCTATGTTGGCTTAGATGTTGGATATGAAAAGTTTTTATTTGAATATTTAAAGTGTTTTTGCCTTATTTAAACTATTCAAATAAGATTTGCATATTGATTTATTTGTTATCTTAATTGAATGATTATATATGAGTTTGTTTGTCATAAAACGTTTCCAAACATATATATTATAGAGAAAATAATGTTTGAAATACTTGTGTTTTATATAGATAACATATGATCATTTCAACTTGATTATAAATTAAATTCAAGTTCATAACACATATAGTTTATAACACTCTCTATCTCGAGACTTGCTAATATCACTAAATAGTTTTGTGAATCCTTCAACTGTCACAAATCACATGTTAAAATGTTCAGATAATTCATTCACATTCAAATAGATAATACATTTATAATGTTTGTTACCGTAAAAAAATCATAGATGATCTACTTGTGTTAGAATGACTAGTAAGCTTCGAGGATTGGACCGTTTTGGGTTTTAACAATTTCCCCTTTTTTGATGATGACAAAAACTTTAAGCACATAAACAAATTATGAGATAATAGTATAGAAGTTGTCAGATGTTTAAAAAAATTGTTATGTTTTTGTACTGGTCAGACGTGCTTGGGGCCCGACCCGAGCACTTAAGCACACTATCTTGACTCGCAAAGTCTATAAAGGCAGAATGCTTAGCTTGGCCCAAAAACAGTAATAAGTTCAATGACGCATCAAGTAGTCGATCCAAACAGTTGACAAGGTATTTTGATAAGGTAACTAAAATAAGGCTTCTTCTTCCTGCACCCTTACGTTTTTCTTCCTGCACCCCCACAATTTTCTAAATCCCGAAACTGGCCTTGACCTTTTATTTGAAAAAGGGTATCGTGGTTATCGAAAATCGAGATTTGGGGGTGTGCTATAGATTCATCAATCCGGAACTGAATCATTTTTTTTTTCCGGATGAGGGGGTATTCTGAAAGCAAATTTTGCATAAATTATTGATTTCCGGATTGTTGAATCTGGAAGCCTAATTTTGTTACGAATTGGTGGATCCGGATTTTTTTTTTTAACTATGGATTTCTAAATCTAGAATGCATATTTCTGTTACGGATTGGTGGATCCAGAATGCTTTTTTTAAATGATGAATTTTTGAATGTGAAATGCATATTTTGAATTACGGATTGGTGGATCCGAAATTTTACCGAAAGTGTCAATCTTAAATTTTTTCTGGATTTCATAATCCAGAATGCAAAAAAAATAAATATAGTTCAAGTGCATTTTAGGGTTTTTGAAAAATAATAGGGACAGTTTGGTCTTTGCATAACATTGTGGGGGGTGCAGGAAGAAAAATGTAGGGGTGCGGGAAGAAATTTCCCTAAAATAAAAAACTAAATGAACTAGACACAAATATTTACTTTGAGATTTTATGGAAATAAACAGTTAGAGATAATGTTCTATCTGCACCCCTAAAATAAATGGGGTATATTAACAAAATGTCTTTATGTTTATTAACTCCTGAAAGGAGATATACAAATGATATAAAAAGGGCCTCAAGACCTTGAACAAAGGGAAGTTCAATTTTGTGATACTACATTCATACACATACACATACACTTATTTAGATACTCAGTTATATGTTTTCACTGACTTGATCGTTGTAGTCTTGTCAACAGGTGGAACTCCTCTCACTATGAATTATTAGCATCACAAGGCAACAACAACAAAAAAGGAAAGTCAGTATGAAGTCCACCACCAAAGTCCAATCCAGGTTAGCCGTCGAGAACAATTTTAAATATTTATATTATATATTATATTACATTTATGTGGTAAACATTTAATTAATATTTATGTGTTTACTATATTATTTTTAATCTTTATTTTCTATATAATTAATATTTTATTAGGTTTTGTGCTTATAAATAATTAAAAGTAATATTAAAAGAAATAACAAAATAGTTAACAATAATAAATAAATAAATAGAAATTTTCATTTAATACTTCAAGACTATTTGACACAATCCATCCATATTAAACTTGATTCGACAAACAACCGTGGATCTTGGATGTTTTCAAGTTCATTGAGTTACCATACTTTGAAGGTAAATTCTTGTACATAGAGTTTGATTTGGTTTTATGTTTATCTCTTACTCTTGTAAATTCCTTTTCTTGAATTGTCTTTAAACACAAAATTTTTGTATTTGAGAGCATAAGAGAAAAGATAATGTCCACCTTCAATTTCCAAAAGCTCTAGGGTTTGTCCTCAACATGTAACAATGAGATTCACTCCTTCAACTAAAGGTTCAAATTTTTCCTGATATATCATCTTAACATTGCTTCTTTTTATTATAATGGGAGAAACTAAAGTAAATTTCAATGATGGTTGAACTTCCCTATGAGTATTGAAGAGTGTTAAGAGACTCGATGAAATTCCAAAAAAAAATGCAAAAGCTTGTTCTATTATACGTCCACGTGTAGTCTTCTCTCATTCTAGTAAATAATTGTTATTAGTGGGAAAATTTTCATTTTATGAGAAGATAACATAGAAACAAAAACTATTATCTCACTACATCATTATTGACTTTAGGTCACATCAACTGTTTAAAAAGTGTTCTCTAAAATAGAAACAAACAACGTTTTTTAATTGTTGGCTATATAATAAAGTTTATTTATCTTTAACTCAGAGTATATGAGGGAAAACAATGTCTATTTATTTCAAGAAATAGGTTATAAAATATGGACAATTATAGACAACACTTATTAAAATGCGGGTACTTCACACAACGCTTTTTAAAATGTGGATACTTCAAGCAACGTTTTTTAAAATATGGTTACTTCAGGCAATGCTTTTTAAAACGTGGGTGCTTTAAACAACATTTTAGGTCACGTATTTTAAATTATGAATTTAGATAGCATTTATTACTTGTTAACTTTAATATATCATATACGTAGACACGAAGACGTAGTCACACTGAACTATATCCCACTTATATAATCATTGACTAACACATAGAAAAGACAACAATTTTACAAAACACATTTTTTAAGTGTTGCCTTTAGAATATATCGACTAAACAATAAACTTTGGACTAAAAGTGGCCACATGTATATAAATGTGGTATAAAAGTGAAAAATGCAACAGTTTTGTAAATGTTGCTTATGAATCACTATAATAATAATAACAATAACAATAATAATAACAATAATGATAATATTATTACTATCAATAACAACAACCATATTAATAATAATCATAATAAAAATAATAACAATCATAATAACAGTAATAATCTTATTCTGACAATAACAAAATTTGTTTGTTGTAGCAGTTGTAAGTTTTATGTTTACTCATGGGACATGAGTTTAACATAAAAGTGTTGCATATTCTACTATTCTAAGACAACAATTTTAAAAGCAGGCGTGACCATAGAAAAAAACTGTAGCATATAACCTAAGCTCATGGCTGAAAAATTGTTGCCTAAAGTTAAGGTAACATATTTTTTACTTTAGACAACATTTTTTAGTTGTTGTCTAAAGTAAAAAATGGTGTAGTGTAATTTTGCTCCTAAGATATGTGTTCTACAATTCAACCAATATTCTAATAAATGATTTGAACTATCATTTTGTTGCTTTTAGAAAATGATGAATTATTTGGAAGCATAAATGAGTTAAACAACAATACACCCTCAAAGAGAGAGGAAGTTGCAAGAAGGAAGACGAAAGTCAAGTTAAGGTTTTGTGTGCTCAGGTGAAGAGAGGAGAATACTTGGAAAGGGAGGAATGTGAGTCATTCAACAAAGGAAAAGCTCTTTTAAAAGCAAAAGAAGTGATATCAAACAAGTTTCATTGAGTTGGGCTTTTATGGTTACAATTTGATATTAAGATGTAATCCTATGTTTAGTCCATGCAACTCTTTGTAAGTTTTGATATGTTGCAGTTTGATGGATGTCTTGTGTGGGTTAAATGGATGAAGAAAATTGAATGGAGAATATGAAGATGGTAGGTGAATATAGAGTCTTAGAAGAGGTGAGACCAACTCCTAAGTAATTTCTAAGCTAGACACAAAACTAGTGTTAATAAAGAGTGAGCAAAGAAGACCAATTGTACACAAACTTGTGCAACATTTTATTTCTTTAGTCAATAACTTATTTACAATAGAGTTAGCACTTGTATTTATAGTGTTAAGGGCAACAAGGTGTAAATTTTAACCCTAAAAACTCTTCACTCCCATGATGACAATTAATTTCCTTTCATTGGAGCAAATTCTCTCAAATTAGAGGTGACATGTGTCGTCCTCTAATTGGAGATAATCATCTTCATTCCCATGAAGACAAGTGGTGTTTTAGCATTAGAGAGAATCATCTCCATTTAGAGGATGACATATGGACTTTCATGTCTTCCTTGTCACTCTATATTTTCTATTTGCACTCTAGTAATTTATTTGTGTATTCTAGATGATCTAGAGTTGCATTGGGTCCAAGGATACTCAATTGTAACTCTAGCTAAACTCTTTTTTTTCTTCTATTTACACTCTATTATAATTAGTGCAATACACTAATCATGAAAATAAGCTTAACACATAATCTAAGTTCAAGTCCAAAATAATTACTTTATATTTTTTTACAAGTTGAACTTTTATGTTTACCAGTATCCCTTATAAAAATCAAGATTTGGTGCATCAGATATGCCAATATATAGTGTTATGAATCTTAAATTTTTTTACTTTTGTAATTTTTGTGTGTGAAATGATAGTATCTTATTCTATTTAATTACTTCATACTCGAAGCATTAGTTGTTTCTCTTCCTAATATAAGGTCATATATTCATCTACTTCTTAAAAAAAATTATATACCACAAGTCTATAACAATCGGATAGGACTGGTCGAATCCGTAGTCACTTTTATCATAATTTCTAAACACGTGTGGAGAAATTGAAGAAAATATTAATGTGTTTGACAATTTCTTTTTATTAGGAGAATAAATGATTTATTAAATTATATAATCAGTAAAAATAAGTGATGTCAATCCCACTCTTTTATAATGATTTTCTTTCTCAATTTAATCTAATACAAGTATGATAAGAAAGATGAGAATAGAGAAAGTCTTAAAAATAAGAATTTTTTTTTAATGCAACGAATCTCATAATACCTTTATTTTGAAACAAAACCTAAAAAATAATGTGATGAGACGGGTTAAAGTGAAATAAAATGATATATGATGATATGTTGCAAGACCTTTAACATAAAAAGGATTATGAGATGTTTGAAAAAAATGAATATATAAGTTGTTTTGTTTTGTCCATAAAAGATAGGTTAATTGATAAGTAAAAGGGAAAATGAGTGGACAGGTGGGGGAGAAGTGGGAAAAAGCAGTAGGTAAAGGAGAAAATTGTTTGAAAGGGAAAAGCAAAAATGAAAAGCAGTAAGAAAAAGGTGGTGTTATGAAAGAAAGGAGCAGGATGAATTTGGCAACATTTATTCAGTGTCTGGCCACTGCAAGCTAAGGTTGCACTCACACACATAGGACCATCGCTACCAAACGTTTACGTGTTTCTGTCTTCTCACAAGACCAACAAATTTGGGTTTGGATAAAAAAACTACATGGATCCATGTCTGAACGAATAAAAAAGAAAAGAAAAGAAAAAAGAGTTGATTTTGGAAGGAATAGGAATAGGAATAAGGATGGGTGAAATGGTGAGAGTGATGTGTGGTAGGCTGTCGCCATTCCCCACCACATCTCTCCATTAAACGACACCTTATTTTCCTTTTCCCGAGCCCTGCGATGTCCGGTCCCACCTTTGTCGCCTTGTCGTTTGGAACGCATTTCTGGGTCCTACCACACTCTTCCTTCTTTTTCGCCTTTTCTTAACTTCTTCTAACTCTAACTTCCAATTTTTCTTCTCGTAACTTCTCCTCTCGTCTCCTAGCTCGCGCTGCCGGTAAAACCATTTATTTTACCTTTTTCTCAAGGTGATTCTACGAGTTAATTACTAACTAGGGTTTTCATATCACGCATGCTTGTATCGCGTGTCTTACTAATATAGGACGGAAGGGAAGCAACACAGGATTATGAATCCAAAAATAAATAACATAAGATTTATAAGATTTAACGTGGTGGTTTGATTACAAATTTGTAATTTATATTCCCAGACAACTAATTAAGTTATGTTTGTTACAATTTTATTATAAACATAAATTTT
>Ga0123341_1002794_pt1 | contig 14621 bp, 9 predicted proteins | sample Turbeapinknodule_FD_89959 | JGI IMG/M metagenome (GOLD analysis project Ga0123341, IMG submission 89959) | Root nodule microbial communities of legume samples collected from Mexico - Turtle bean Mexico pink nodule | ecosystem: Host-associated > Plants > Roots > Nodule | place: Mexico: Nepantla... | reverse complement strand
TATCTTATTATATTATTTTCAATAACGTCATATGAAAAAGGACATATAAATTAGAGACTAATGAACAAGAAAAATAATAATTTGAAAACAGATTTTGTTAGATTCGAGAATATATGCTACAATTTTAATTTTTAATGTATACACATATAACATACAAACGTGTATTATCACATATTTTCTACACATCATTAATACTTTTTTACAGTATTTATACAATTCTTTTTCTATTTTTAGTGTGTCACTTTTATTTTCTTTAATTTGTATATAAAATTTTAAATATTTTGAATAAATTAAAAATAGAACAAATCCTAGAAATTGAAATCACTTAATAAAATCTAATCTAAATTATTATTGTGTTAAAAGAATCTAAAAAGATAACTTATGTAATAAATCACATGAATGAAATCGGAAATATTATTATCCATACTTGGGAATGATTGAGATAAATTTATATGTATTATCAAAAAATATAATATATAATAATTTAACTGTAATTAAAATAAAGAAAATATAATAACTGATAAGAAACGGGGAAACGCGTGGAATCCAGCAAATAATTGATAAGATTGCCGCCTCTGTTGAAACGGGATACACACTGTTGTGTTTTTATTATTTAAGTGGAGAAAGGGCAATAGAATCACACAATAAACGCGTCAAGGAAGGCGGCTTCTCTCGTCTCTCTCTGTTTTCTGCTTCAGCCTTTCTCCTTTCGCTTGCTTTTCGTGTCGCCGGTAAGGCAATTCGATACCTCTGAACCCTAACGAGACGCAGCCACCGTTTAGGGTTTCGATCATCCATTCATCTTCCTTGTTTCCTTTGCGTGATTGCTTTCGTGTGGTTTCATTTCCCTTGTACGTTTCAATTCTATTCTATCGAGGAAGCGCTTGAGAAAATTATACTTGATTTTTGTCTTGTGCTTTTTTATTGATTAGGGTTTGTGAATCATTAAAAAAATTTGAATCATCCGATCTGTTATTTTTGGAAGGGTTAGGGTTTCGAAATTTTGGGATTATTGAGGGTTTCGGTTTGAAATACATTTTTCTTGGATTCTTAATTGCTTATTGAGAGGACTTGTGCTTGTGCTTGTAAATCAATGGCGGCAGGGCGAAAAAGTGTTTCGCTGAGAAGAGACTTTTTCAAATACAGTTCCACCAAGGGGTCTGATCACTCTAAGAATGACTCTTTCGGCGTGGAATTGGATGGATCTCGCTGCCAAGTCATTGCTCGTTCCGATGGGCTTCGTGGTGGGAAAGAGGAGAGAGAACAAGGCGAGATCTGTGTTGAAGATGGGGAATATGAGGGTGCCTATGATTTACCACCGCCGGAGAAGAAAAGGAAGTTTTCTCCAATCGTATGGGACCTAGCAGAGAAGAAAGAAAGAATCTCGCCTGAGAGCCGGATCTCTGAGACTGTTGCTCCGTCTCCTCCTCGTCCATCTCAACTGAGCAGTTATGGAGCTAAAGGTGTTGATTCACATGATCTAATGGAAGAATCTTTACCAGATTCTCGAAGCGATAGACTCGATGCGGGGGAAGAGAGTTATCTGCGAGAATGGACTATCACAAAGTCAAGATGGGCTTGTGATGATGGTCACTCACCCAGGACTGCTGATGATAAATTCAATCATGGCAAAGGGATCTCCAGTCCTGAACTAGGTGAATTCCACCGCGGTGGATCTTCAGAGAGCACCGTCACTAGATCATCAGGAAGCACTGGAAGAGATCATTATATGGGTCTTTCTACTGATGACGCCGATTCTGAAAATGATTTCCGTATGGACTCTATTGTCGATGTCGAGGAATCAGGTGACGTTGGTGATTATCCCTCGGATTCTGAAGAGGGTTGTGGATTGATGCCTGTGCAGAGAAATATAAACATGCTTCAAAGTTGTAGAAGTGTGTGCGAATTTGAGATGATTAAGAAAATAAATGAAGGAACTTATGGTGTTGTCTATAAAGCCAGGGATAAGAAAACTGGAGAATTAGTCGCATTGAAGAAGGTGAAGATGAATATAGAGAGGGATGGCTTTCCGATGTCATCCTTGAGGGAAATAAACATTCTCTTGTCTTTTAACCACCCCTCCATTGTGAATGTCAAAGAAGTAGTTGTAGATGATTTTGACGGTACTTTTATGGTAATGGAATACATGGAGTATGACCTCAAGGGAATGATGGAGGTTAAGAAACAGCCTTTTAGCATTAGCGAAATTAAATCCTTGGTAAAGCAACTTCTTGAAGGTGTCAAGTATCTCCATGATAACTGGGTTATCCATAGGGACTTGAAGTCATCAAACATTCTACTGAACCATGACGGGGAGCTTAAAATATGCGACTTTGGGTTGTCAAGGCAGTATGGAAGCCCTCTGAAGCCATATACTCCTGTTGTGGTTACACTATGGTACAGGTGAGTTGCATTGTAATATTATTTTAGTTTTATGAAGTTACATCCGTAAGTTTATATGACTTTTCATTTATATTGGTAGAGAAGTATATGCCATAAACTCATGAATGGGTGTATTGGTTTGTGCAGAGCACCTGAACTTTTGTTGGGCGCTAAAGAATACTCAACAGCAATTGACATGTGGTCAGTGGGTTGCATAATGGCTGAATTAATTGCCAAGGAGCCTCTGTTCAGGGGTAAAAGTGAACTTGAACAACTTGATCAGGTAATTTTTACTAAAATCACTTGAATGTTACTTTTTCTTCACCTCGTTAATCCTACAACTTGAGAACTTTGCTGCCTGGTAACACTTCTCTCTTTGTCCACTGTCTGCAGATTTTTCGAACCCTGGGTACACCCGATGAGAAAATTTGGCCAGGATTATCCAAATTACCTGGGGCTAAAGCAAAGTTTGTCAAGCAACCGTAAGCATGCCTTGTCTCTGTTTGCTCTCGATTAGAATTCCATGTTATTACTTATGGGTGATAATGCGGTTATACTTTATCAATTGTTTGACTACAAGTTATTGATATTTCAGGTTTAATATGCTAAGGAAGAAGTTTCCAGCTGCATCATTTACTGGTTTGCCAGTTTTATCTGAGCTGGGATTTGACTTGTTGAAGAAGCTTTTAACTTATGACCCCGAAGAGGTATATATTGTCATTGACTAATTTTTTATTGGTTTTCTCAGCATAAAGCTGAATAAAGCATAATGTTTGTTTTACTTGCAGAGGATTACTGCAGAAGATGCTCTCCTTCATGATTGGTTCTATGAAGCCCCTCCTCCCAAATCTGATTTCAAGCCTATTTTTCCTTCTTGGAGGTGCTAGGACAGGTACTCTTGCTGGATGCATGAAATACCAAGAACAATGCTATTTTTACTGCTATTGTTTCCAACTTTTGCTTACCTTGTTTATGATATCATATACAAAGAATGATATATGGCAAGTGACAGAGTAATGCACATCGATGTTTGCTATATAAATTAGAAGTGGCGGACTCAACTCTTGTATATACCTGAGAAGGTATGACTAGCACTTGATTTTTTTCTCCCTAGTGAAACTCAATGTATCTCTTTGCTGGTGAAAATGATGTACATAATATTTCAGGACAATTGGTAATTAATGATGAGTTTTTGGTCTTGTATGGCTTATCCTGTACTATCTATTTCCATTTTTTTTTTCTATGGGTTTGTTCTAATTTGGTCTTTTACGGCTTATCCTGTACTATCTATTTCCATTTTTGTTTTCTATGGGTCTGTTCTAATTCGCTTAATTTTAAACCGAAAAATGATTGAAAATTAGCTACAAATTTTCAATGTTATGAAAACAATAAAAATTTTACAAATGTAAGTTGTTATTTCAAATGGTCAGTTTATTCCAAACATCTTTCTTTTTCTAGAAAAAAACAGCTGAAATGATTTGAGCTGTTCTGAACATTCACTAAATTGGGGCTGAGGAGTTTTGTTGTTCTCTTTTCTCCTACTAATTTTACACCAGGAAGTGCTTCTAAAAAACATTGGCTTTATTGATTCTCCAAGCATCTGTAGGGTTGGATATGTAGAAAAATAATCAATTCACAGGGATTTTCATGGTCAACAGGTAAATATGTTCAATTTCATAGTTGATCCCTGAAATAAAATGATAGTGTGTGCTTGATTTTTGGGGAGTGGTTGCCTAGCTTCCATGTTCTTACCCATTTTTCTGCAATAGGCTTTACATTTCCCTGTCCGTAATGCTGTTTTTAAATTAACAAGACACGGTAATGAGTTTTAGGCAGTGGATTGCTTTCTGGAAAAGGCTTCACAAGGAAGCGGGTGAGGTATGGTGAAGATTGTGGAGCTCTCTGCAAGGCAGAGGTAGGTAGGTAACATTTGGCTCTGCTTTTGGTTTGGTCGTATATGGTAATTTGATGAAATTCAATTGAAGGTAACATATTCTCTTATTTATTTATAGAGAACTAAAGTTATCTTCTAATAATGGTTTTTTCATATACTTTGTTCGTCTCCGTAAGACACATTCTTTATTTGATTAGATATTACATCCGAGTATTAATTGAACTGAACCTTTCAAGCGCTTAACACTGCTCTTCCGGTGTCTTCATATTCACTCTCAATCTTTTTTCTGGATTTTCAGTTCGAGGTGCAAAAATTTTGGTTTGGTATGAAAAAATTGAGAGGACGATGAAGATTTAATTGAGTATTTGGTGAGAGAGAAAAGACGAAAAATAATTTTAAAATTAATGATCTTATCCCTTCTTTCTTTTCATATTAAATTATTATATCTTGCAACTAAACATTTACGTATTTTATTACATTTCATTATTTATATGCAATTTATATCTCACTTCATATCCTGGTTGTCCTTAAAATGTTTGAATTGACTATAAATTTATGATGTCTTGTTTTTTTATTTATTTATACAGCGCTGTTAGGGAGGTCTTTTACTGTTTCATAGCACCTTTCAGACTGGAATTCTTCAATTTAGTTAATCTCTTGTGATAGTTCAGGATAATTTTGGTTTGAAAATGCAACCTTTTTTTTTCTGCAAAATTATTGTAAATAAAATGACTGGTGAATAAAATGGATAGGTTTTTTGTAAAGTAAAGATTAGTGGAGGGTTTGAAAATAATAGGAATTAAAGGGTTATTAATTAATAAACAGGAATTCAATTATCCTTTAAAATATTACGGCACCAGCTTTGCGTTCAACGGCGTGTAGTAGATTGTCAGCTGTTTTGTGTGAACTCATCGTATGGGTGAGTTATTTGGGGAAATACCAAAATTGAGAAAACCACATGATTTCCTATTTTCCTTATATTATCTAGCCATCTAAACATAATAACATTCAATTTCATCGATTTAGGACAGAAAATAGTTAAGGTTTACCACGTTGTTTGGATAAAGAATTATGGAAATTTTATATTTTAAAACATACAAGTCAACTGTTTAGCAAAAGAGGGAAATTCAAATAAACATACACAATCCTTTTGTTTTGGATTTTGATTTAAAAGAAAAACATTTTCCGTTGTGATGCCAGAAAAAGAAAAATAAAATGTAATTAAAATTGGGCAAAAAAAAAAGAAGGGTAAGTGACTTAAAAATAGATGAATAAAAATAATTCTGTAGTATTCTTGACAAAAACAAGTAGAGTCATAAATTGAATCTTTAACTCAATAATAACAAAGTGCTATAGTCAAATATAAAGAGAAATATATTTTAAAAATACTTTCGTATTGTAATTTCATTGGATATTTGGACTATACATGGTATAGAAAAATCAACTACATTTATTTATTAATTGGATATAATTGTCTAAACAGTATTGGATAATGATCAAAATTATTATTCCTTTATATACAAACAGTTAAATATCTTTTTTTAAATACAGGTACAGTTAATTTTTTAGTAGCCATCACATAATTCCCGGATCAAGAAAAAGAAACTTATTATTTTTTTCGTTTCTTTCTTCAAAGTGGAAAGGACTATTTAGTTTAGAATAGCAATTTTCAAGGAATTCAAATCTTTTTGAGAAAGCAGGTGTACATAGATCAAAATTGAAATCCTAATCATGTTAACACTTATTAATCATTTCTAGCATTGACATTACAAAAGCACAAAAGTTCAAAGATTAAATAAAAATCCACTTATAAAATTTAGAAGGTTGAAAATCACATGTATTGCAATAAAAGTTATTAACATCATTTAAAAATATGTTCCTAATAAGAAAAAAAAATGAAGTTTTCTCTTCGTAAAAATTGTGAAAATTTGAAGGTTATATTAATATAATTTGTATTGAGTCTTGTACAATTAGATTGAATAGTGCGTCATGATTGATTTTTTTTTAAAATGAATTACATGTGAAATATTAACGGTTATGTCTTTATGAGTGATAGATGAATTAAGTAAATCGGTTTTAGAAGATTTGATAGTATGGATAGACTATTGGAGGATATTTGGTAGTATGGATCGTTTATGAGAGATCCAATAGTTTGGCTCCTGGACGATCCGTTAGTTTGGCCCTTGAAATATTTGTTGTTGGTGTAGATTGACCATTGAAAGAATACACTTAATCTCGATTATAGTTAAGGAGTAACAATTTTTTAGTACTTCGTAAGTGATTCTTAAAATATAGTTAATTATTTTCTACTCTTATGCAAAATTTGATGATGGTTCCAGATATTATTCAAGGCTTGAATTGTCTATAAAATCAACAATATTAAAAGCAACGACATGATGAGGAAACAAAGACAAGGTGCCACGCTGATAGAAAAAAACAAAGATTGAAATTAAAAGGACTCCTTTGATTGAGAGATCGAGAAATCACTTTTTAACTCTTGATATTCGGTGAAAATAATTGAAAAACAGTTGCTTTACCTCACCAATTTTACAAGGAACAAGTATTTTCAATACAATTTTTATCTCGAAAATCATGATTTTCTTAGCTGGATTAAACATCATTTATTATACATTGTTTATAAAATTTTATTATTATAAAATTAATTTATAGTTTTTATTTCCAATTTTGATTTATTATATTTTAGCAAACTAATATAAAAAGAGTTTCAGTCTAATTTTTGGCATTATTAATTGACATGAAAAACGATTCAACCTAATTTTTGACACTGTCAACATTAAAAATGTTTTGGTCTAATTCTTGACACTTAGACATAAAAAAAGGTTTCGACCTAATTCTTGGTGTTGTCAGTTGACATGGAAAAGACTTTAGCCTAATTCATGACAACCTTAAGAAGCTTGATCGTTTGACCTATTTCTTGACACTTTCAGTTGACCAACTTAATTCCTGACATTATTAGTCGTCCTTAAAAAAGCTTGACCAACCTAATTCCTGACAATTTACCTTAAATTGACTCTTGGTGACATAAAAATAATTTCAGCCTAATTCTTGACGTTGTCATTCACCATAAAAAGCTTGACCATTCAGTGTAATTTATGACATTAGTAGTTGAGATAAATTTAAGGAGTCTCTCGGCGATTTTAAGTCTTAGACTCAACTTATGAAAATGAGTGATTTAATGTTTTTGTGCACATTAAGCACAACTTAATTTATTTTTAATATTTTACTCGATAAACCTCTTTGTCTTGCCTACTCAGCTTGAGACTAAGAAGTTGTGTATTGTCTCGGTCTTGGTTGTCTAGGCAAAGTGATGAGACATAATCAGATCGTACTTTAGACAACTTACACGTGAAGTTATGATCATTGTTCAAGGGTGTTATGCTTCCATTCTAGATGAATAATGAATATTTAAGTAAATAGGCTCCTGGAGACTCGATAGTGTTGATCGGCCCTTGGTCCGATAATTCAACCCTTGGAAAACCTGGTGGTGTGGATCGGCCCTAGAAGATCGGTCCCTAGGAGATCAACTCCTAAAAGATCTCACTCAATCTTGACTATATTCGTAGGATAACAACTTTCTAATAATGAGATTATAGTGAAAACCTACAACTGACCCCATTATATAGTCAAATCCCTTTTACTATTATGCAAAATTTAATAGTTATTTCAGATTTTATTCAATGTCAATTGTCTATAAAAAAAAGAACAACATTAAAAGTAGAAAAGATATTGAATTTTTTATCCTCAATTGTGTTTGATTCACGAATACATACAAAAAAGTTGATGACTCAAAATAGAAGTACCCAAAACATTATTTGAAAATATGTTATCCAAATAAGAAAAAATTGAAGTTTTCTATCCATAATTAACTAGTTACCTATTTCTCTCTTTTAAAAATTATGAATATTCGAAGAGTATAATATTATCTAAATGATTATTTCATCTGTTTCTTAGCTTTCAAATAATAACTGCGCCGTCCGAGAAGGACTTGATAGTAAGTAACCAAAGTATCTCAATCCAAAGAGCTTTCCATTCATTTTGAATTATAGTTAGAGTAGCATAATTTTTTCTCGTAACCTTACCTTCAAAAGCTTATTGAACTTGTAAGGATGCTGGAAAGGCTGCTTCTTCCGGCACTTCTTGTGCCACCCCATAAGTTTTTTTATTTTAAAAATATTGTTTTTAAAATTCTGAATTATATAATTTGGAAGTCTTTTTCTAGAAGCAGAATTAGCTTCTGAATTATGTAATCCGGAAGTCTTTTGTGATTAGCTTCCAGATTACATAATTCGAAAGTTTTTTTTAAATATGAGATTGAATTTCGAATTATGTAATCCGGGATATATCCAGATTATATAATCCATAGGCTTATTTCAAAATCCAAAGAGATGGTGCAAAAAAAAGAGGACAAAACGGTTTTTTTTACATTTAATATGGAGGTGACACAAGAAAATATGGAGGTGTAGGAAGAATGAGTCTGCAGGAAAACAACCCATGGGCTTAGTTCTAGAATTTCTTAAAACTCCCCCACGGGCAATTCTGTTTCCTTGTCGAGTATAAGCTCCGTTTGTGTTACATTTGATCAACCTCCACAGGGTGATTTTTCTACTTTCCTTCACCTGCAAGCAACAACAAAAGTTTTTAAAGAATTTGAATTCATTAATTGTAGAATTCGTGTTACTTGCTGTTAAAGAATCACAAATGGTCACCGATGCATATACTTTATTTTAATATGCTGATAATGAATTTGTTGCCACTCAAACTTGATTTTCTGTTTAGTGTTCCGAACTTCTACAATTATGCATACAACTCCAATTCCATTTAACTGCATAATTACTTGAGGTATTCAACTGCTGATCAGTGATGTTTTAAAGTCAGTTACACAATCTATCTTAAAAGTAAATAGTCAACAATTTCAAAAGTTTTGTAACAATGACAACCAAAGGAAATCACATTAAGACAACACTGCTTAAGAACATCATTACTAGGCAATTTATAATGTAACAATTTTGCACAGTATAAAATGTTTTAGAAAGAAGAACGATTTTGCCCTAGATTCTTCTCAATGTTATGGATATGCAGATAAGCTTGATGCTTAATTCACAATTTTGAGTGGATTTGCATCTTATAGCTCCTGTAAATTAGTTGAGGGTATCACAATGCAAATTTTGCTGCTTAATTATTTCTATCATTAAGAAATCTGTCATGCTTTATCTGAAATACAATCTGAAACCTCAGCTCTGAGTAAACTATATAAGTTTATGTCAATGTTTATAATCTCGACTATTGGATCAATGAGCCACGTGTTAATCCAGAAGTTTATCAAACTTCCATTGTCAATCTGCCATTTTGTGTTATCCTTAAATGAACATAAGTTTGCTTGATGAGATATATTCCACCATAGAACCATCCTTCATAAAAATTCTACCACCAAAATACTTTTTACCAATCCATTCGTTCTACTTGGTATTATAATCTCATTCTTAATGGTAAATCTAATATTTAGTCATTTAAAGTATTAAAGTCAATTTTAAGAAAAAATGAGTATGCTTGTTAATGCTGTTCTTGGTTCATTCCAAACAGGAAGACGAATTTACTACCAGTTTATGTTAAAATATACTTTTCTGAAGGAAAAAATAAATGTAACCTATTTTTTTCACCTTTTAATTTTATAAATTTGATTTTAGTAAAAACTAAAGAACTATAATTCATATTTGAAAAACATATTTAAGAACAAACTTCGGAAAAACAGAAAACCGAACATTTTTTTTTTGAAAAATCTAATTCGACACCGTCAAAAGCAGATTTGGGGGACACAAATGTTTTCACCCAATTATGCTACAAGTAGCTCAGATTCTTCCAACGAAGAGAGAAAATTCATGCAAAAAAGTATGCAGAACATAAATTCAAATTCGCTTGACTTTTTATTCATTAAAGTAGCTCTTCGAAACTGGGTTTAAGAACAGCCGGCATTTGCAGTAAAGCTGAAAAGGGAAGCGAATTTCAGAGTATATTAAAATACAAATTGGTAAAGTTATGTTTTCCTAAAAAAGGAACAATTGCAGTTCGGGCCAGAGGATCCGGGGATGAACTCTGTTAAGACAGCACTTTCTCTACTTCAACTGTCACCTCTTTGGGAGGTTTCTCAGCATGAAGATTAGCAACAACACCCTTCTTGGAATAGTAATCAATAACCTGCAAGTTCAATGCAAAAAATTCCAATCAAGACCATGAAATTACAATGGAAATTCAACAACACAGAAATGAGAAAGGCATTCCTCAAACAATTATCATAGTGAATCCGAACGCTTAAAAATGGATTCAGAAACATACGGGCTCAGTTTGCTTATGAAATGCCTCCAGTCTCGACTTGAGAACAGCTGCAGTGTCATCCTTGCGCTGGATGAGTGGTTCACCAGTAACCTGAGGAAAACAAATTCAATAGCAAAATTGTTACAGGTTAGAGTTTTTCTTAAGCTATCATAACAAAGCTCGTGGCAAGCCCTGACCTTTTAAGTGGGCAGGGCATCCTCCGTTACCCCTAGATACGCAAAAATTTCAACTAGAACATGTTAAAATTGAACCGGCCTAAGTAGTACTAAAAAGGGGAGTTTTAAGTTTGTATCAATAGACATTTTAGAGTGGCAAAACATTAAGACTGAATTTTCCCTTGACACCATATTAGAAAGGGAGTGTGCCTAAATCAATCTCAAAAGCTAGTTTTAAGATAGAAAATAGACCAAGTCTTACAAAAAAAGTGCATGGTCATATGTCTAACCATTGTTGGACACCTAACAATATTTATGTTTGAATGATACTTGTAGCTTTTCAGAACTTCCATAAATGTTAAAGCACCTATAAGTAGAAGTTACGTTTAGGCAACTAACATTTTTGCAGGGTTTAAATAAAGTTGCACACTTACATCATCAACCCCAGAAGCCTTAGGAGGGGCAAATTTTGTGTGGTATGTTCTGCCACTGGTAGGGTGTATCCATCGACCAGTAATTCGCTCCTCAAGGATTGCATCGTCAATTGCAAAATTGAGCACCTTATCAACCTTCACTCCCTGTTTTTCCAGCATCTCATCAAGCTGCAAAGAAAGAAAAAAGCAGGTTCAAAAGATGTAGATGAACAACATGTAAAACAGTGCATTAATTCGAGTATTCTGTTTGACATAAGTCTAATATTTCAAACAAAAGAAACTCACAAGTAACTCAGATGTCCAACAATGTCATACCTTCTGTGCTTGGACCACAGTTCTTGGGAAACCATCAAGAATGAAACCTTTCTGACATGATGGTTTTTTCATTGCTTCATCTATAATCCCAACAACCAAGTCATCAGAAACAAGTTCTCCCTGAAATATTGTAACATAATATCATATTAGCAATCTCTCAACAGAGTACACACAGTAAATCCCCAAATAAGATTCCATGCAAGAAGGCTTTACCTTTTCCATAGCTTCTTTAGCCTTGACACCAAGAGGGGTCTTGGCAGCTACAGCTGCTCTTAACATATCACCAGTAGCTAAGTGGCATAAACAGTACTCGTCCTTTATGATTGGTGACTGGGTACCTTTACCAGATCCAGGAGGGCCTGCAGTAACATATTTTAAAGTTATATTCCACTTGAATTTCAAAAGAGAAAAAAAAAAATATATGTTATAAATCCTTAAAGCATTACTCAAATGAGCACAGCAAGGCAAATTTGGAGATTAACCCTAACTCACTAATTGACAGTGCTTAGAACAACATTGGTGTAATACATGGACGCATATCAAATTAGAATAGTAGTCTAAGCGTAGTACAGAGACAATACAAAATACAAATCCAACTGCTACTCATCATTTACAGGAGTTATCACTTCACAATGTATAGGTTCGATTTGAATATTTATGGAAGATTAGTGCCTCACTATTCATTTTCCAATCAATAAATTTAAGAGAAACATAGAAAATGAGGATCCATTATGGATGAAGTCTCCTTTTAAAATAATAAGATTGTAGGAATGTACACATTAAAATTCCCAATCTAACTCTTGAGGCAAACAGGTTCAAGTTTGAAAGATCAACCGAGAAACTCAATTTAGCTCTTCATTTTATCTGTCTGGCAGATACAAAGAGGTGGTGTTACAGATGACCAAATTGTATTAGAAGCAGAAAAAATGCCAACATTAATAAGATGCAACAAGCTAGGAAAGTAAAGGCATTGTGGTAAAGTACAATTATAAAAAAAGTTCTGGAGAAAACCAACATCACTTGATTGAAATAAAATAGGGCGAACTATAAAACCACAAACCTAACATCTTTCTGCCAACAGTACACAGATAGATCTACACACTAAAGTTAGCATGAGAGTAAAAATATGCAAATTTTCAGGAACTGAAATGTTTTGAACCTAGACTATTATCTAATCAAACCAAAATAAATTCTTTGCACATATATGCACTGTCTCTATTGTCTAAAATTAAAACTCATGTCAGGTACGCAGTCTGCGAAAAAATATTAAACCTAAAATGTAAAAAGTTACACATGAATGATGACTAAGAAAAAAAATAGAGAAAGAACACATAAGCAAGCCTCTCTAATATGCGTGTAGATTCACAATTAGAGGACCGTATTCAAATGACAAACATAAAAAAAAGTATTAAACAGTTCAAGAGCTACTTTATGCAACACCACATGCCTCGTGGGGTTCAAAACACCCTACACCATCCCAGACAATAACTTCGTAGCATATAATCACCAATTGAAAAACAATATTCATCCACCAAAGAATGAAAAACTAAAAGTAACTTAAAAAAAAAAAATCAGAAAAACTGAATAAAAAATCCATAAAGCGTAAAGCAAATCCACTTATTTTCTTCTCCAGCAACTGAAGAACACAGACGCATATGAGTATCTCCATCTTAACCGTAACGCTAAAACCCCTCAAAAGTTCTCAGCGTTTTCCCTATTAAACGATAATAAGTGCCTCACGAAGGAAACCCTAAAATCCGCATCAACAACATTGGAACGCAACGAGCGCAAAAACATCGAACTATTTAACAAAAGCATTTTCGGATCTGGATTAACAGCGAAACGAAAACTTAAAGAAAATTCTTCTTCAAGAGAGAGAAAGATGGAGATACCAATGAGAATAAGGCGCTTGTCAGGTTTGGAGGAGCACTTGAAGCGACGAAGGAGCTCAGTCATAAGATCCATAGAGGGAACATCTTCCAAGCTAGTGTTCGCCATTGCTGTTTCTGTTTCTGAGGCGTTGTTGTTTTCTCCGTAGAACAGAAGAAAACCAGAATCACTTTCTCTTTCTCCAACGCTGCGTTTCAAGGTTCGGTTCTGTTCGGTTCCAACCCTCTCTCCCACACTTCAAGAAACTCAACTCTCGCCGTCGCCCTTGTCTTTCCTTCTTACCCTTTCTTTCGCTATAAGTGTTAGGTGACTGCTTTTTTCTATTTATTTTATTTAATATTACTTACAAAAACTTTCCTTCTTCTCTATAATTTTTAATTTAATCTCATTTCATCTTTTAAAATTAAATAAACCACAGATCTTACAAGGGTGTAATTAAACTATTTTTTTCTTTCAACCGTTTATTTTATTTTATTATTATTTTTGGGTAGGTGCAGAGCAGACGCTTTTGGCCGTTTGAATTCTTTCATCTGTTTTCTGACTGTGATCGGCAACGGTTCAGATTGCCTGAAGTTTGGTAAACCAACCTCACTCAATCATGGCCATTCAAATGTTTATGCAATTTTATACAAATTTTAAATACGGTCTTAAAGTTTATGGACCATAGGATGTGATATCCCGCAGTGCAGTTCTGTATTAAATTATAGAGGATCCAAATCCCGTCTTATTCGTTGGCTTTTGCCATTAACCAACAAAGCTAATTTTAATATTCCCTTTTAATAGTTCTTTTTAATTGAAGAAGCTTCTTCTACCCACAGAAATTGTATTACAGTAAAATCAATGGTTGTTGGTTTCCATTTCCAACTACCAAAAATAATGGTTGTTGGTCTAATTTTATTTTAAATTTTTTAAATTTAGATCATATGCCATGTTTTAATTTTTATATTATTTCTATGTCGAAATAGTTTTTCCATTAAATCTTTCTACTAATGGTAATTTTTATCCTCTTTTCTAGTTTGTTTTGGAATTTTTTGTAGAAACTAAAAAAAATTAACATATAATTAATGTCTAACAAAGATATTTCAATCATATTCTTTTGGAATAAACCGATTAATAATTAGTCACAAATATTTTAGATTTCAGTAGTGATTTTTATTTGTACATTTTTTTCATAAACAAAATATTATAAATAATTTTTTT
>Ga0123341_1002793_pt1 | contig 14627 bp, 9 predicted proteins | sample Turbeapinknodule_FD_89959 | JGI IMG/M metagenome (GOLD analysis project Ga0123341, IMG submission 89959) | Root nodule microbial communities of legume samples collected from Mexico - Turtle bean Mexico pink nodule | ecosystem: Host-associated > Plants > Roots > Nodule | place: Mexico: Nepantla... | reverse complement strand
CAAGAAATAATGGGGGTTTAAAGTTGTACAAATCAAATCACTAACAAATCTGTCCTAATAAATATAAAATGGAATATGCACTTAATTATAACATAATTCTCCTGATTATGCAACAAATATCATAAATTGAAATAAATTTGTTACAGACTTGTAGCAATATATCTTCCCTAGTTTGATGATTTGGTGTATGTTTGATTCAATTTAATTTGGAGGAACAATCATTTTTTCCCTAGTTTCTTGAAAGACTTTTTTAAAAAGGTTATTATTTTCCAAAGCAAGTTATTGCAAAACACAAATGAGTTACTTTGGAGACATTTCATATTTTATTTGAAAAAAGTATTATTTTCCAAATAACACGTCCTACACATGTAAGTAATGTCACAACTAATTACATTTACCTTATTTGGAATCAACTTTCTATTTAGAAGAATAAATTTTTACAAAAAAAGTATTTCAAGGAAAAAAAGTTATTATTCCTCCTATTTGTTCATGAATCAAGCAAACACTAAGTCATCTTTTGTGTGTGTGATAAAGATAAAATCTTAAAAATAGATTAACTTCAATATTATGATATAACATAAGCATGACTTGTAAAGTTGCACAATACATTTTGTTCGGATTTTTTGTGCATGATTTCTCCTACAATCGACTTGTCAAATAGATCGAGTTGATCTTATTCAAACAACCATAATGAATTGGATAAGTTCTCAAGCACTGAATTTTTCCCTAAAAAGAATATTTCCCTAGAACTATAGTTACACAATTCATGGTAAAAATATAATATAGAACAACTCTACCACACAAAGGTCGAACAAATTCTCTTTATAGAATAAGATTAATACAAGTATAATCACAAAAAATTGTGCGTAAACTTTAGCTTAACCCCTATAATTGTCACCACCCTATTAACTCTACTGTATTAAACTTTTGCTTATGAACCATTTGCATTGCCCACAACTACTATCTCTTTGTAGATGTTAACAACATTTCCTAATGTGATTATTGTATTGTAATAAAATTAATTTCTATCAAGCAATCATTTAACACAATTAAAGCAACATTAGTGAGTATGATGTCTTCCTGCACCTCCATACCTTCCCCCTGCACCTTCATACTTTTTTTAATTCCAACAATACCCTTTTGATTATAGTGGAGAGTGTGGTGTCTTCTTCATTTTCAAGTGGAGTTGGTTGCTTGTGGTGGCTGATGATGAACATTGATGGTAGAGGTAGGTAAGTTTTATGGTGTTTTTACTGGTGGTGGTCATGTTTTTGTTCGCTTATTTCTTTTCTTTTCATTTTTTTGGAGTCACAAAACCCAGAAAAAAAAATTATCTTCATTGGGGAATATCGAATACAACGAATGTCCTCGCAACCCTCTTCACACATGGTCAAATGATGGAACTACTCTCTCAAACGCTTCTAGGGAGAAGAATGGAAGTGTTGCAGTGAGAAGAAAAGTATGGGGGCACAGGGTGCAACTGAGGTGAGGTTATTTAAAAAAGGTGATGTTATGCCTTATTGAGGGTTATTTAAAATTTTTAAAAAGGTTAAAATTGAATTTTCACAATTAATATGGAGGTGGAGGGAGAAGGTATGAAGGTGGAGCGAGAATTTGCCAACAAAGAATCTTACTCGGTCGGGTCTTAAATAAGACCAAACTCAACTCACTTACACCTCTAGCCCTAAAAAGAATTAAGTGGTGAAGTGAAATGCTGCAATTACCATCTTCACTTCAAGATGAAGACACTTTTCTTACCATCTTACCTTCTTGTAAGAGGTTTCTTAATGTTTAATACATAATAATATACTAACTAATGCTACTTAGTTGCTTCAAATGAATATCAATAAACAATTGAACATCAATTGTAAAATTGTTGTTAGAGAGAGACTAATTTGTTACTACATTTTGTGGATGTTGTTATTTTGCCCTTGCTCTTTCTTCAGGATACAACATACAAATAACATGTTGATAAAATTAAAGTAATTATTAATTTTGTTGTAAATAATTTATTAATAGTGAAAATAATTTGATTAACGCAACTGGTTATGCAATTGACAGTAAAATTATTGTATATAATAGTTTTATTTATACAAATATACGCAATCATTGGCAATCCTATAACAAAATCTTTTAGTTAATTCTCTCTATGGAAGGAAACTATTACAAGCATGGTTCACAATGAGTAAAATCAACTCAATTAATTTGAGATTTTGATTTGATAATTGATTTGTTGAACTTAGTTCATGAACTGAACTTGAGTTGAAAGTTGAGTTTGTTAAATAAATGAATTGAACTTGAGCTATGAATAGTTACTCATTTGGTTGAATGACTAGACTCTTATGGTCTAGATTAGCTCATTTGGTTTAATAAAAAAGTTGAACCAAGTAAAGCTAATGAGCTTTAACCAAACAGTTCACAAGCTTGAATTGAACCAAGTTCAAGCTGAAAAATCGATTCTAGTTGAACTCAAGTCAAGAAGGCCAAGAAATTCACATTTGAGTTGCTAACAATCAAAACATATGCATTAGGAAGGGTTGGCAACATAGAACAAGCCTTTTCCCATCAAACTTTATTCAACAAAATATGAAAATAAAGTTCAGTAGGCAGGGCAATGTGCAGGCATATCAATTTATGAATGTGTACATGCATGACAACATTCAATTTGTTTGAACCAGACCAAGAAACATACCTAGAGTAAAATTATCAAACAACTGACTTTCTGCTTCTTCATTCATGGAACACCCTACTTCTTGAGAAGCATTACATCCTTGTGTGGCTGCTAAACCTTGAGATTTGATCACATTACTGTATGGATAAACCAACTAGAATTGGGCCACAATTAGAGGGAGCAATTGTAACCCACATGCATTTGAAACCATATTCTTAACAACTTAATATTATCAAAGCTAGGGACCACCACTACAGCAAAAATACCTCCATTGCTGGAAAAATCAATCCCATCTTTTCCAGCATTTATTGTTCCACAAGGAATTTTAATTTCTAAAGAAGTTATGAAAACAGTGAACAACTTCCGAGGATCTTAATTCCATTGACAAACAATTCCAGTTTATGCTCCCCCCTCCTTATTTTAATTTGGTTACAAGTTATTGAAATGCATTTTCATTTTTCTTATAGTAGAGATCATTTATTCACTGTATCATAAGACCCAGGTTTACATGAAATCCTTTTTGAATATTTGCATTTCACATACACAAGAAAACATGCTTCACCAAAGTCGAGAGAGAAGTGCCAAATGCTTCCATAACTAACCCAACATTTCCACCAACTGCAGAAGATTATACAATAATATTTTGCAAGTTACAAGATATCATCAAAAGAATCTCACATGAGTTCTAAAATCATAGAACTCTACAATATACATATACTTATTGCTGGAAAATATCTTGCCACCTACCAATGGCTATTGTTCATCACAATAGTTGTCAAGAAAATACAGTTTCAATCTAGTTGTCAAGAAAATATAGTTTCAATCCAACCAAAGCTTGGGGCCAAAAGGAATTACAGAAAAATGTCATTAGTAATGAATGACTAATGACTAATTTTCTATGGAGAAAACTCCTACGATATTAGCATCAAGTAAAACTACATAAATATTAATTTATTTCATGAATTCAGTAGTCCTGTGTTGATTGATGTTGAATCAGACCAGAAAGTTCATGAAAGAAACTATTGAATACAGGTCTCAAAAAAAGGGGGGCAGCCTTGTGCATGAGGTGTTTCCATTGTGGGGTCTGATCTCTCCTAATAAATGGAAAGTAATATCCCAAATGGTCAAGAACAAAGTAATCAAATCAAACCACTAAGAAAATTATGTGAACTCTAATTAACTTCAAGGCTTTGCAGGTGCTTCGGTAGCAACTAAGTGAAGTTATAATATAGATATATGATTATAATAAGTTTGCCATGTGCAAACTTCACTTCTTTGATAAGAGCTTTTCAGGGAAACCAACATTTTATAAATTTCTATTGCCATAAATAAGTAATTAGATATGTGCAGGACAGACAGTAAAGTCGAAGCCAGTGAAGACAATAAACATGATAAATGAATCATAACTGGAGGAAAGAAGCCAAGCTAGTGAGTTATAAGTTGTGAATAAAATCAACAAGGTAAGCTTTAACACGAGATTGATTAAATATATACTAGTACAGCAAAGGCAAGGAAAGGAAAGCAATATCACGAGGTTGATCAGTTATTATGTACTAGTAAATCTGAAAGTAAAAGTTTTGAGCACCTTGTGTAATTGAAGACTCCAATTTCGGTGTGTGATTGATGTTAAGACACACATTCGTGTGAGCTCTAAAGATATGTTTTCCTGCTACAACTAATATGATTTACAGAATAGGAATCTTAGTGAGTCAGCAACTTTAATGTCTCCTTTGTTGTTCATTTGTTTCAGCATGTAATGGAAGAAAAAGAAAAAATGGTCTTATGGGAACTGAAGGATCTCCAAGTGCTGCAGTGAAGACAACAGAAGAAGGCTGATTAGGTGCAAAAGATTGATTGATTCACAAAAATGTAAACTCAAAGAAAATGGCAAAACCAACAAACTGTTGTTGAAGATTAGGCTAAGAAGCTGAACTGCCAGTACAATAGCAGGCACTTCAGCTTTTATATACTACAAACAGAGGAATTCCCCAAAGTAAAAATTTCACCACGTTATTAGCCTTAAAAATTTATAGTATAAGAAGAAAAACTTTCAAAACAGGTTCAGGAAAACAAACCACCTCTTAATAATGTGAAAATTTCCGTTTATTTCTTCTGCTGAGTGAACAAGAGCCTACTTGGGTTAGATGGTATTGTGTGCAAACTTCAAAACAAAATTGGACACTCACCATTTTCTTTCCAGGTTAAAAAAATAGTTGGGAAGCCTTTTCTCCATGCTAGTTGTTCATCACAAATTAGCCTTGATACCTCTAGTGTTGACAAGATTCGTGTTCTAGAAACAAAACATAAGAAGTCCAACCAATGATAAATCAGGAATGAGCAAAGAGAAAGGAAACAAGGAATTAATGCTACAAAAGAGGTTAATACATCCTCAAAAAAATTTAAAACATAAAAATGTATTAAAGCTATAAATAATTACATACCAAACAAGGAACCCTCTTTAAAGAAATCATAGACGAAACCAATGATAGACCAATTCATAGGATCCTCATCTTTGCTTTAAGAGGTCCTTTGCTTTACAATTGAAGGTAGTTCAATATTTTAGTAATAATGAAATTTTCCTCTCTTTATATTTCTATCCCTTCTCTATTTCTCTTCACTATTTATATTCCAATTGGTATCAAAACCTAATTTTCCAATCACATACTACTCACATTGTGAATATTGTGTGTTGCATACTTTGTTCAGCCTAAAGAAAAATATTGGTGAATGTCCAAGATAGTAGAACATATAAATTCCCTATCAAATGTGACACCAAGTTACTGCCAATTGTTGTAGGATGAGGTCCAGAGATAAAGGAAGGGGGTTTCGGGGGCTACCAAGGGCATGATCCCAAAAGGTCACCATTGTTGGAGATCCCACATCGACAAGAAATTAGAGTCTTTCATAGTATATAAGTGGGTGCAAACCCTCTTTGAGCCGGTTTTATGGGATTGAGTTAGGCTTAAAGTCCACTTCTTAACATGGTATCAGAGTCATTTCGAGCCTATCCTAGCGAGTGTTTGTGTTGGGCCTATCGTGTCACCTGCGATCGGGCCGCTATCGGACCACCCATAATATATAGTCTCACGCACGAGTTGACAGTCACGGCGTGAGGGAGGTGTGTTGGAGATCCCACATCGACTAGAGATTAGAGCCTTTCATAGTATATAAGTGGGTGCAAACCTCACCTCATTGAGCCGGTTTTATGGGATTGAGTTAGTCTTAAAGTCCACTTCTTAACAACCATGTATATGGGATAAGGTCCTTTCTCATAGTTACAAAGACCTAATCCCAATTTTGTTACTCAACTAAGAGTTTCCTATTTTAGGTGTCAATGTTCTTCTAGGTACCACTTACCTTCATCTAATTTGAGTAGAGCTAATCCCACATGAAATCACAATCATAACTAGTTTTCCCAAAGATACCTTCATAGGAATTGCCATCTAAAGTTAGATTAGACCTAAAGATACATGTCAGAAACTACTTTTGAGAATCTTAATATTCTATGTATTTTGTTCTTTATTAGGCAAGTTCTTACTTTTATGCTTCAAGGTAAGTTACAAAACGATTGATTTTTAGCCAGTGTATATAGATGTAATTATTTTTATAGGAATTGATGAACAATGGTAACTCTAAATTCAAGCAACACATTTACCTTATTCTAGGTTAGACAAAGGATTTGGTTCTACTTGGTATTCTCTAGCTATTAAGGTAAAATAGTCTAAATTTGTTTACCACTCTATAGGGATGGGGATTAGTGGGTCAATTTTGTCCCCACACTGTGTTTTGTATTTTCTTCTTTCTTTATGGTATTTTGAGTTGTTGCATATGATTGATGTTATTTGTGGTGCCAACATAGTTGGGATGACAAACAACATAATGATGCCTTAGCATTCTAATTTCTATTAAGAAAAAAGTTAACATAGTCTTGATGACCAACCTGTCAGTGATATGTGATTGTTTATTTTCTAAACCTCTACTTGGATAGAGTATACCTAAACTAAATAAAAATTCTCTTTTGCTTTATGATTAGATAGTTTCTACATGTTTTACAAGTTAGTCATTGGAACATTGTTACTAAAATTCTTAAGTTTGTTGAAGGAGCCCTAGGTCAAGGTTTCCTATTATGATGCTTACATCTTGAGTACTAATTCACCATCACACCAACAATGTGCGAAGTTCACTGTAAAGAAAGTATTATGACAAAGGAAAAAGATAAATTGTGCATCTATACCTGTACCATTTTCCTTGTAACCATGAATTCCTTCTTTATCTACACCATATAAGCCTTGAAAGAACCTTACCATGGACATTTTCATGATAGCATCCCTCTTGTTGATAAGTTTTAAAAAGGGACACTTCATTTACAATCATTCAAGCATTGTGACTCAATACCTCAAGTATATTGAAGGATCACCAGGCTAAGGTTTCCTTCTATAATCCTTACACCATGGTGATTGGGTCTCTCAATAATAACCTTACATCTTGCGTACGGAATGCACCATGACACCAACAACAATCTACGTTCATTTTAAAGAGCCTTGTGATAATAATGTAAGTGAATGAACCATGTCCGTATATAAATTGTGTATCTATACTTGTGTAACATTCAAAACTAGAAACTATTTTCTTTATCTGTATAGCATATAAGCCTCAGAAAGATCTCATTGTAGACTTTGTCATGATTCTATCAATCTTGTTGACCATTTTTTTAGAATCATTAAAAATTATGATTCAAATCCTCAAGTTTATTGAAGGAGCACAAGAATGATAGAAGCCTATTACGTTCCTTACCATAGTGATTGAAGCCTTTCAACAAACTTTCATCTCACATATTGAATTCGCATCAAGAACGTTTTAGGTTCGTATTAAAGGAGGTCTCAGGATAATTATGTAAGAGAATGAACTATGTACCTATATGAATTGTGTTTCTATACTCATATCCCATTCACCATCTTTTCTTTATCTACATCGCATATTCCTTGGAAGAACCTTACCACAAACCTTTTTTATTATTCCATCTCGTTGAAGTTTTTTAAGAAATGACACCTTTTTACTATTAATTTGTTTTTTTGGTGAAAATTTTCCCTTGTGTGGGTTTCCTACCACCATATATCAAACAAATATTTGAAAATTAATTAATTTTTAAAACCTTTCTAAAGATCATCAATGATCAATTGAAGTTTTATTCAACTTGCCACCAATACGTTGATGGTCAGACCAAGGTCGCCATAGTTGAAGAGACTTGTTTAAGATTTAATGTGACAAAAATAGCATAATTCGGATTAGGTTTCAACCACAACTAAACTTTTATAGAACTAGATAATCACAAATCCCTTCCCTTGTGCATATACCTTTGATTGGTTTTATGAATACCACGAAATATTTTTCATATCATAATCATAATTTGTGGGCCAAGGTTATACAATAATTGCCCTAAGCAATAACAATATAAACTTTCTACTAATGTCTATTGCCACATTTGGAAACTTAATAATATAACTTGTGTTAGCCTTGAATATTACACAACATTTCCGAATCAAATCTCTGTAATGAACTTGAGTAATTGTCTATTTGTAAGAATTGAAGACTTCTTTGTTTACCATGAAACCTTTGAGACTTTCTCTGTTTCCATACGACTTCGCATGTACCAAACATATGACTTAGCTTTCTTCCAAACATGCCTTTAGTCTAGATATGTTAGCACTGAGGGAATTATTTCTTTACCAAGGCACCTTTGCGACTTCTTTGTTTCCATGTGACTTTGCATTTCAGATTCAAGTCGATGACTTACGCCTTACAATGTCATTACTCACCATTGAGTTAAAAAGGCCTCATTTGATTCAATTCCTATATAAGGAACTAGACAATATGACTAGAACATCTATTAGTTAAATTGAGCTATTTTACAAATAGCCTCTTGTGGGTTTATTTTTGTTGAGTTTTTTTCGTTGGGAAGTAGTTACGATACTCTACGACTTCTTTATCTCGATGAAATGGGAAAAATTGTTATTCCAATGCCAAAAACATTAACGATACCCCAACCAAATCATGGAATTGTACCTAAAATTTCATATTACACATTTCCATCTAAGGAGATTGGTTCTATAAATGACTCTTCAATTGTTGATTCACCCATGATCTTCTCCATCATTATCATGTTAGTTGGAAGAATACCCTTCTTCTCAAGCTTCAAGATTTATATCAACATCATAATTCTTAAAAGATTTCTTTCAAGATAAGATATCACGGAAATCAAAAAACGGAGTATCGTGCATTTATTTGTTCAATGGGGCTATTTTTCAAAAACTCTCTGGTGGATTTATTTGCATTGTGCTTTTTACTAGGCAAGAACTAGTTGTGATAAACTATGTCTTCTTTATCTTGATGAAATAGGCATAATCACTATCCTAATGCCCAAACGGAAATTGGGTGTATCTGTGACACTTCAATTGTTGCCTCGCCCCATGATCTTCTGTATCGTCATCAAGTTTATTAGTAGAGCTCCTTTATTTTGAGGCTTCAAGAGTCGTATCAACATCTTAACCTCTAAAGGATAGTTTTTCTTGTGTAAGAGAATAAGTAAATTCAAGCATAAATTGAGATCTCAAAGCTCATATTGAGCTCAAAGGGAAATCCTATAGGAAAGCTATAAGATTATTGATGTTATACAATCATGAATGCTTGTAGGTGAAAGAAACATGTGTAGTAGAGTTAAAAATGCTAGAGGTGGATGATTAAACATCCCCAAATATATCTAGGAGAAGGTTAGAGTAACACTTATTGAGGAGAAAATAATAATGGATTGGCTAGGGTAGTTTTGTTCGTATGCGAATAATGCCAAAAGAGACTTCAGTTATAAAAATGGATCCAATGAAAGACATTACATAAAAAAGTAGCATACTAACCTAATTAATCTTTGGTCTAAATGGTTTATTAAGTATTTCTTTTATGGGATAGTTAACACTGGAATTTTCTAGTTTACTTTCAACAAGTTTTTCTGTATGACAAACTAACCTAATTCCTCCTTATACTCAAACTTCTCCAAAGATTATAAGTAATGTGATGTTTATGCAAAAATGTATATTCATATTGTAGTTTGTAACCAAATATCAGATAGCATGATTTACAAATAATCTTACCATCACTATGTATAAATGTATTAACATGATATTATAAAGAGATAATCCATAATACCAGAGAGAATTTCATATCTCTCAATTGACTTCAACAAATGTATCACAATATTATTATATAGCAGACATGAAACTAAAGTCTATGGATGTATGTATTTCCCTGTTCTCAAATCCAACATCTGCTCATCACTGTTTCCATCCAAAAAGGACAAAAGAAAAGAAGAAACAACAACATAGATATTATAGGTATCTAGCCTAAGGGTACGACAGAAAACTGAAGTAAAAGGATATAATTCAGATAAAACTTATTTAGTAGCATTGCAGTATTGTACATTGATTAAATCATAATATCAAATCCTCTTACAGAAGGGAACTCATTATTGCAGACAAACATATCACATTCCATGCTTGAAGATACTGATTTATGTTTCTCCATTGGATTCCAACTGAGAGTCTGCAAGCCAAAATTTCCATAATTAGAACGAAATAGGAATAAGGTACAGTAGACAAAGTCCACACACACACAAGAGAGAGGTGTGTGTGTGCAAATATGAATAGTTGATATCATTTAAGTAAAAAAGGTGATGAGTTATTGACAATATTGTTAATGCTCAATCCTTTAATTTGATTGCAAGCTTTGTTAACTTAAAAACTCATTCTTACTCTGTACTAAAACTTGGAGAATATAGTTGATCTCCCACATAATTTGGTGAATAAGAATATCTTGTCACAATATGTTAATTTAATACTTGACCATATTGGTCTCTATTTGTATGGACAATTCGACATTAATTATGGATAATAACTCTCAGCATTAATAATAATATATAAAGCAAGGGAGCTAGTGTAATTTTTCAGTCATCAATTAGTCCTAATCTTAAGGGAGGTCAATGTAAAAATTAAGTTATACAGACTTCAATAAGATAATGCCAACTAATGCACTCAAGTTAATTAATCCCCCCAAAAAAAGTAGTTACCAGTTGAAGTCTCTGCATCAGTTTGGAAACTGCTGGAAGAATCAGTTGTGTCACTTATGTTCTCATCCTCCTCCAATGCTGGGGCTGAACCAGCAATTGCATTCATACCAGTGTTTCCATCTCCACCTTCCACCAAATTCTCCGCATTTCTGCTGCTCTGTAGTACCAGAAGCACGAGATAATACAAGTTTAATATCATATAGAATACTAAATTATTTGTCCACCTCTGATTTTATTTAGTCAATTATACATGGGTATGAACAAACCAATGTTTACATTTACATATAGATGCAGATGAATGTGCAAACTAAAGCTTGACAAACAATATAGTGACCTATATCTCTATTGATGAGACAACCATTGCGAAACAAAACTAGAACCAATAAATACTGATAGGAGAAAATTAATGAGAGGATGAATAGATTGTGCCCATCCCCATGGACACAATCACAAAATCTGTACAATTCAATACATTTCAGATTTTATTTGAAATAAAAGACGTCTTATTCCTAAATAATGTGTGCCACAATAAAGTAATAAATTGTCTTTAATACCTTGCAGTAAGACATTTATGTGTTTGGGAAACACTTTCTTTGGAGAATATTTTTTCAAAAATTCATTCAGGAATCTAGGAAAAAAATATATTATTCCTCCAAATTAAATTGAATGAAGCATACACTAGATCATCCTTTTTGTGTATGATAGAGTATATTACTTCGAGAGATGGAGTTAAAATTTTGCAATATAAAGTAGACATGACTAGTTAAGTTGTACAACACATAATCCAGTTAGAATTATTTTATCATGCAATACCTCTCCTACTGTTGGCTTGTCAAATAGGCTTGGTTGACCATGCTCAAACAACCAAAATGATTTCAACAAATTCTCAATGAGCGGATCTGTTTCCTGCAAAGATATTTTATTAAAACAAATAGTCAAGCTATTGATAGTAAAAATATTGCATAGAATAATTTATATTTATAAAAACACATGCAGTCATTGGCAACTCTATCACAATTCTCCCAGTCTAATGAGACTATTAGAAGTATAACTACGTGAAATCGTGTGTAAATTTTAACTTAGCCACTTCAATTGAGATTACCTCAATCAATACAGATTTTTCTTTTGGACCATTGACATTGGGAACCTCAGTTGTCTTCGCTACTGGTGTCATCACTTCACGATGTGAAAGCTGTTGCAATTCACCACATGGCTTTTGATGGGAAAATGGGAATCGAAATTGTGGCATTTCACCACTTACTTTTTGGTGTGCAGATGGTGAGGAAAATACTGGCCATCCACAAGGTAACTGCCCAAAAAAATGTTTATTAAAATATCCAACAACAGAAGTTAAACCTTCTCGGAAGCAAACTAAAATATATTATCTGAGGTAATGTTCATTACATGCGATGGCATCAAGTTGCTTCCTCTGTTGAGTGCTCCAACTGCAACAAAAAATAAATAAATGAAGAAGAGAGGGGAGAGGGTGGGGGGGGAAGGAGAAGGCTCTGCTTGCATTGACCCTAAATATGCCACCCAAACTTTATTATGAAACATTCAAGTTATTAGTGTGAAAGAATATTTTACTTGTCTTCTATTCATATAATCAACTATCAAGAACATATTTAAGGATATCACGTACCGACCCAAATCTTGACCTCTCGGCCATCATACAATAATCTGACCAATAGTGTACCAGACAACCTCTCTGCCTAGGATGCTATTAGGACCAACCCTGTGTCTCTTATCTTAATAACTTGATTACCCCTCTTCATTGGAGATTATTCTCTTAAGAAGAACCAAATCCCTAATTAACAGGTGAGTTGATCCTAGGAGAGGCCCATGGCAATTAAGGCCCATCGTAGGCAAGTATAAATAGACATAATGGGGACAGGTAAAGGTTAGGTTGACTAGCATTAATAATTTATTTAAGACACATACTTATTTGAACATCGAAGTGTCTTTGCAATAATGCCCCTCTTTCGCCAAGACCAAGATACCAAAAGACAAAAAGCAGAGAACGGGGAAGCCGAGAGGAAGAGAAGTTGAAGAAGACATTCGGAGTTTTGGTTTTACTTGGTCCTTGTAAGAACAATCACCAAGGCTTCTAATGTACCATGTCAATCTTTCAGATGTTTAAGCTTAAATGATATTGATGTCCTTCTTTTAGCATGTTTAAATAATCTACTACAAGTGAATGTATTGAATGGAGAAAATTACATGATAGAAAAAGTGAGTATCATAAGTTGTAAAATATTAGAGATGCTTTTTTTGATAAAAAAATCAGATGGGAAGCAGAAATTTAGTAATGATTTTGAACATACATAAATAATTGTCTGTTAACTAACAACATCTAGTTCCAACTCTTAAAGCTAAAGCAGACAGATCCTACTCTTCTCATGCATAATTTTCTAATTTATTTAAGTCCACATTAAGTAGGATGAACTACTTGATAGAGTACTAAAGTCTTGAAACTCTCTCACCGGAAAAACTAGTTTTTTGGATATAGTTCTATTCTACTCAATTCCTTACCATTGGTGCTTTCACTGAAAGATGCTCTTAAAAGGGGGTGTCAATGTTAGGGGAGTACCACATTTGAGGCAAGACGATTTCAACATTTTCTAGGTCATTCAATTTAAAATGCTCTAATGTATGAGGCAGAGCAAGAAACATACCAGGAGGAAAATTATTAGGCAATTGATACATAGGTTCTGCATTCTTAGAAGACCCTACTTCTTGAAAAGCATTACAACCTTGCTTTCCTCCTAACAGCCCCTCTTTGTCCTGCAACTAATTGATCACATAATTGCACTGATAAACCAACTTGAGTTGGACAATAAGAGGGGGGAGGAGGGTAACTCACATGCATTTGTTTGAAGAACTCAAAATCATTGTTGATAGACCACCACTCCAGCAAAAATCCTTCCGGGACATCCACAGCTGAAAAAATCAATCCCACATTTTACAGTCAAAAACTGCCACACAACAATTAATAATTCCCAGACACAATACATAAGAAGCAATAGAATTGTTTTGAAAGAACAAAAATTACTACAGAGAAACTACCATCAAGAAATTCTTAGTCAAAAAGTTTACATTTTTAATCAAGAAAACAAAATCATCACAAATACCCTCTGTAAAAATGGTTCTCCCAACATTCATATATCGCAGTTTTTCATCAGCAACAAACAGTCATGTTTGTGGTGGTAGCCATTGCAGGGTTTTCTTGGGACTAGTCAAAGGGCTAATCCATAAGCTTAAATACACTCTTACAAACATGCCCTAATTATAGGATCATTCAAGAAACAGTACAGATAAGAAACAGAACAGATAAAGTTTGCTCACCTGACATTCAACTTGCCAACTAAGTCCAACCTCGTAATTGTCAAATAGAAATGATATTTGGACACTCAAAAATCAAAACAACTAAACTAGAATGCCAAAAGTCAATATTTCTCCACACACTCTCAACTCTCGAATAAGAAAATAATATCGGTAGTTTAATAAATGCACGTGATAACATTGGTGTTAAAATATCGATACCCATTATTAAAAAAAAGGCCTTCTTACATAATATACAGCACAAAAAAACATTTTTTGGAAAACACCCAACATCTTAAAATTCTTAGTTCACAAAACCATTCCAATTTTAATTATCATCTCTGAGCATTCTTTTTTATTTTAGAGAAATGTGATTTTTACAACAACCAAAAGAAAAGTATGAGATAAATAAAGGATATGTTATAGAGGGAGATGGAATAAAAAATTTTGTTGTTTAATAAAGAAGGGGTGGATAAAGTAAAAACAACTACTTCACTAAATAATAATATTTTGATTAAATTT
>Ga0123341_1002792_pt1 | contig 14627 bp, 10 predicted proteins | sample Turbeapinknodule_FD_89959 | JGI IMG/M metagenome (GOLD analysis project Ga0123341, IMG submission 89959) | Root nodule microbial communities of legume samples collected from Mexico - Turtle bean Mexico pink nodule | ecosystem: Host-associated > Plants > Roots > Nodule | place: Mexico: Nepantla... | reverse complement strand
GGCCTCATCTTTATTTTATTTCTTCTTTTAATTTTGAGAAGACTAGAAGGAAGAACTTCAAATGTGAGGGTGGATGTCCTCTTCCTCCATTAATAAAAGCCTCCTTTATTTGATTCTCATCAACTTCGGTGTACTATTCACGTCCTTTCACCCAGCGCCACGTAGGTCGCCAAGGGCGATGACTTAGTCTCTTTGCTGAACAAGTTAACAGCTCGAGACTGGGGGGCTTATGTACCGACCAGTCCTCGGACATCGATGACCACTAGTAATGGTGGGCCACATAAGCTGGAACCCACAAGCGGCATGAGCCATGTGCTGAGTAGTTGTCGGATGTCGATCACCAAGACATGCCGACATGTCCTTGGCAACAGAGTAAGGCCGATGTGACATCGGGCATCGGTGGTTCAAACAGCTAAATTGAGCCACGAAAGGTGGGTCCCAGGAAACACACCAGTTATCAGTAAAACGCCCAGAAGTAAGGGGAAGCCGAAGTCACAGGGTGCCCATGCGAGTGGTGTGGATAGCGCAACTGGCATGTCACGAGTAAAGAGTCTTGGAAGCCACGAATGCTCGTGAGGGTTAGGGTTTCCAAGGGAAGTTGCGTGCATGGCACGTGAATAGTTAGGGCACCCCCAGAACAGATGGCCCCAGAGATTAGGTGCACAAGTTGGTACCCAGGTGGCCATTCCGTTAGAGGTTGCACTCCAGCAAGGGGAGCCTTACGCGCTAGATTACACTAAGATTGGGTAATAACGGCGCAAGGGCATTCCTCCATAAACCCTAAATGCGGGTAACGGAAACAGAAGAAACCCTAGGCTATATAAAGGGTCGTAAGAAAACTCACCAGGTACGCAGTTTCTGAGATTAGAACTATTACACTCACATATTGTTTCTTAGCCCCAGTATTGACTTGAGCGTCGGAGTGCAAACAGCCTCTAGGGCACCCCCTTTGTCTTTATAGGTACAGAGTGTTTCGATCCAGTGAAGCGCAAACCTAAGAAGAGATAAGAGGGTGTGAGATCGTCGTTGGAGTCAACTGGCAAAAACAGTGTTAGAATCCAAGTGACAATGAGAGCCAACAACCTTTCATTCAACTTCAACCCTTCAACAGAACAAGTTCTTACTTGTGCTTAAGGATTCTTCAAACAACTTTTATAATATTGAATCTTATTGAAATCTTCCACCACACCAATATTCCCTTTGTTGATTCTCAATCCAACATACTTTAAGCTAGTTACGGCAGCCCATACCTCATGAGTAATCTCAATATCCACACCCTTGACATGAGAAACAAGATAACCTTCAAACTTTAAATTGGTGTAGAAAACCCAAATAAGATCCGGATAGATGTTCCCTTTCATCTCTAAGAACCTCTATAGCAGTTGTTCTTTGAGTAGATTTCTCACATCATCCCGCTTTTGACTCTTCACCCAGCTAAAAGAGACAACTTTTGGATTGTTTATCACTTTTCTACTTGTTTCAAAGCGATATTTCTCAATCAATTCATTGTCTCCTGAAAACCAGCCTTCAAGACGCCCTCCTGATCTTACAGCTCTGGTTTTAATCCTTTTTTATGATGGGGAGTGGAATCCATGATACCAAAATGAGAGAAAACAAAAAAACAAAGGAAGATATGAGATGCAGCAAGAGATGTGATAATTGGTTGTTTTTGTGTAGAAAAATAGTTGCAGAGGGTTTTATAGCAAAATAGAAATCTTCTTTGATGTCTTGGTTATAGTGGGTTTCAGTCTTCAAGAAAAATAATCTGGTCCAAGCTTGCACAGAACCACGTCAGCCCTTACCAGAAAATCACATGGTCAGCACATGTGGATTTGACTAGTCATAAAGGCACTTGAATTTCCAAGATATGGAATATATTCCTTTTATGACAAAAAGTAACTTTCTCCTCAAACCTCATGACTGCTTTATTGACTCGTAATCCCTTTAAAAAAGAAATATGTAAAAGATAGAATGCATAAAAAAATTAAATCAATTCTATGTAGTGCTGTCAGAGAAGAAACAATCAGTTGTTTCGAGGAAACAATCGGTTGTTTTTCTGAAGCAACAACAAGTTTGAATTTTAAAAACAGAGAAGAATCAAAATTTAATTGTACACATATAACACAAATAGATGAAGATTTTAGCATGGATTAATAACAAAAAAACAAAGACAAAGAAAGTCTTATTATTTGTGGACATTATTTTGTGTGGGCCTATATTTTTTTTAAAAGCTTGATGATGAAAATATAAAAAAGGAGTGTCAAATAATTAAAAAATTAGGCCAAACGAATGGGCCAAAATTTAAAGAAATTGATGGATGTATATATAAAAAATGTAAGTGACAAAAAGTAAAAGTATTGGACTAGCCGAATAGGCCAATACCTTCTTTAAAAGACGAAGGTTGAAAATAATAATTGGTTGTGCTCCAAAAGCAAACGGACCTACATTGAAACAAAAGGAACAAAGTTGCACATGAAATTGGAAAAGTTGGGCATAAATAAAGAACAAGGACAAAAGCATTAAAACTAGGGGTGACAATGTGGTTTGGCCCATCCCGCATAGGCCCGCCCCGCACTTGGCCCCGAAAATGTGGGTCGAGTTGCCCCGCCCCATGTAATAAGCACGGGTTGGTTTCTCTATTCTGCCCTGCATAAGAGTCCGTCCACAGGTTTGCGGGCCAGTCCGCATTCGGAGATTGTAGCAGAGGGCGTAGCAAAGGGTGCGGCGGAGGGAGCAGCGGAGGGCGTGGCAGCACTGTGCGTCGTGGTGGAGGAAAGAGGAAGGAGCGCGCGGTGGAGGGCGAAGCAGAAGGCGCGGCAAAGGGCATGGTGGCCCCATGCATCGTGGTGGAGGCAAGAGGAAGGAGAGCGTGTTGTGTGTGTGTGCGTTTTGGAGAAAAACGAAAACCTAAACCTAATTAAAATTTAGGTCATTTGTGTGGCGACGGCGAGAAGAGAAACAGAGAGATCATTGATCAACAGCACAATAATGTCACGCCAGCACACACAAAAAACTTAACTTATTTTTGCGGGTGAGGCCAGCTTGTGCTGTCCTGTTGTTGGCTCGTGCGGACTGCGAATTAAAACGATTCAGCGAGTTGAAATACTGAGTCCGCCTCACGTTTTTTTGTTAATGGGTAGCAGGTCGGCTCACATGACCCGTCCCACATTGCTATCCCTAATTAAAACACAATATTCCCAGCATAAATGCAAAATAGTGTATCAAATTAGTATAAAAGAGAAAATCACTCCCTCAGCTGAATGAGCACACACAAAGTCATATCATAAACCCAAATAAATGAGAGTACAATAGAATTTTATAAAAGAAAAATGTTAATTTAATAACTGTACATATTTCAAATTTTCTCCATCTCCTTCCTTGAGCATATTTCAATAAAAAAATATTTTTCCTTCTAACTTTAACATGTTGAACTCTTTTATAAAAAGGAGATCAATAAAAATAGATAAAAAATAAAATAATTATATAAATGCATGGATGGTGGCCCCACTCATAAAATCCCACTTACATACCTAAATATCCACACACAAGCGCGCAAAACCTGAAACAAAAATTATTCTACTTTTACTCCAATGTTAATTTTGTATAATAATACATGCTTGGAATGACAAAGCAACAAAATTGGCAATGAGTGATCCCAAGCATGAACACAAAGTAGCAGCAATCAGAAAGGTATGACCACATATGATATGATGGTAGATATCTAGGTAGAGCACTAACTATTAAGGCAAAAGACTCAACTATTCCAAATAGAGACATACTTTATATATATATATATATATATATATATATATATATTATCACCTAGTTGTAAAAAAAATATAATATGATTTTATTTTCCTTGCAAAAGAATTTGGAACAAGTACCATAGATTTTATTTACCAAATCTAAATTCCAGTCATGTGAATCCATATGTGTCAACAATCTATTGCAATATTTTTATTCAAATTTTGTTTCTTGCTATAATCGAATGGTTCTAAATTTGTGTAGAATATATGTTGTTGAGTGCTTTTACTTTATGAATTTTGAGTTCTATACTTGTTAATTAGTTAAGTAACAAGTTCTTAGAGTTAGAATTTACATTGGGTCTTGAGTTTGTGTGACATCATTGGAATCTATTAGCTATCCTATTTTTCAATTTTTCCATATTTGAGTGTTTACTGAAAATTATTTAATGCAATTTACTCCGTGAGAATTAAATTGTGAAATTATGGATTTAAGTACATTTGGGTGTCAAGAAATAGCAGGAAAAAAAGCTCATTAAAATACAAAATAAATAAAAAAATGATAAATCAAAGACATGATGCTATATGAATTGCGCCCAGCGCATTGAAGATGCGCCCAACTTGAGTTTTAATTTTTCCAGATTTATCAAGATTAATTGCTGCACTTATTTACTGAAATTCCAATGATACTCTTCGATTTATTGATTCAATTTTCATTGTTAAAACTTCAGAGACCGAAATCAAAAACAAAAATAACATTAAATCAAACAAGTGCATTCATCATTTGCTACAATTTCTTTTATTAATTTTGGTTTTTGTAACCCATTCTAGAGTCAATCTTAGGTTTTGTTCTTGAGTTCTAAATTTTGTTTTAAACTTTAATTTCAATTTGTCAATTCCTTATTATACATTTGTGTTTATCAAATTGAAATTCCTTTTGAGTCGTCCTTGCTTCAAATTAAACTTTTGTTTTTAAATTTTGTTTGACCTTTAGTTGGAGTGTTGAAAAATCTTGGTAAATTTGGAGCTATGATTTGGAGAAAAATAACTCACTAAAGAAAGGAGGACATTTGAACATACAAGGTTGAACATCCTAAGGAGAGTAAGTAAAAGGAAGAGGCATAAAAAACAAGAGAAGGAAAAATACTTGAGAGGCAAAGTGTAGGAAGAAAAATGTGCAAAAAAGAATTTGAATGTATTTCATTTGAGTTGTATTTGTTCAAACTTCAATTAGTGGATCAATCTTTCCACTTTAGTCGGTGGGTGTGTCTCCAAGGTCCAGGTACCAAGGAGTCTCACCTAGGAAACGACTAGTTTTAATTCTAAATAAGTGTTATAGTTTTATTTGTTATCTTTTTGTGTTGTTAAGTTTGACATGTCATTTGTGTTTCCAATAATTTGCTTAGAGAAAAAATTGTGAAGTGTGTTGGGATAGTATCTGGCTAGGAAATGTTTGGTTATTAAGTGATCCTCAGCGGTCCACTTCCCTTTCTTAGGAACCTACCTAGTGCACCGAGCTTAGCTTTTCTCTTTGAGATTGTTCTTAATCTTGTTAATATGTCTAACCATTCTTCTCAACATAGTAGCAGTGACTCAAGTTCTTCTAAAAATATTTTCAAACAAATTTCAGAGTACTTGTAGTCACTACAACTTGGAGAATTCAAGATGAGAGGTAAAGAGAAAAAGAAAGAATTGAAAGAGAAGTTCATCTTGCAATTCTAGAAGAGGAAGTTAGGTTATTAAGAGAGACAAAAATATGAAATTTTGTATGAAAAAAATAAAAACAAAAAAAAATTTACATATAAGGAATCTAGGTCAGGGGATTCTCCTTCTGAAATAGGGAGTTTAAGAATTAATGATTACTATAAACCCCAACCTAGGAGACTTAGAAAAGAAAGCAGGAAACGTGAACCCAGAGTTGACTTACCTTACTTTCATGGGAAGAACAATGTTGAAATCTACCTAGATTGGAAATGAACATATAACAACTTTTTGTCTGTCACCTAGTTAGTGAAGAAAGAAAAGTATCGTTGAGCACTTTAAGCATTCAGAGTAATGCTATGTATTGGTGGACTTCCCTCGAAAGAGAGACGCCTCCATATTGAACCTCATATTTTATATTGGAATGATCTTAGGAGTGCATTGAGGTATCACCATATTCCTTCTTACTACAATAAGAAGATTATGGACAAGCTCCAAAGGCTCTAACAGAAAAATATGAGTGTAGAAAAATATAGGCAAAAGATTAAGTTATACATAATGCGAGTGGCCATCGGGGAAGAAGAAAATATCACCATATCTAGGCTCATGAGTGGTCTCAATCTTAAGATAATAGATAAAGTGGAACTTTTTCCCTACAAGGATCTTATGACTTGGTTCAACTTTTCATCAATGTGGAACAGCAAATTTGAGAAAAGAACCAAGTCGTAAAGAAAGTTATTACTCTGCTCTTATCTAGAGAAAGAGTACAAAAAGGAGGGAAGTTTTTCAAAAGATAAAATTAAAGAAGAACCCTCTAAGAAACTAGAAAAAGTAAAAGATGTGCAAACCTTCCACGCACACACTAGAGATATTCAATGTTTTAAATGCCTTGGTAGAGCTCACATAGCATCTCAATGTCCCAACAAAAAAACCATGATCTTAAGGGGCATAGATGATATAATATCCAGGATGAGGAATCTAGTGAGAGTGTTGCATCAGAAAAAGAGAAAAGTGAGGTTGCATATCCATTTGAAAGATTTATTGATGATTTGTAGAATCCTCAGCAATCAACCTAGTGTTAAATAAGAGTCACAAAGAGAGAATATTTTTCTACACGCTACAAAGTTTTAGAAAATATTTGTTTTCTTATTGTTGACAATGGCTCTTGCTGCAACTGTTATAGCACTAGGCTGGTTGAAAAACTTAATTTTTCAGTCATTCCCCACCCTAAGCCTTATAAACTGCATTAGTTGAACGAAGATGGAGTTTTGGCGGTAAATAAACATGTGAAAGTCAAGTTTTATGTGGGTAACAACAATGACAACATTTTGTGAGATGTAATATCCATGGAAGCTTGTCATGTTTTATTAGGAAGACCTTGGAAATTTGATAAGAAAATTATGTACAATGGTTGCACTAAAGAAATAACTTTCACCCACCAAGAGAGGAAGTTTCTACTTTTTCCTTTACACCTTCACATGTAATAGAGGATCAACTAAAAATGAAAAAGAAATTCAGAAAATCAATAAGTAGTCCTTAGGGTTGATTTTTAGGCATGGAAGAAAAGTGCTCCTTCCCACAAGGTCATTCAAATGGAGACAAATTCAATAAAATAAAAAAATTCCTATCTGAACAACCTCTAAGCCTCCTTCTGAAACTAGTACTTTACCTCCTCCTGTCAAAGAACTTTCGAAAGAATTTGGTGATGTGTTCCCTAAGGAAGGACCAGTTGTACTTCCACCTTTCAGAGGCATAGAATATCAAATAGATTTAGTTCTTTGAGCTAGTCTACCAAATAGACCAACATACAAAACTAATCCATATGAAACAAAGGAGATAGAATCCTAGGTTTAGGAATTGAAGGAGAAGGGTTGGGTTTAGAAAGTCTAAGTCCTTGTGTTGTACATGTCTTATTGGTGCCAAAAAAATATGACAAATGGAGAATGTGTTGTGATTATAGAGCCATAAATAATATCACCATTAAGTACAAGCATCCAATTCCTAGACTTAATTACATGCTTGATGAATTGCATAGATTCACTGTGTTTTCCAAAATTGATCTAAAGAGTGGTTATCACCAAATCAGAATTAAAGAAGGTGATGACTGGAAAGACCTTGGTAAGATTGAGTCTAGTTTGGCTGAGTGTAGGTCAAGTCGAGTCAAGTCAGATTTAGATTAAGTGGATCTAGGTGTAACCAAGGCCAAGTTGAGTTGGGCGTATTTTTGACCGAGACATCAAGCCCATATCGGGCTAGGGCCATGTCAAACTAAGTTGATTTTATCCATGTCAAGTCAAGTTAAGCCAATCTATTCCTAGGTTGAATTGAGTCAGTTTATCCCCATATTCAATTGAGTTGTGTTAGGCTTAGGTCAAGTCAAATTCAATCAAGATTAGGTTAGGTTAAACCAAGATCGAGTTGAGTTAATGGGTCTAGATCAAATAGAGCTCAGGTGTGATCAAAATGGATTGAGTCAGGTCGGACCAAGTCAAATTAGACCTATGTCCAACCGATACACATATCAGATCGAATAGGTCAATCATACACCAAATTTAGTCTAATTAACAAAATAAGTTTAATCTAGATTTAATCCAATTTAAATTTAATTGAAAAAATTTAAATTAATATGATTTAATTAAAATAAATCTGCATTTTAAATTCAATCTATTCTATTGGATTTGTATTGAATATATACTTATTTTTTAAAATTCAATCAATAAACACCATAATTTATTGTTTTAGTTATTTGCAACAGCAATCAAATCCACATCACATCGGTAAGAAAAAATTATTTCATAAGTAACTTACAAGTAATAGTGTATGCAGTGAAAATATGGTGACATTGTATAAAGAAGAATTTCATTTAACAGGATTATGCAAAGAATAAGAATTTTAGGATGAAGATTTGTGTATTATTATCATGACAGGTGTACTATGCAAAGCTTATAGAAACAGATATTTTCAACTTTCAATGAAACAGCATTATTTTTCAAATAAATTACAATAATGTTTGCATTTGTTCAATATAAAAGTATTTTAATTGAATCTTTAGTATTATTTTGTGTAAAAATGCTCTAAATCGTTAAACGACGAACATAATTAATAATCTTTAGTATATAACTTTGTCTGTGTGTGTAGAGTTACTTTTTCTTATTAGCAGAGATTTTACACCTTATGAAACTTGGGAAAACCGTGTGCATAAAGAAGCTATCCAGAATTAAATGAAAGTATATATACCCATTCCATCTTCCAATGGATATATTCCTACAAATTGTTAAAGTGGAAAATCAAAATGAATTTTATTCAAATCTTCTAAATAGCAACGAAAATTCAATAAATAAAAAAACTCAAATATAATAATTACTACATTGCAGGCTTCTGGTAAAAATGGTTTAATTTTAGGAACAACTCTAAATAAATAACTTGTTCTGAGAAATCAAAGTCTAAATTTGGAAAGGTTACCGGAGCAAAGCAAGAATTCCACTATTTTCTTCCTTTGTTATAGGACATAAAAACCAAACTAACATCTTTGTCTGCTAAACCACAACCAACCAAAGATATCAATAACTGGAACAGAAAATGATGACGGGATTCTCCCAAAAATATATGTAATATATAATAGAAGAAAGAAAAGCAAAAGAAGTAAAGAAAAAAATTATGACAACATACTCTGCAAACGCCCCAAATGTCACCACCACGAATATTACATCCCAATTTAAAAAAATCATCATCACCTAAATCAGAGAAACCTCATCTCATACTTGCCTCCTAGAGGAATCCCCAGTTTCTTTTATGCAGGGTGAAGAATCTGATTCTTCGGCCAAAGATTCTAGCATGCATGCTACCTCACTTGTATCGTCCAGATAATACTTTGCTTTGCTTGGCTTTTGTCCAACCGTACAGGCAAACACAGAAGCATTGGTGGCAAGAATATTCCTTGAGATTGCACTACTAACTATTTCAAACATGTCCTCATCTGATCTGTCATCACCAACACACAGCACAAAGTCAGCCTGGTTGCCTTTACCTTCCATTGACGAAAATATCCTTTCGGCCACCAAACCTTTGCTCACATCCTGCAAACAAAATCAACCAAATGAAATCAGATTAATCACTCAATAATTTCCCCCTGAGGGTGCCACAAGTGTTTAAGCATATCAAATCACTTATAAGTTCATGACAAGATTACATAACAACCACCAGCTGCTATGCTCTCCCGATGCATTCAAGATTCTGAAAATTTTAACCTCTGAACCCTTCAACAAGAAGCATCAATTGTATCCAAAAAAAGGGGATTTTATCAAAGCAGAACATCAGAACTATGAAAGAGAATATGTGAGATTTGGAAAAACATAGGCCAGGTTCTATCTGTAGTCCAGCGTAGGGAAAGTTCCTCATCTTTTTTCTACTTTTTGTAACAAAATATTCCTTCCTTCGGTTCCAATAACCTATTTATTTACCACTTTTTTTAACAAATTAATGGCACAGGTAACATTACAATGATACAGTTGCAGAAGCATTAATGAACTCTCAGCGGTTCACACAAACTATATTTTACAAGATTCCTACTTCAAATGCCAAATTAACAGATTTTTTCCTAGTGCCACCAAGAAAATATGAAAGCAAAACAAACAAATATAATGCAGCACATTATGAAAAATATATAAAACTAAGCTTGGTACATATGCTCTTTTTTAGGGTATGATACAACTTAAAAATCCAAACTCAGGAAAGTAGCATTTTAGAAAGGAGATTCTAAAAATGTTCATTTTCTTCTCAGAGAAATTATATATACCTGTGGTTTTACTTCAACAATAAACTGGCCACTCTTCACAGCAACAGGCTCATTAGCCAAAACACTTTCTAGATGATCTAACATTTCCTTAGCCTGAGCAGATCCAAAACCAAGGTCTGCATCACGGTACTGCCAGACTAAAGCACTTTCTTTTCTTTCAATTGAGGAACCATCAGTTGCCTCTGTATATAGTTTCATCACAGGTTCAGCTATCTGCATCCATCCAAAGTCGGAGGACTTACCACAAATCTCCCATTCTCCATTGTGGCCCCATCTAAATAAAACAATGTGTTTAAATATAGAAATTTCCATGTTACCAAATCAGAAAATGCAGGACAGAATTTAAGGACTGAAGATCAAGAGAGATGAGAAGCTATATGTTAGCTAATCGCAGAAATACTGAGAAACATTTTCAGAAACAAAATCCCACTCGACTGGAATTTCTTCCTGGCATGGCTGTCAGAAGCCGATGTGTTCTCGACAACGATTTGAACTACATAGCATGACTTACAAACACCACTTGCAAAACCAGATATAAATAGTGTAATATTATATTGGATCTGTTCAATTAGACTTTAAGATCACTTTGATCCTTGTAATGGGCTGGTCAAACAGAGAATAAATGAAAATTACTGTAACCTGATTTATTCCGACAAAAAATGGCACTTTCCAACTCTTCAGCATACATTGTATGATGAAGGTGCCTAAGATATGTTTCATATGACAAGTACAAAAAGCAATCTTTGGAGAACTAATATTAGCAAAACAGACAAAGTTCTGACATTTCAGAGAGATGGAGAGAGAACAGACCTCAAGAAGTACCCATGTTCTGCGGCAATTCCAAGTTTTTTGCAGGGAGCAAACCAGTCACTTAAGCTATTTCTTCCCCTTCCACTAACAATGAAAACAATATTTTTGGGGTCTGCACTAAGTGATTCCATTATAGACAAGACCTCCTTGCTTGGACTCTTATTAATGGAGTTCTGCGGCATCACAGTACCATCATAATCCAACAAAATGGCCCTACTCCTTGCTCTCTTGTAAGCTGAAACCATAGCATCAATCGATAGCTTTTTAAAATTAGGGTCAAGTGCCACAACTCTAAATCCAAAGCTTAGACCTATTCCCCAACATCTTTTCCTTAAAAGGTCTGTGCAAGCCCGCTCCATGTCTTGCAAAAAACTATGTGACCAGTAAGCCACATCATGGGTGCTGACATACCGGTAATGCTTCTCATGCCGCAACTGTTTCTCCCCATCACTCATTGAGATAGCCTCATTCATTGCCTCTGAAGTTGCTTCAACATTCCATGGATTGACACGGATTGCCCCACTAAGTGATGGAGAACACCCAATAAATTCTGATATCACTAGCATACTCTTCTTTGGGTCACTGACATTGGAACATGATTCAGAACCAGATATTCCCTGTCTACAAGCAACGTATTCATAAGGAGTTAGGTTCATTCCATCCCTTACAGCTGTGACAATAACACACTCTGCAATGCTGTAATAGGCAACTTTTTCAGCAATAGATACTGCTCTATCAACAAAAACAATAGGTTCATAACCAGGCCGCCCAAACACTCTGTTGATCCGGGTGCAGCTTTCTTGTATTTCAGCATGTATCTCCTCCAGATGTATCCCTTTACCTCTAGCAGGATTAACTATCTGGACCAGAACAGCTCTTCCTTGCCATTTGGGATGTTGTCTGAGCATCTGCTCCATCGCCAGAATCTTCAAATTTATGCCTTTAAAAATGTCCATGTCATCAACACCGAGTAAGATAGTTTTTCCTTCAAATTGCCTTTTGAGCTCCTTAACCTCGGCCTCCTCAACTGCCATTCTCATGACTGAATCAATCCGGCCCATGTGAATCCCAACAGGCATAATCTTAATACTGATTGTCCTTCCATAATACTCCAATCCTAAATAACCCCTCTTAGACTGATACTCCAGACCCAGCATACGACTGCAGCAAGAAAGGAAATGACGAGCATAGTCAAAGGTATGGAATCCGATGATATCAGAGTTTAGTAAAGCTTTCAGTATCTCTTCCCTGACAGGAAGAGTCCTGTAAATCTCTGATGATGGAAAGGGGCTATGCAGGAAAAATCCCATTTTAACCCTGTTAAAACGCCTTCTTATAAAAGTTGGCAACACCATCAAATGATAATCATGAATCCATATGTAATCATCCTCAGGGTTTATTATTTCAACTACTTTCTGAAAAAATAGCTTGTTTGCTAGCACATAAGCTTCCCACATGGTACGATCAAATCGGTGGCTTTTGTCTGTTGAAAATGGTAACATGTAATGAAAAAGTGGCCACAACTGCCTTTTACAAAAACCATCATAAAATTTAGCCAAAACATCAGCGGGTAGAAATGTCGGAACACATTTGAATTTATCCAATAAATTCTGAGACACGTCATCCTGTTCTGCTGGATCAATGTCAACGCGTAAGGAACCAACATAAAGAACTTCCATGTCATCCGGAAGTCCATCCTTAAGCTGTAAAAGTAACGAATCTTCATTCCAACTGAAAGACCATCCTTTGTTGTCCTCTCTTCGCTTTGCCTTCAACGGTAACTGGTTAGCCACAATGATCATTCTATCTGTAGTAACTGTCGACGGGTTATCAGAGGAAACACTAACTGCCTGATCATCATCTACCTCAGTGAGAAACCCTGGGACACTCATAACCCTCGGCATTCGCCTCCTCTCCCTAGACTCCCTGCCCCCCATTGCCGGGAAATTCCCAGAGGCCAAATCTAAAAGATTTGTATACGATCTGGACATCATCTTTGCGCCTTCCTAAATAATACACTAACCCACAAAAGTCCTTCACACTGCAAAATCAACAAAAACAACGGTAAACAAAAACCCATTAATCATTGAAGACACAAGAACAACATAACACACAGCTTTCAAACACAAACACACACGCGCATTCTCATACATCAACACGTTAGAACTGGATTCATTAAGTGATAAATAACCAAACACACTTTACAACAACACATACACACTTTCCTGGTGGCAAATAGTTACCACTATACCAAAATGAAGACACATCGCACACATCGCACACACGCACACGGTAATTCGGGAACACATATTCCAATCTTAGATACTATGCAAAAGCCCCAAATTCTTGACCCCCAACATAGGTTACATCACATTGAGCACAGGAACAGATACCCTCTACAAGGGTTTCAAAAAAAAATAAAAAACCCCATTATTCCAACAAAACTTAAGATATTTTCCGACACAAAGGGATCGACGAAAATCTCACCCGATTAAAAAACCAAACAGAAAAACAAAAAAGACGCCCTCTTTATTGTCCAGAACAGAAAAGGGAACAGCACTGGAAAATTGAGAAAACGGGGAATTGAAATGAAAGCAGACCTTGTTCGATTGAAGCAATGACAAGAGAAGAAGAGATTCCTTATTGGCAACAGTAGCAGTTTGGAGCTGAAAAATTAATGGGAAAATTTAGAAAAATAAGCCAAAAAAGGAAAAACTAGGGTTTCCTTATTTACAAGATCTTCCCCCTCTTTCTCTTTCTCTACCTCTTCTCCCTCTTTCTTTCTTCCTCCTCCTTCTTCTTCTTCTTCTTTCAGCCCGAAACGAATTACGAATTAGGAAAGCGTTATAGTGAAAATATAGAAACGCAGATTCACAGAATTAATATAAAATTTCACAAACCGAATATTAACTATTTAATTAATTAATTAATACACATTCATAGGAACTGAGGCGAAAGCCAAATATGTCCAATTTTTTCGTTTTAAAAATATTATTTGTCTCTCTCTCTTTTAATTTTTTTAAGCACAACAAAATCATGGCCTCTTATCTACAGTGGAGTACGATGGCGCCATAGGGACAACGCGCTGGCGTGACCAGCCAATGTCATGCCGCGTACACTCGCGCGTGGCCAATGGAAGTTGCGGTGAGGGAACGAGGGTACAGCAAGGGGTGAGGTTAGTGTAACTTTATAAGAAATTGGATAAGGTTGGGTTGGGAAGTGAGTGTAGCGAAATGCCAGCAGGCAACACCCGGCGAGAGCATTGACCACGCGCTCTGCACGTGCTGCTGACCTAACACGTACTCGCAGTACGTTGGCGCGTCACTGTGTTGCACCCACCACGCGGACAGGGGTAAAAAGGGAAATGCAGAAGCAAAAAATAAATTATGAGAAGTGGAAAATCACCGCAGAGGAGAAAAAGTGAAATACTAAGAACTACACATCATGAATGCATGACATCAATCTTTAACATAATCATTCATCTTTATTCTCACACTCTATCAGTTTATCATTTAATTACGATTTTATTTCTTACATTTTTTACTAATTCCTCTCTCAATAATTATATCCAACTACAT
>Ga0123341_1002790_pt1 | contig 14633 bp, 8 predicted proteins | sample Turbeapinknodule_FD_89959 | JGI IMG/M metagenome (GOLD analysis project Ga0123341, IMG submission 89959) | Root nodule microbial communities of legume samples collected from Mexico - Turtle bean Mexico pink nodule | ecosystem: Host-associated > Plants > Roots > Nodule | place: Mexico: Nepantla... | reverse complement strand
CTGAAAAAATAGTGTTAGACGAGTTTATAAGAAAGTGAGATAAATTATTTAGGGAGACATTTTCTCTTCAATTTTGAAAACTCAATTTAATTTTTTTATGTATGTAGTGAGATTCATTTGACATATGTCCAAAGATAAAGCTAAAATCATCTTATTCTAATAACTTACAATGCATGTACAGGTAGACATATACACTATTATTATATCCATAGTTCCACATGGCATTGCTTCATGCGCAAATGTAGAACACATGAAAAACAAAAAATATTAATATGGAATTATTCCATTGCCGGCACCATTAATGTAATTCTATGCTATGTGCATATTCTCATTCTTTTCTTATTTAGTTTATTAGTTGTATTCTTCAAAAAAATAAAGCCTTACAAACCCCACTTTGATTAAATATGTAAGTCAAAATAAGAATTTTAACAAGTTTTGAATACCAAAACATGAATTCACAAAAAGGTAAAATTGCAAAAACACGACAGAGTAATAAAATAAAAACTAAATTTTAGGCGGCATGCTTTTAACTCAAATGCAAAGTTTAGGCGGTGCAAATCTTCGTAAAAGCAAAATTAACGCGAAATTTTGTTTTAATAAAAGAATTTAACTTTAGTTATGAAATTTTTGCTTAAATAAAAATAAAATAAAATAGAAAACCTCTCATTTAAGTGAAAATTAGCTGGATATTTTTGAACTTATAGTAAGGTGAAATTAAAATATTATCAAGTAGTTATATATTGAGTGGAGTCAATGGTTGATGTCTATAATCTACTATTTGTGTGTGAGACTCACTAGAATAAGTGGTTGATGTCCATAATCTACTAAGACATATGAATTATTTAGTATCTGATGAAGGTACAACTTGTATTTTAGCTTGGTGAGCTATGGTAAAGCGAATTCAATGAGATAGTCTCAATCACATAAACAAGAGTACCAAGTAGTGAGGAGCTAGAAAAAGGACATATTATGCATGTTTCGAGATTATAGTAATGTATACTAGATTATGGTAAGACCAACAGTAGTCTTACCTGGTAGGTAAAGTAGTCAGATTGATCGAAGATATTCAGAGTGGTTCACTACAATATAACTCACAAGTGTTATTTTGTGAGTTTAGACATAAGTGTCATGTCTTCTAAAAGATATTTCAATTGTATGTTATTTAGTGTATATGATGAGATCAATATGCATAAGAATGATGTAATTATGTCTATTTACATAATAATATTTTTTATGAATTATTATTTTTTAATTGTAAGCTTCCTTTATGTTTATAGATTGTTTGATTAACTGTGTTTTTTTTTTACATGTGGTTAAAGAGTTATATTCATGAAAAATAAACTTAGGGACATACTTAAGAATAACTACTTCAATTTTTGTAAAAGAATTAGGCTATGCCCATAATATTCTTAAAAGTTTCTTTTACAAAAATTTAGTTAAACACAACTTATATAAATATAATTTTCATAAAACCACATTTATACGTAAGGAAATGAGGACCCACAAGTTATTATGTTCAATTCATATACATAAAGGTTTTTACTACACTCAATTAAAAATAGTCACTTATGCTAAAATATTCTTCATAGAAACCTCTTTAAATTACATCTCAAAGTAATTTTTTACTATTTTTTTACAATAAATAACTGACATTTTCTAAAAATATTGCTTAATTTCCATAAAACGACCAATGGTTACAAGGAATATTATAAAAACAAATAAATGAAGCCTTCCAACTTTAAAAAGTAAAACCCAGAGAAGTAAATGAAAATAATATATTAGACCTTCTTTAATATTCACTTAAAAAAAATTATTTATTAAAACTTGAAAATAAATAAATGATGAAAGAGTATTTTAGAGTTTCTTTACCGTGCCATTAAAAATGCCTAATTTTTTTTTTAAAAAAAGAATTCTTTATTTGAAACTTCAGCAAAATTCGAAGAAATACATGAATAAAGAATCTTGAAGAAATAAACCATAAAAGCATGTTTTAGAATTTCTATAATGTAGACTTAAAAAGACCTAATTTTTTCTTCATAAAAACGACTTCTTTACTTTACTTGGGACTTTAGTAAAACTCGAAGAAATAAATGATGTTATAACTTCTTTAAATGTGCAATTAAAAACACCTCTTTTTTCTTCAAAGAGTGAAAGGTTTTTTGAAATAAAACTTTTCAAACGAACGTTGTAACTTATTATTTCAGGGTTGACCAACATTCTTAATATCCATTTAGTGTATTATGCTGTTATTATGCGTTCCTTTTCAATTATTGAGTTTTTAAAAGTTTTTTATATTTATTTATACGTTGTTTTTGTGTTTAAAGCAATACTATTTTTTTATCAGTTATCTTTATTTTTAATTTAATATTTAATTAATTTATATATAGTGGCATTAAAATAAAAAAAAGTCATACAGTTATTCTCTTAGATAAGACTTTTTATAATGAATACAATTGTAGAATAAAAATCTTCAAAGATTTTGCATAAAATGTTGTTGGGAATAAAATAAAGAGAAATTAGAGAAATAGTAATAAGTTTTTGAAAGTAGGTTTGCTACACGTTTGGTTTTATATTTAAGAAAGTGTAAAAATAGATTTAAATAAAGTTAGTTAATTGATTTAGGTTAGAGAGAGAAAATATTGAATGATATTAATAAGAGAGAGTTTAACGTAAAAATGAATGATAAGAGAGGGAGGATTTAATAGGACCGCATTTGAGTGATATTGGTGTGTTGTGGTCAAAGCAAAGTAAAGCGTAACTGTCCATTTCCCAATTAATTCCAATCAATTGTAATCAAAATGGTTGATCACCGTCCATTTGAGCAGGTCAACATTCAACGTTCATTCAATACTACTACAACATTACTATCTATCTATTTATCTATGTATCATAGTTGCATTAAGAAGTGTAATATCTTGAGAAGCCAAATACATTTTCATGGACCTCATCAGAAACCAGGCCCACATTTTCTTCATTTAGCCACGCCACACATAGTGTGGACCAAAAACCCAAAACAACCCATTCCATTCTCCAATCTTTACTACACCTTCGCTGGCCCATGCTAAAACTTTTAACCATTCCAAAATCTTATCTCACATGTGCCACTGACCTATAACCTATAACATAACATATCAGCGACAAAACACTCTCTTTGTTCTATTTTGTCCTCTTGTTTTGCCTCCTTGCCTTACCAATACCAAACTACTTCAAATAAAGAAAGAAGAAAAACAAAAGATTAAAGCAATTGTTGGCCCATTGGCAACTTTTCTTCCTCTCTCCGCTTTTTTCAATTAATTAATAAGTTGGAAATGAAAAGTAAATAAATTATATACACGCAGGACAGAAGCGCGTGCGATATGCTGGAAGCGGTGAAAACAGCCTTGTAAAAACTGAAACGTAAGCGACAGCGAGAGTGTTTTTTTTTTTTTTTAGTTTTAAAGCTCGTGATAGTGTGATACATTTCATTACATTAGAGTACATATTTAAACAACATGATACCTTGTTTCTTCTATTTATACTAAAAAAAACATGATACCTTCTACTCTTTCCCAAACTCCACTCACACAATTCCCACCACTCTTTTTCTTATGGTGTTTCGCCGGATAACCAGTGCCATATTTCCCTCCATCTTCTTGGCCAATTCGGATTCCTGAACCCCCACCCAATGGCGCTGCTCACAATTATCGTTTTCCTCCTCCAACTCACTTCTAATGTTCGAGTCAACTCGGAGCCGACTCAGGACAAGCAAGCGCTCCTTGCTTTCCTCTCCCAAACCCCACACTCCAACCGCCTCCAATGGAACGCTTCCGCTTCCGCATGCGACTGGGTGGGCGTCAAATGCGACGTCTCACGCTCCTTCGTCTACTCGCTCCGTTTACCCGCCGTCGACCTCGTGGGTCCGGTTCCACCCGCCACAATCGGTCGCCTCTCCCAGCTTCGGATCCTCAGTCTCCGCTCCAACGGCCTCACCGGCGAGATCCCGGGCGATTTCTCAAACCTCACCCTCCTCCGCAACCTCTACCTCCAGAAGAATCAGTTCTCCGGCGAGTTCCCTCCGAGTCTGACTCGCCTCACTCGACTCACTCGCTTGGATCTCTCCTCCAACAACTTCACCGGGCAAATCCCTTTCTCCGTCAACAACTTAACCCACCTCACTGGCCTCTTCCTGGAACACAACAGCTTCTCCGGAAAAATCCCTAGCATCACTGCCAAGCTTGTCGACTTCAACGTTTCCTTCAACCGCCTCAACGGTTCCATTCCGGAGACGCTCTCCACTTTCCCCAACTCCTCATTCGCCGGAAACATAGATCTCTGTGGCCCGCCGTTGACGGCCTGCAACCCCTTCTTTCCGGCTCCGGCGCCGTCTCCCTCCTCCAATTCAACCCCTACCAAGACGCATAAGTCCAAGAAGCTCTCCACGGGCGCCATTGTCGCAATCGTAGTCGGGTCCGTTCTCGTCGCGGCGTTGCTGCTTCTGCTACTGTTGCTGTGCCTCCGGCGCCGGCGCCGGCAGCCAGCGAAACCGCCGAAGCCTGTGGCGGCGGCGCGTGCCGTGGCGGTGGAGGCGGGGACGTCGTCGTCGAAAGAGGATATCACCGGGGGTTCGGCGGAAGCGGAAAGGAACAAGCTGGTGTTCTTCGAAGGGGGGATATACAGTTTCGATTTGGAGGATTTGTTGAGGGCTTCGGCGGAGGTGTTGGGGAAGGGCAGCGTGGGGACTTCGTACAAGGCGGTGCTGGAGGAAGGTACGACGGTGGTGGTAAAGAGGCTGAAGGATGTTGTGGTGACGAAGAAAGAGTTCGAGTTGCAAATGGAGGTTCTGGGGAAGATTAAACACGAGAATGTGGTGCCTCTCAGAGCCTTTTACTTCTCCAAGGACGAGAAATTGCTCGTTTACGATTACATGTCTGCCGGCAGCTTGTCTGCTCTCCTTCACGGTACGATCTTCTTCTTATCCAACACATCCCTATTTCTTTTTCTGTTTGTCTGTTTTTCTTGCTGCTTAATTCTGGTCATAGCTAATTATTGAACTCACATGCAATGCAATTCGATTGTTATAGTCTGGGAGCACCATGTTTAATTTGCACTTGCCTTTCTGGCTTTTCGTTGTGTTCATACGGGAATTGAATATTCTGTTTGGTAGAATTGACATATTTTTTAGTATTTAATTTTGCTGAATTCCTACTCCAGCTGTTGTAGTCGTGGAAGTTCATTATTTTATTTGCGGTCTCCAATATTTTATTAGTGTTGTTGCTGTTCTTGTTGTGAAGTGTTTGTTGTGTGATTAGCTTATTTGCGGGCAGTGGCAGTGGGGTGCTTTCTAAGTTGATAGTGGAGATGGGTTCTACTTACTAGTCTGTGTTATTTCTTACTGCATTATATATCAGTGGCATGTTCGTTATATTAATTTTCTTTTGGGGAAAATAGTTTAATAGAAACAGTGTTATTGTAAGTGTATCGTAAATTGGAAGTTTTGTGCAGCAGCGCAGAGTGCGCTTGTTTAATGCATGCTTCAGGAGCAAACATTCTCCACTCATGAGTGACATTGTCTTTCTTTAATTTTGCCATTCTTGCATTTCCCATAACCCAAGCAACATGCACTCATGAGAAACCAGCGTGGCTCACCGACATTATTTCTATCTCTCTTTTTTTCCTCCAATTTTTTTTTCTCTCCTTTAAAAAGAGAAAAAAGATAGAAAAATAAAGCGTGCTATTCCCTCCTCCTCCTCCTCCCAACGAAGAAGAGAAAGGCATTTGGACCACGACCATGCTACTTTTTTGCTTTTGAAAGGGTTGTGTTGAGTCGAAGCAAAAGAAAAATCCCACAAAGCACAACCTCCTTTGATCCATGCTTGTGTTTTGAAACATTTAAATTTGGCAATGTGATGAAATTATTGCATGGTGATATTGTACATGACTAAAAAGGGAAGGATGAAAAGAGCATGATCAGTATTAGTAATTAATAATATTATGTGTGTGTAATATAGATAGGGATTGGTGGAGTGGAGTGGATTGTTGATGACAATTACTTGACTAACTACATTAGCACTGGTATTGATATTGCAGGGAGCAGAGGGTCTGGGAGAACACCACTGGACTGGGACAGCAGAATGAAAATAGCGGTAGGAGCGGCACGAGGGTTGGCATGCCTCCACGTGGCAGGCAAGGTGGTCCACGGCAACATAAAATCTTCCAACATCCTCCTCCGAGGGCCGGACCACGATGCCGGCGTTTCGGATTTTGGTCTAAATCCCCTGTTCGGGAACGGAGCCCCGTCGAACCGGGTGGCGGGTTACCGGGCACCCGAAGTGGTGGAAACTCGAAAGGTGAGCTTCAAGTCTGACGTGTACAGCTTTGGCGTCTTGCTGTTGGAGCTTCTAACGGGGAAAGCGCCGAATCAAGCGTCGCTGGGGGAGGAGGGAATCGACCTCCCGAGGTGGGTCCAGTCGGTGGTGCGCGAAGAGTGGACCGCGGAGGTGTTCGACGCGGAGCTCATGAGGTATCACAACTTCGAGGAGGAGATGGTTCAGCTCTTGCAAATCGCCATGGCGTGTGTTTCGGTGGTGCCTGACCAGAGGCCCAGCATGCAGGACGTGGTGCGCATGATCGAGGACATCAACCGGGGCGAGACCGACGACGGCTTGCGTCAGTCCTCCGATGACCCTTCTAAAGGATCCGAGGGTCACACTCCTCCCCCGGAGTCAAGAACTCCTAGGTCACTCACACCTTAACAAAAGTAAAAAAGGGTTCTTGATTGAATGAAATTCGAAAAGAGGAAAGAAAGGACAACACAAGGTGGTGGTGGGTCGCTCTTCAAAAAATATTGTCAATTATGCACTGTGCTTTCTTCCCCGGCCCCGTTCCTGTCTATTTCATTTTTTTTCTTCCTATTTTTCTTTTATTATTGATTTTTACAGGTGGGAGTTTTAAAATTGTTAATCAAGCTTTGACCATTTCACCATATTTTAAGTGTCATTTACCTCATTTCTTAATTTAAATTATTTATCATTGTCATCTTTTTGTCAAAATGGAGCTTATCTTTTCATTTCGTCTTCATACAACTGTCGTATGTTACCACGTCAGCATGTGTGTTCTTTTTTTGACCCAGCGACGAGAGCAGTTGTTGCAAAATCATTGCAAAAATTGTGTTACCACGTCACTTGATTTGGATGACGCAGAGTGCTAAAGCAAAGCAAAGAAGCCAGCTTTTGATGAACATTATGAATAAAATCAGCATTTGACCTGAATGAATGATGGATGTGGTGTGGTAAGGTGGTCCGAATTCAGACGGCCACCGGCAGTGGTGGGAAAGAAAGAAATGTAGTGAGCCTGAGATGGTTGCCGTCGGTGTGCGGCGTGTCCATTTGTGAGGAAAAGGAATGAGAACAGGCTGGCCCTGTGGACTTAGTGATAGTGTGTTGGCAGTTCTGACAGATAAAAAAAAGTCTTTGACCCAACCATAGTGTGAGAGAGCCATTTACCTTTTTATTTATTTATCATATTTTATCATTAATCACTGCTTACTTGGATCCATGAAAATAACTGTTCCTGCTGAGTTTTCTGATTCCACCTATATCTTGCCAAGCAAACTGTACGCCTTGCTCCTTCGCTTTCCGTTCACATTCACACCAAAACTCTTTGTCTTTTTCTGGATGTGTAAACAAGGGAATGTTACATATACATTATAAATGAATTTAATGCTATTTTTATGTTACTATATATATAAACTAAGGCTTCTTCAATTGTAAAATTCACTTTTCTTGAGGGGAGTTTTTATATTTGTTCTAGAAACTTCCCTATCACTATGCTATATGTTACCTGTCGCCTTATAGAGTCACATGCTTCATTGGCGAACGCACAATTTCGGTACATGAAAAGCAGTTACTAGGAAGGGTTTTTTGGTTGGTTTACCTTTCCTTCACTTTTATTGTGGTTGTTGTCTCTCTTGCTGGCTGTAATCTCTGTCCTGGTTCACATATGTTTAGTTTAATTTGTTCTACTTCTGATATATTATGGTCGAAAGAGAAGAGTTGTTATCCATAGGTTGTAGGCAATTGATGGCATCTTTGCCACAGAGATCATACGCTAAATCTTATATTCTCAACCGTAAGTCCATGAAGCATTAATGCACCATCCCCTACGTTGACAAACAGCTCTACATGCCAGAGCTGGGTAATCTATAGATTAAACCCATTTAATGATTCAAATATAGCATCTAATCTATAGATTGAATATTTAAAACTGGCACTTAAATTTTTACTCAAAAATATAAATTTGCATCCGCTATAATTGTATGATAAGCCAGGGCAAGTAAAATAAATAAATGAAACATTAATGTACCATCCCCTTTGTTGAAAAAACCAGTTTACATATAAGACAGATATTATGCAACCGTTGGGAAGGTGACCCCGAGTGTGTGTTAATTCAAAGATTTTATCAATATGGAACAATATGTTGAGTGTTCAATGAATTCATTTAAGATATTCAATAATGTGAGATGAGTCAATCTGTATAAAAGATCTATCATAAATCTTCATCCAAATTCATACTCATATTTATATTCTTAACCAATAAGTATAGCATATTTTGTAATATAAATGTTTTTCCCTTCTATTTCAACCCTATATCGGAAAAACTATCAACTCTAAATAATAAGGATGCAAGAGTAAAATGAAAAATATTTTTTTTTCTCACTCACTTTTGTTTATCTTTCGTTGGAGATTTTAGATTGACTAGAGACTAAATCAATTTACATTTATAAATAGGGGCAAATTTTCCCATATGAATTATGTTTAAATTCACTTCTTAATCTGATATCAAAGTCTATCATACTTAAATTTGTTGGATATATCTTGTCACCTATCATTGAATCATTATTGAATCACCACAAATATCTAGTTTTAAGTATGAGATGGAAATATATCACTATAAGAGAGATGTATTAAACTCACCTAATATATTTTTATTCATGACACTTAATATTGTGTGTTCTCTTCCTAATTTTCATATATATATTTAGTACGTTATAATAATGAGTCACAATAATGAGATGAAGAGTGTTTGTCTTAACTTAAATTCAAACCATACATCTCTCATAATTATAAAAACATGTTGAAGTTAACTTGCACTATTAAAATAAACTCTTTTTCTTTTTAAGATGACATAATAACTAGATATGACAAAGTCTTTGTTAATCTTTCCATTAAATTATCATTCAAACTACCATCTCCAAATCTAATTGACTAAGTTAAAATATTTATTTACTAGTTTTTTTTAGGAACTTTAATGTTCAATTTCGCCCTCTACTTTTGTGTCTCATTGTGGGACATTTTAGGTTTCATACTATTATGTACATTATATGTATTAAGGACATATTTGGACGAAAGTTTTTATGAAGATTTTAAAAATAAAAATAATAAATGAAACTTTTCACAAACTAAAATTAGTTTATATATAAGTTAAAAATAAAAATCTTAAAAGGTCATTTCAATTTTTTTTTATATTTATCTCTCCTAAAATCATCCAAACACATCCTAATTATTTATAAACAAATTAATCAATCAAATATGAAAGATTCATATTATAAAGAAAGGAGATCAAATTTATTATTTATAAAAATTATTTGGAATACGTAAGTTAGATATATAGTGAAATTTTCACTTTAAACAGACCCGCACATAGAGTACAACAATAGTGTAAACATATATATTTTCTTTTCCTCAAGTAAGCAAAAACTTGGATTCTGAGATGAATCATATATGTCAGTGGTCATCATAATGCAAGATCACTCTATGACATAATTTTTATAGAGATTTTTGAAAGTATTACTAAATAAGACATAATATTTATTAGTTTACGTCTTTTTAGAAATGCATTGAAGGTATGATAAAATGTATTTAATTAAGTTTGATGGTTACGATATGATGAAATTAGGCAGGCGAAGAAAAGTGGCATGCGAAATGGGTTATCATGAAACAGGGTAACAACTGAGGAAAGGAATATTTTAAAAAATGATTAGTGAGATGGAAGAATAAGCTATATTAAATATACGTTAGAGAATCCCTGTGGTATTTGGCTGTTTGTTCAAGTTTACAAACGCTATTATTTTGCGGTTCATACAAGAAAAAAGTACGTTCATAAAGTGAAAGACTTGCCTCCAGAATTTAGATTCTATATAAAGCAAAAGCCATTTGGTACGATGGATTATGAGAGCTTCCCATCACAGCATTGGATACACACTTCTTCAATTTCCTTGGAAACCACTTTAACTATGATTAGTGTAAAGTCGTTTCACGTAATTCCTTACTAATTGCCGCTTTTGTCGGCTTCATAGTAAAAAAAAAAAATAATACACTTTTAGAAACTCCTAGGGTTAACTTTGCCTTTTGAGTGATAAAGTGTGAACAACCAAATGAGCCCACAAAAAGGGTAAGGTGCAACCCTTTTCTCTTTTTACTTTAGTTTGGCATTGTTGGCATCGTAGTCATAGGAATTTGCTTAGGTTGTTGTCTTCATTTCTACAGATTATTTTGGATTATCTTATCTGTCTCAATGTTATCATGAGTTTTAATTAACTGATGACTGATTTAGTATCTTCTGCAACCTTTTTTCTTATGACAGATCATGAACATGGGTTAAAATATCACATCTACTGCAATGAATATATTTGTTTATAACAAAAATTTCAAACTTTTGCATGTATTTCATGAGTGTGTTAATCATAAGATTTTAAAGTATTTAACAAACACTGAGGTAATCATCAATGATCAGTAGCTTTTCTTGACATCCAAGTATGCGTTTGAGGGTTTGAGGAACATAGAAAATAATGGTTTCAATGTTTGGGTGTTGAGGTTGGAAAGGAGCAAAAGAAATATGAAGTAGAAGGATTATTTCTCTCTAGAATCATGTTTGGTTTGCAGTAGTTGGATTTATTACAGGGTAGAAAAGAAAAGCCTTATAAGGAATCTTTTTTAGTCTATGATCATTATGACAAAAACATTTGTTTTGTAGTAACATATTAGTATATATGTATAGTAACATCTTAACAAACAAACTTTAGGCGTGTATTAGTGCATGTGTTTGAGGATGTCCGCAAAGTTCAACGGAGGAACAAGCCAATCATTTAGATACAGAATTGTTGTATGTAAAAATTGGATGGGTTTAAGTGTTAAGATCCGATGCAATTTTAAATATTTTGAACATGATGGCCACCCTGTGTGCTTTGCTTGCACATGAAACAACCAACTCGCTCAAATTATTGGTGCTCACTCAACACACCTTTATGTATTTTTTAATTGTATATAATTTAGTAAAAGGAGATATATAGTTAGATATTACTTCATTCACAAATGCCAAATAATGGGTTTCATCCTTTGATCCTCGGAGTGGGAGAAAAGATACGTGTTTTGGTTCACCATAAGGCCCAACCATTTGTTTGTGCCATACTATCAGCTCATTCCACATATTAGTTACTTTTTTTAATGTGGTTGAATTTAAAAATAATATTTTTGATATACCTTTTATTATGATGAAAAATATTTTAGACGTATATTAATATTATGTCTCAGGCTTGTGTAGTTATGAAAAAACTACACAAGCATATATATAAAATCTTTCTTTTAAATAATTGATAAAAAATAATGAACAAAATGATGCATTTGAGATAAACCAATTCATTTACAAAAATAGGATAAATTCCTTATTGGTGCAATACACACCCTTAACAAAAGCCATCAACAACATATAGGCAGACAATGCATTAAACAGATGTACTTGTCAAACAAAATGTATGCAATCAAAAGTCCTACATATTACAGATTATCCCTACACAAATTACATATAGTTTCTACTCGGATGTCCATTACTGCAAATTGACATTGTTGAGCACAAAAGGTGAATGTTATGTATGCACATATGATGTATCAACCTCTACTACATAGTCCATCTCTTAGGTGGACCTACAAACTTTTTGGAAATTCCATGTAGCATAGCATTTCCCAGCATTCATACAAAAAGCTAATTGTTTAGGCAGTGACTTGTTTTTTTATTGATCCCAACAGTTATCGTGGGTTCCTTCATATATAGCCTGCACTCCAGCAAAAAAGACATCAACGTATATAAGAAAACAACGTATAGGATCATCTCGTCTAAGACAACATTTTAACACAAATTTTGGGGTTTAGGTACCAGTTAGAATAACAAACAGAGATCTAGGATATTTATTTCTAATCCAGTCATACCTTCAATTGTACCCCCACATAGAAGTTGTTAAGCATCAACATTACCATTCCGAAAAATCACCAAATTCCTTTGTTTACAAATGGATCATACTACTGCAATTCACTCTCCTTTCCAAATTAAATTATGTTGGGAGGAGAAAAAAAAACAGTTTCAAAATGTTTAAAATTTTCCTTAGACCTATTATGCAATACATTCATATGCCCAACCATTTGTGGCACCCGTTCCAAACATGATTTGCATAATGGCACTCAAAGAAAGGTGTGATATTGTTTTAGGTTTAGCCATACACAGGCATAAATTATTGTTTAAATGTATAACCCTCCTACCCAAACTCATTTTAGTTGCAATTCTGTCTATGAAAACCCTTCACCAAAGTGTTTAGCGGGTTGGTAGAGATTTAACATTTCACAAGGGTGGGTCGATAGAGATTTAATCTTTCATAATGTTGTGAACATGATATGAGTTGATTTTAGGATTGTTCATTTAGGTGACACTTTATATTTATGATTGAGATAGTTAGACAATTAATAGTGAAAACCTAAGGAAAATCCACACTGGACATTAACCACAAAAAGAAAACACAATTATAGGGTGAAGATGATGACAAGATATGGTGCAGAATTAAACAATGAAAGCAATAACAAAAGGAAATGACCGAATAGAAACACGAAAGCAAATCAAGAACATATTTATGAATTGAATGGACTGACAATGGAAGGAAAATATGAAGAAAAAAGAAACTTATAAGAAATGGAGTTTGAGATGATGAACACACCACTTGGATGATGAAATGACTCCAAGATAAGTATTGGAAGCCGTCACTTGAAAGCTTTCAAATTCTCACAAAATAAGACTAAAAGACTAAGGGGACAAGCCTCACTAACATCTCACACAAAATGTGCAGAGTAATTTGAGGCCTCCTATTTATATGTGAAAGAGCCTTGAAGAACAAGTTAAATGGATAGGATGGAAAAAGAAAAAAAAATAAATTTAGTAGTATTTCATTTGCAGATTTATCAGAGAACTTGTTTTAACCATATTTCCAAATCTATCAGGTTTGTCCTAGTTTAATTGGGTTTTTTTCAAGTTCTTTTGTCAACCTATTAACATAGGGTTTCTCCCACTCAAACCATTGTATCCTCCATGTAATTAACCAAACTCATATATCGCCATTTCAAAATCCCGCTCCAGCCACCTTGATAGTTTTATCTATTGCATTCTTATACAATGTAGGAAAAAGTTCCTTGAAAAGTTTCTACATAAGCTACGGTTCCTCCCAAAATTGTACGAATTGACCATTTCCACAACTCATGCACTGTTTTTCCCAAATTTCTAAATTTGGCCGCCATTGATTCTCAAAACCCGATCTTTCTATGATTTCCTCCTACCCACAAACCTAGATATTTGAAGGGGATTGTTAGTTTCAAAACAAATAATATTTGATTGATCAACTGAGATGATATATTAAAGATGGAAAGCTATGTATTTGTACACAGAATGAACAAAGATTGTTCTAAAAAACAGGAAATAAATCTGGTAACAAACCAGTGGTTAAAACAAAATTAATTAAATCCCTAAAAATCTGGAGACTTATTCAATAAACAGAAAAAGCTAACTTGCAGGATGTTAAACACATTATCCTAACACTCCTCCTTGTTTAAATGCTGCAAACTCCCAGTTTAGTTGTGAAATCTTCGAACTTGCTGACTGGCAGAGGCTTGGTAAAGACATCTGCAATTTGATTCTCAGATTTGCAATAACAAAGAATTATATCACCATTTTTCTGGACTTCTCGAACAAAGAAAAACTTGATGTTGAAATGCTTTGTCTTTCCATGAAAGACTGGATTATTTGAGATTGCGATTGCAGCTTGATTATCAACATGTATTTTAGTGCTTTGCTTTTGTTCCAGATTTAGATCAAAGAAAATCTTTCTTAACCATAAAGCTTGATTAACATCAGCTGTTGCAACAATAAATTATGCTTCAGCAGTGGATTGAGCAACAGTTGCTTGCTTCTTTGAGCTCCAAGAGAACATGCCTGATCCAAGGGAGAAACAGTAACCAGATGTGCTCTTCATGTCATCAATTGATCCACCCCGGTCATTGTCAGAGAAACCAATCAGCTTCATTTCTTTTTGCTTCAGAAACTTCACACCAAAATTCCAAGTTCCTTTGATGTATCTAATAACTCTTTTTGCAGCTATCATATGAGTTTTGTTAGGACAATGCATGAACCTTGAAAGAATACTCACAACATTTAGGATGTCTGGTCTGGTTGTTGTTAAGTACATCAGACAACCTATCAAACTTCTAAACTCAGATTCATTAACCTTGTCAGAACCATCATCTTTGATTAGCTTCTCCTTTTGATTCATGGGAGTGTTCACAGTT
>Ga0123341_1002789_pt1 | contig 14634 bp, 12 predicted proteins | sample Turbeapinknodule_FD_89959 | JGI IMG/M metagenome (GOLD analysis project Ga0123341, IMG submission 89959) | Root nodule microbial communities of legume samples collected from Mexico - Turtle bean Mexico pink nodule | ecosystem: Host-associated > Plants > Roots > Nodule | place: Mexico: Nepantla... | reverse complement strand
GAGTTAGATAGATATGTATTAAATTCTTGAAATTTGATGTAGTATGGAAAAATAGTCAAAGTCAAATTCTCATTGATGGAAAATTTCATGCTAACTAGATAAATAGTTAAAATCAAATACCTGAAACTTCATTTGTCACATAGCAAACAAGCTAATTTTGTCTGTTGACAAAGATTTTTTTTCAAAACTTTTAAAAACACAAAAAAGCAATTACTCTACAATTTGGTCAAAAGATAAAATTCAGTTTTACTTACAGAAATTACAAACATATTTAACTCTTTCTTTTTTATCTCATTTGAAAGGTTAAACCATCTTAAAAATGGAATCCAGAATTTTATTTTCTTACAACTCTTCTAACTAAATTTGGTTAACTTTCGAAACCAGTAACCATATAGAAATAAAATAAAGAAGTTAAGTGAAATTGTGAGTCCCTTGACTAAGTGTGTTTGACAAACGTGTTAAAGTTAAAAAGCTATACAGAATATTCCCATTTATCTTCACAATCAAGCATGGTTTGCTTTAGATAGACGTGCAATACATATAAATCTTATAAGAAAATATTAAAAAATTCATAAAAAAATATTTCTTGTCATCAAATGACAACGATTCATGCTGTTTTATTTCTAAATTATTCATTATCCACTTCTATAAAAGATTCTTTACTATTGTAATAATTGTGGTAACAAGCTTAGAATAAATTTCTTAGCTCAAAAACAAAGCATAAGTAATGGGAGAAAATTTGCTCTATTTTAATATATTATGTTTGTTGTTTGAGATAAATTTCATTGTAATGTGGGTTTGTAGAAATTGCTTAATATAGTAAAAGTCACTAGAATCTTGTATTAGCATGGCAACAGTACCAATTAGTTAGGTTGCCTTGAAGAAGATATATTGAAGTATATAAGGTATATGATTTTCTCTTTAATAATTAACATTATATTTTATTAAAAGAAAAGTAATATTGAATGAGTAACTAAGAATTTTAAATTTATAAGACAAAAAATAGAGGGTAAAAGATTCCATTCAAAATTAATTAATATTAACACTGATTTCTTTTTAATAAATAAATATGACAATTACAAAAATCATGTGCTTGCTTATTTACCTTTTAAATAAAATTAGCAAGATTAAAGTTTTTTTTATTGTACTAAAAACTAATATTGTATTAAACCTACTTACCCAAACCAACAAACTATTAAAAACCTTATTTAAGTAAAAAAAATTTAAATGGTTTAAAAATAATTTTAACTTATGAAAGAAAATTATACTTTTAGTTTAAGTAAAGATTGTATACATTTACAATTTAAAGTATTTTTACATTATCATTCAATTATAAATGATAGCTATGATAAATTTGTTGATTTTTAAAATAAATACTTTTAAAGTTACCTTTATAACTATTTTCATTTAGACAATATTTTATCCTACTTTTCTTTATTTTTCTACAATTAATTTGATTCAATTTCATTTCAAAATGTAATTTGTCCATACTAATCAATTAGGAACAATAATGAAGGTTGAATTATAGGGATTAGTCCATCGATCTTTAATGAAAAATAACAAGTTAGGGCTGAATAATTTATATATGTTTCTGAATTCGTCCTTTAATCTTTAAATTAATTAATGTTGAATTTTCAGTATCTTCCTATCTTCATCTTTTATTTATTTTTTTACAAAAGCCTAAAATAACATAAAGTTTGGATTTACAATCGAAAGTAATCATAGTATAGTATGAGTTAATAAAAACAAATCAAACTTCTGCTTACTCACAAAACCACCAACAAAATTTCCCTGTACTGATACAAACATAAAGAAGTTCTTCCATACTTCCTTCCATGTGTTTATAACTATAAAAAATAGGATAAGATATAAATTATTTTTCCAAACCCCCCTAGACATCATTAACCTGATTACTATTGGTTCCAATCTAACTTGATAGTTTATGCATTTGATATAGATAAATCATTAGGAAGAGTAAGTGTAGCTTGTAGAGATTAATCCTTGTATGGCATACTATGAACCAAGAAGTTACTATACAAGACATTCATGAGCTATCTAAAGAGAAGTATCACCTGCAAGATGCAGCTATCCAAAGAAAAAAAAACTGTTGACCATTGTAATTTAACCCATTGATTGAGGTAGCTATAGAATACAATTGAAGAACTAACTCTATATTAACAGAGTATGGGCTAAAGCCTATGAAAGGCAAGGCAAGGCAACTAAAGCTCTTCCTGAAAAACTAGTACCAATGATAAATATTTCAGTTATATACCATCCTTTGTCTCCATGAAAAATCTACATATGGCTTGGTCTCCTCTTCCCAGAATCTGTTCTCAAACGCTTTACAGGATTTGCCCAACCAACTGACCCACCAGACCCATTTGAATGTTGAGATGGCTGACTACCCCATCTACCATCCTTTGGAGTTGAACCTGACCCTGGACTTTTTATAGCACCAGGTGGAGAAACAGGACATGCTGATCCACTCCTGCCCTTCCCCAATGACTTTTCCCTGTCATTTCTTTTCTTCTTGCACACAACCAACTGACCTGGATGAGTAAGCATTGGAGGATTATCCTGCTGAGGTTGCTCACGCGCACTGCTGCCACCACTTCCAGTCTTGGACTCCTTCAAATGACCTTTGAACCTGGTGCTTTCGCCATTAGAAGCAGATGGCGGCTTCTGTGAAGGGATTGGATCGGTTTCCACATCGTTGGTCGCTCTGTGCCTTTTGCTGGAGCCAACTGTCACTTGCCTTGGGGATGCGGCGGTACCAGCCGGAATTTGGCTGGTGAAAGAAAGTGCACTTCTTGCTTCTCCAAAATCTGTATCCGGGAATGCGATTTTCAGGATGTCAAAGAATAGATCATGAACCTTCCTTGCTTCAGATCTCACCTGTAAATAATGATCATTCAGAACTTTTAACAGTTACAAAAATGGAGATCACATGAACAATCCTAGTCTCTGTCAATTTTAGGTCCTTTGAAGTGTTGACAGAAAATCAGACCTGCTATATATGCCTAAATATCTGCCAAATTGTCTTTGGACACATAAATTTTCCAAATACTGTTAGTCAGGTTTTGTTTCCTTCACTTTGTACAATAACACGGATAAGAAATCTCACCTCAAATGAATATCCATAGAAATGCATTGAACCCCTTAACATGAACTGTACATCAAACACGAGCTCCATTACTCCAGTATAATCCATTCTATCAATCCGCTGGTCAATCTTCCGTAAATCCAACAGACTGTTCCCAGATCCACCTGCATACCCAGAATTCTCAATCCTCTTCCACAAATCTGTCAGCAAAGGTACAATCTGATGGCCTTCCTTGTCTATTTTCCTTTGGAGCTTGCTAATTACATTTTTGCACTGCATGTGAACAAGTTGTGTGAGGTCATGTACTTACATTAGAAATCTACAGGAAACATCTCCAACATGGTTTATTTAACGAGTTGAGATTAAGTTCAAATAGCCAACAGAAAGTTTAAGGGAAAAACAGAACAAAGTAATATTTTCAGAAGTGCAGCAAGTGAAAAACCTTCAAGATCCTATTGTATTATATTGATATTAATATTAATCTTTTGTCATAATTAAGGTTGGGATTAATAATGGTTCCTGCATGCAGTCCATGAGTGAGGTATGAAAAAAAAACGATCATAACAGAAAATACGACAACATTAATTACATAATGACACATACTCCTCTTAGGATTATTTCAGTCGTCTTAGTTCCATGAGCTGAAGATCCATTTGAATTGAGAGGCTTCCCCTCCCAAATCTCTCTAGGGTGTTCACCACCATCATCTGAAGGAGCAGACGTGCAATTCAAACGATTAGACTTAGGTGACCCCTGCAATTTGGATGTATTACCTACTTTTCTTGAAGGTAATTTTTGCTTATTTTTTAATGATGTTGCATTCTTATCATGCTTGCTGGCATTGTTGTCTCCAAGTGATTTTGTTTCCGTATCAGTCCTTGTTTGCATTTGATATTTATAGTCTGCCAAAAGGGATGATTCTCCCCGTTGAAGAGATACCATCTCACTGCCAGACTTGTCCTCAGGCCTTTCCATAGTATGACGGGGACGAACACGAAGACTACGCTTCCGCTTGATCTTGGGTTTCTGCAAAACTTGTTCATCTTCCCCCTCATCACGATCATGAATCCAACTGCCTGACTGTTGATGATCCATGTGAGAATCACCTGATACTGCAATTTCCCCTTCCTCCAAGTCGTCTCCCTTGCAAAAGTGTCCCCAAGATATTTAATCAAAATGAAACAGAACAAAGAAACCCCAAACAATATAATAAAATAATCAAAAAACGAAAGTCCAAGTACCATTATTTTTGAAATGGAGCTTGGCCTGGCATCCAATGCGGAGAGGGAAGCAAATTTCTGAGCAGAAACTGAAGGTGAAACAGTTTGCACCAATCTTTGACAGTCGGAAGACGATCCTGAGGAACCAGCTTCTTCAGCCACATGATTATGTCTAGCATTTGAACGAGCAATTTCATATCCAGCATCAGAAGTTAAACCATCCTCTTCTGGTTGATGCCCATCAGCCCCACTATAAACATCATCTTCAAACTCTCCAATTTCCCCTTCTTCTTGTGCAGAATATTCATTTCTCTCTTCAGAGCTTGCTTCAGAATATTCTCCATTTTCATCTTCCAACTCTTTATAATTAGGATGTTTTTTTCCCTTGGGCCGTCCCCTTCTCCTTTCAGAACCCACCTCACTGTCCATGCCAATATTACCACCCAACATGTTCTTTGATGGTTTTTTCGATAAAGAAGCAATAGCAGCATTCACTTCTCTTGTATTGGCTCGAAGCCACTGAGGCACCTCATCATGTTGCATTATCTCCTCGGGCCAATCCAGTTCTTCATCCATTTGATCAAACAACTCCACTTCCTCATCACTCCTAGCAATCAAGCGATTTAACTCCTGAAGAGAAGGAACATTATGGACATTTTCTTGATACCTTTCTTCATCATGTAACAATGTCTCTAAAGTCAAACGCCTCTCTTCATGTGTTGTCCTTTGATCAAAACGTCCAGCATTGATAACCTCATCGGCCATATCTATCTTATATTGTTGAATATTGTTCCTTATGAGGCTCTCAACAGATCCTATATAGCGATCCTTACCCACAAATTCATCCTCCATATCGACAGTGCCTCCACTTCTCAGTTCATCCTCCTTCTGATGGCTAGAGATTTTGTCAACAACAGCCTCCAAGTAGATAACTTTGACTTCTCTTTTCTGCCCAATACGATGAGCTCTTGCCACAGCCTGCTCCTCATTTTTCGGATTTGGATCAGGATCATAAATGACAACTGTGTCAGCAGACTGAAGGTTAAGGCCTCTCCCAGCAGCTCGAATGCTAAGCAAGAAGATGAAAGAGTCTGAATCAGGGCTATTAAAGTCCATTATTGCTGATTCACGGTCATCCAAATTAGTAGTCCCGTCAATTCTTCTGTACACAAATCTTCGCAGATTCAAGTAATCTTCTAAGATATCTAGAAGTTTTGTCATGGTACTAAACAGCAAAACTCGATGACCAGTTCTTTGAAGCTTTATAAGGATCCTATCCAGGACCCACAATTTCCCACAAGATTTTACAATTAAATTTGTAGATAATTCATTAACTAATGGGTAATTAAGACATGGATGATTGCAAGTTTTCCGCAACTCCATGCATCTGTTATTTAAAGTCTTGTACTCTTTTGCCTGGTAAAGCGGATTCTTTTGAATCTTAGATTCCTCACCTTCGGGATCAAGTCGAAGGGTACCGGTTGATTTGACCCAATCATATATGGCACTCTGCAAAGCTGACATCTTACATCGTAAGACTATAGAGACCTACAATGCAGTACAGATATTAGGATTGTAAGACCAAATAAAAGAGTAAAAGGTCAAGGAAGAGTTGGAATCAAACCTTTGGCGGTAGTGAACCCTCAACCTCTTCAACACGACGCCTGAGCATGAAAGGCTCGAGAATTTGGTGAAGTCGATGGATGATGATAACTTTTTTTTCAGTCTCAAGCCAATCATCTTCTGTATTTTGAGTGGAAACTTCCTTTTGAAATGGCTTTGAGAACCAATCATTAAAGGCTTTCTTGTTGTCAAAAACCTCTGGAAGAAGTAAATTTAAAAGCGACCACAGTTCTTTCAAATCATTCTGCAGAGAAATTTACATAATTTTTTTTATCAAGATTTGTAATGCACCATGCATCTAAATGATTTATCAATTGATTGATGATCATTAAAGACATCTAAATGAAGCTAACATATAGAACACGAGTCAATATAATAACAGGTATTTACTGAAGCAAGACATGAATTATTAGTAAGAGGACTTTGACTACATTCCAGCAACAACAAAATGAACACTGCTAGAATAATGAGCTGCAAGATTTTGGGCTGCAATCAAATTAACAACATTCAAGCTTCGATAAAAAAAAGGTCTTAATAGTATTTATAATAGTAGTTTATTACAGTAAAGGAAATTATCTATAGATAATGAAATATTAGACCCAAACCCCAGCTTAGTATCAGCCATCAGAAAGGTATGACAAGACAAGGATTTGACCTGTTAGATCTGAATCTAGCCTCATCAGGTATTTTTGACTCCTCTTGAAAAGGAATTTACCAATTAAAGCCACTCATATAAATAGATAACAGATAAAATATCTCAAAATTGTATAAACAAAGGTTAAGATGTGTAAACAACTCTTCATTCATGGCAGAGGCAAGCTAAATGGCTCAGCAGTATTCACCAAGCACCAGCTTATAAGTGCCTTTGCCATCACAAATATTTTAAATTGTTAAAAGAACAGATAAAATTTGGCTACTGTCAAACACTACTCCTAAAAGCTTAAACTAATAGGTAAAAGCATATTAATAATTTTATTATCTTTAACACTCCTCACAAAAAGGACCTTAAGAATAAAGCATAGACAATTTAAATGCCAACTGTAACTTGTGCTGAAATTTTATTTTATTTAGAAGAATGGAGGTACCGAAGACTGAACTTATGACCAATTGGTCATAAAGGATATAATGCATGTTTCAAGGAAAGAGACTTCATAAAGCTAAAACTATTAGTTGAAGGCACATGAATGTTTTTAGCATTCCCAGTAGTTACCAAGGACAGAACAAGCTTGTGCAAGAAAATAGGAATGTGCAAACTTCAAGAATCGTGAAGATTTTTGAATTGGGTCATAAAAGACATTATGAGTACACAGGAAAACTACAGCAACAATGCACTTGTATCAAAGCAAAATAGACCTGTAAAGGTGTTCCTGTCAAAAGCAGGCGTCTTTGACAACGATATCTATCAAGATCACGAGCTAGAACTGATTCTCTATCCTTCATTCTCTGTGCTTCATCGATTATTATATACTTCCAATCAATTTTTGAAAGCCTTGACCGATCATACATGATGAACTCATAAGTAGTCACCAGGACATTAAATTTCATAGCCATAATCTCCTGCAAATAAAACAAAAAGAAACTCAGAATTGAACATTAAATTACTCATAAATTAATAATCTCTGGCACACTTACCTGTGAATATAATTTTGACCGGTAATCCTTCCCTCCAGCATAAAAAATGCATGACACAGATGGTAACCAAGTATACAACTCACTCTGCACAGTGAACAAAAGTTTTTTCGATTAAAAGAGACACTTAATAACAAAAAAAATATCACCAAAATGAAAGAATTGAAAGATCACCTTCCAGTTAACCATAACAGCATTTGGGACTATTATAAGATGTGGGCCATAGTTTCCTTTAAACTCCATCAAATAGGCTATTAATGCCATAACCTGGACACAGAAAAAATATTTGTTTTCAAGAGGTTCATATAATAGAACCATCAGAGCAAATATCATGGAAATAAAAGGAGTAATCTTTTACATCAACTTAATGCAAACTTGAATATGAATTGTAAAATCCCTCAGCTTGAAAGAACATCATATATTTTTTTCAGGTTTTAGATAACACAGAAAATCATAATACTAACCTGTACAGTTTTTCCAAGACCCATCTCATCTGCCAAAATCCCATTTAATTTGTTGTTATACAAGGAAAGCATCCATTGCAAACCAACCTTCAAAATAACATGTCAAATCCTTAAAAAGCTTTACTCCAAAAGACAACAAGCTATTATAGACAATTTCAAGAAACTCAGCAACCTACCAGTTGATAGTCTCTAAGTGTTCCGGCCCGTAACATTGATGGTTGACGTACAACCTTCTCGCTCACTGCATGAGCAAGGCTGTAATACCTGATACGTGACAAAAAAATAGTAAGCATCAGGAATCAGATGTATTTATTATATAACCAATAAATACTTAGATAAACAATATCAAAGCGTTACAATTATGATAAATATTAGAATTAGGCACTTGGCACATTTTGAGCCAACATCTACCTGTAAAAGTACACCTGACCTCAAGTTTCATTATTCCAAAAGCACAAAACTCAAAATACACAAAAAAAGGAGTGACACTCACTTGTTGACAGATGAACTGTCTTTAGGGGCATTCATCTCCATAAAACGATTTCTAATCATGACTTCCTCTCCAGCACAAGCTGCTGCCGCTCTGACTTCTTCTTCAGAAAGACCCTTTAGCCATAAAACATATAATGGGATCAGTCATGACTTCAAACAATTTAAAAAGTACATTAGAAAACATGAAAAAATAGATACCACAAATGAATTGTACAAACTAAAAAACACGCACACAAAAATAAAGATTTTCTTCCAGGCCACTAGATTTTATTTTATTTTAATGAGGAGATTGATGAACCATGCCTGCAATCGTGCTGCACCTGCAGCAGCTTTGGCAGCCTCCTCCACTTCCTGTTGATTCTTAGTAGTGGTTATCTTACTTCCTAATTTATGGAGATACTCTTCAGTCTGGGTTAAGAAAGTTGAGAGGACAGCATATCTCTCCGCAGCATCACCTTGAATGCTAGTCTGCTGCTCCAGCAACATCTCCCTATATCTGTCAACATCATTATTTTTTAAGGCTTCCATCCTTTTATTTCTGTCCTCATCCTTACGTTTTGAGAACTCTCTCAACATCCTTTCATGATATTTGGCCACCCCTCTGTTGCGAGCAGTACGGGCATCACGAATGGCCCAGTGTGTTTCAAGAAGCTTCTTGCGCCATTGAAATATAGATTTCAGTTGTTTCTCCCTTAAAGCTCTCTGAGATGCCTGCACTTGTCTAGCAAGTTCCATACGCTGACGTTCACACAGCCTAACAAACTTTCGATATGGCCTATCTGGCATTGCCATTATCTCTTGTTGCTGTTGATCAATCTCATCCCTTAAACGTGACTGAAGATCTAAAAGGCGAAGTTTTTTTCCTTCAATTTGCAACTTTAAAACAAGATCTGGCCTAATTCTTTTCCTCTCTAAGTTTACTGCTAGTAAACCTTCAATCTTCCTCAAATTCTCTGTCTTTCTCTTGCTAAGGACCTCCATGCCTTCCTCAAACAGAAGTTCTTTTACATCATATGCCAATGACAAATTGTTGTTGTTGTTGAGCAACATTGACGACCCAAAGGAATCATGTTTCCTGGTGAAGAAAGGAAAATCAAATAGGGGTCCATGGTATTTTCTGGTGGAAAGCGTATCCTTTGGCTGGGCAACAGTGCTCGCCTGAGTGGATTTATTAAGTTGCACTGTCTCAGTTACAGAAGACTGGGGAACAGCAACACCTTTTCCCTTGTCTAATACTAACTCATTTCTACCAGAAGTTCTGTTCATTCCATGTTCATTTTCCTGATCTGACTTAGCAGAGCACACAACAGACTGCTGCTCTTCCTTTCCAGCAGATTCCTTTATCATGGGAGATGGGGCCTGCACATGAACTGCTGTTACAGCATTGCTCTCATCTCTAATAAAGCCTTCCTTCTTTGAAGAGCTCTTTCCGCTAACGGATGGGATATACTGTGAATCTTTGGCATTGGCCTCATTCTGCCTTGGCTGTTCAGCCACAATATTTCCAGCAGATCTCTCTTGATTTTGTGCTCCTCCAGAATGAATTGGCTGCTGCACTTGCAAATCAAGAGGAGGTGGATTGATGGACCGAAGAAGTTCCTGTGGAAGTGCACCTTCTCCTTTCTATCAACACAGGAAAAAAAATCAGTGAGCACAATCTCCATTAAATATTATGCAGTAGATTTTCATTTCACTAGGTGTGCATAAATAGCACAAAAAAACATAAAGCAGGCAGCAGACAGAATGAAGGAAAGAATATATTAAACCTTTAGACGCCGAAATGCTAGTATTTGTGCCTTAAGAACGTGAAGCTGTTGTTTGGTGAAACCATTTCTTTTTTGAGGTGTCTGAGATGGCCCCGCTTGAGATTTGGTGCAATTTCCTGATCCACCTTCATTTGTCAGACCTCCAGCCTGAGAAGCAGATTGGTTTAATTGCCTGATGTACTGCATTTTTGCCGGTTCTGGACAAGATGATGAAGCTTTTGCATTCAGAGGATGATCTGCACCTATGTTCATGTTTGCAGAGGTCTTCTGTGGATGTATTCCATTTCCGATTAGAACTGACTGCTTCAAAGATCCTTGAGTGTCTCTGCTATGAAGACTGAATTGCTGTACTGCCATGTCACTAGAGGTACCGGCTATACCAGCACTGATTGGTGGGCTCAAATGGTTGGGTGGAGCCATCTGCCTGGCTTTCACAGAACCTGACTGTGCAGACACATCACCAGATGAATTAGCACGTGCTGAACTCTCACTTGCCATTGCTGGAGAAATAACCTGCTGGTTTGAAACAGGGACAGGTGATGACTGTGCACCTGAGTTAGTATCATTTGCCTTTGGTTGTTGAACCATTCTTGATTGCATCAATGGAATAAGCTGAGCCATTAACTGAGCATTTGCAGGATGTGACATATCAATATTTTGTTCATGTGCCCATGCCTGCATAGCCCGCAATTGAGCAGACATTGCAATCTGGTTATTCATGGTGTTTGAGATGCTCTGCTGATTTGCCAGAGCTTGCACGGGGCTTATAATATTTCCAGGTACTATGTTTCCAACAGCTGATCCCTGACTTGAAGGATTTCCTTCACTCTTCCTGGCAGGTGCTAGCTGCTGCCCTTGCTCTACACGCTTTTCCCCATGATTAAAATGGTCAGATGAATTTCTGGACGATGATGCTTGGGCTTGATTTACTGCCTGCATGGACATAAGATCCTGCATTTTCAAATTTCCCATTCGCATATCCTGATCCTTTACAGAGGAAGGGCCCAGAATTCCCATTTTCGGTTGCTGCAGTGACTGCATTGCCAAAGCAGGCTTTTGTTGTGAAGCCTGCAGAGCATATTGAAAGTATGCTGCTTGTGCAGGATTTAGCATTTGTTGTTCAACACCTTGACCCTGGTTGGATCCATGCTGAGCTAGATCAACAAATTTTCGAGACTGTTGAGGCAGTTGCATGGAACTAGATGGGAAATTGTTACTCCCAAATGCTCCTTGAAGACCTGCTTGATATGCCAAAAATGCCTCACTCCCTTCAGGTTTTCTAAGCAGCTGCTGTTGAAATGACTGCACATGTACACAGTTGAGTAAAGGTCATTATTCTATAAGACAAATGATAAGTTTAAAGGTTACCCAAAAAAGGCATAATTGTCATAATATCATTAGAACTTGTAAGATCACAATCCGAAATTCATAGATATCAAGACACACGCATGCAGGTACACACACTTTTCACAGTAGAACATATGATGAATCAGTTCCCAAGGCCCCACTTCTGATTCATATCTAAAAAGTTATGACAGAAATTTCATGGAGATTTATGCAGGCTACTATTAACATGAAATACAGCAAAAACAACTTTGACCTATATACTGAAGTAACAACCATGAAATAAAAAACGAGACCATAGTTGTAAATTATGGCATATTCTGAAGTACCATTACCATAAATCATAAAGAAAATCAGTCATGTATTAATGACCATGCCATTTTGAGAAAGAAGACAATGCATCAATGATTTTTCCATTAAGACTGCATTTAATAGAAAATTATAAGTAAACAAGATACAAACGATACCAATCATTGAGCATTCCTCTTTTGCTAATAAAAACAGAAGTAACAGAACAGAGAGGCAGTAAGAACAGTTAATACAAATTGACAATAAGCAGAAGTTGACGAAATAACACTTTTACAAGTTGCAACTATAGCTTATTTAGTTACAATCTGCAATTAAACGTTTCTTTACACTTTATAGCATTTACTCAGCAGATAAAGAGACTGGGAGAATTCCTAATCCAATATGTAGAAGATGACGAAACAAAACTTTTTTAGCAAGTTGCAACTGTAGCTTATTTATTTACAATCCAATATTTTTCAGTCTTTAAACATATCATTTACTCAACACATAAAGAAAGACTTATAGGGACAATTCATAATCCAAAGTAAGTATATCAACATGCATAAATTTCAACAATAGCACCTGAAGATAATTAAAAATTCAAAAGGGGTTCGTTAGCCAGAACATAAACCCCAAGTTTTATTGCCCCGATGCTTCATTATTAATCATCATCAACACCTTTTAGCAAGTTGCCAATGTAGCTTGTGTAGTTAAAATCCATTATTGATCAGCCAGTATAAAGACAGAAGTAACAGAACAGACAGGCAGCAAAAACAGTTAATACAAATTGACGATAAGCAGAAGTTGACGAAATAACACCTTTTAGCAAGTTGCAACTGCAGCTTTCTAAGTTACAATCCACAAATAAACAATGCCTTTACACTCAAACCATTTACTCAACACATAAAGAAAGACCAAACGGAGAATTCATAATCCAAAAGAGCAAATCAACACAAATTTCAATAACAGCAACTGAAGAGAGTTGGAAACTCAAAAGAAGGGGTTCATAGACCAGAACATAAACCCTGAGTTCTATTATCCTTATGCTTCAATATCAATCATCACAAATACCTTTCAGCAAGTTGTAACTGTACCTTGTGTAGTTAAAATCCATAAGTAATCTTTGTCATGTACAGTTTACTCAAGGAACATAACAAGGGGAGAATTCATAATCCGAAGTAGTAAATAGCGTGCGTGAATTTCAACAACGGCACCTAAAGAGAGTTAGAAAGGCAAAAGAGGGGTCCATAAAACAATAATATAAACCCCAAATTTTATTACCCTGATGATTCATTATCAATCACCATCAACCTCTGAAAGGAAATACCTTAGAAAAGTGCAGAAAAAAAAACATGCAGAATAGTCAATGTTTCCTATAATTCAACATCACCATATGAAACAAAAAATAAAGCCAAAGACCAATTAGCAAAAAAATTAAAAGTCAACAGACGAGTGCATGCAGGCATAGGATAAAAAGAAAGCTAGATTGGAATAGACAAACACCAACAGCACAAAACTGTACCAATAATTTCCAGATTCAATAATTCGATCAGTTTCCATATGATGCTCCTTGAACGCCTTGAAGAAAAAGGAAAAAAAAACACAAACTCAACCAACTAACTAAACCCCAACACCAAGTGCATTAAATGCAAATTCCACCACAGCCCATTTCTTCATACTCGCATGTGTTCCAAAATCCGAATTAGCAGTACAAGCAGGTAGTAGACTTCCCATCACTAGTAAAAAGAAACAATTCAACCAAATTTTCACAGAAATTCAGCTAAACCTATCAAAATCCGCACCTGCCTAGAACCTATGTGCTGCTGCTGCTGTTGCTGTTGCTGCAATGACTCCAAGTGCGACGCAGCCGATGACGAAGAAGACGGCGAAGCAGCCGCTGACGACGTCGATGCCGCCCGTCCCGCCGGATTCCGGCCCGGCCCACCACCGGGGCCGCCGCCAGATTGCATGCAACCACCCCAGAATTCACCACCTACAGAAGTCACCAAAATTCAGATCACACCCACTGATCAAGCAACAAAAATAATAAAAGCTTCAAACTTTGAATAAAAGAAAGATACCCAGAAATGGCAGAACCTCAGAATCCCTCCAAATGTGAAGAAACCCACATTTTTTCCCTCCGATCCCAACGTTCAAAAAAAATCTAATATTCTCTCTCTAGCTGCTGCTACTGACACCCACTTTCTCTCTCTAGAATCCGCAACTTTCGGGCAATTGGGGACAGATCTTTCCTTGCAGAGGACCGAACTTGACGGATTCGGTGATTCCACTGTTTGGGCCACACGCGATGTCGCAATTCACAGTCAAACCCTAAGGAAAAAAATTATTTTTTTCCAACTTTCTTTTTCTTTTCCATTTTATAAAAAAAAATGGTGTTTATGTTAATTTCTTTTTTCCTCAGGTGGGTGACAAACCTTTCTCTTTCTGCCTCTCTTCTTTCTCACTGTGCAATTTATATGCCCCAACCCCTACGGTTACAGATTTACGGAAACTTGCAATTCACGTTGCCCTCTTTTATCTTCACAATTACATCCAAAACCTATACTCTCTTCACTCCTAACGCTCTCATATTTATTTCTTTTTTTTATATCTTCCATAAAACAAACGTATGCCACCAAATTATTCTTTCTGCTTTTTCAACTTTATTTACAAAATTAATAATAATTAATTATTCTCATTATGTG
>Ga0123341_1002787_pt1 | contig 14638 bp, 12 predicted proteins | sample Turbeapinknodule_FD_89959 | JGI IMG/M metagenome (GOLD analysis project Ga0123341, IMG submission 89959) | Root nodule microbial communities of legume samples collected from Mexico - Turtle bean Mexico pink nodule | ecosystem: Host-associated > Plants > Roots > Nodule | place: Mexico: Nepantla... | reverse complement strand
TTTTTATATAATTTGTTTATTATATAACTAAATATTTTTGTATTAAAAAATTATTTTATTATTAATTTTATTAATTATTATTTTTTTATTTTATTAAAATATTTGTGTTAGTTAAATTTATTTAATAATTATTATATTTAAAAAGGATAAAATTGGAAAAATTATAATGGTGAGTTGACTTTCCCTGTCTTTCTCTTCATTTCATTTCAAGGAAAATGATACTTACTACTCAGATATATCTTCCCCTTCTATTTTGTGTAAATCCTTGAATCCAAATGAATAATATACCCCTGTTTCCTATTTGTGAATAGTAAATCACTATAAACAAATAGACCTTAAAGAATTGTTAAAAATTGTATTATCAAATTTGTTAAGAAAAAAAATTAACTAATCACATTATTAGTTGGTTTCAAATCATATAATTTTTTTCCTATATTAATAAATAACTATCATTTTCATATTTGATCATAGGTGAATTTATTTAAAAATTTGAAATGGAAAATCCTCTGGTCTAATAATATCACGAAAAAAATTTAAATATTAAATATTATGTAATTTTCTAATTATAAATTAATCATTATAAAAATCAAGATAAACACAATGGATTAATGTGTTGAATTCAATTTTACCGAATTATATTATTAATCAAAATAATTTTTAATTACACTTTAATTATTTTTGGAACAAACCAGATTAGTATGAAAACAAAAGTTTCGGAGACAAACGTATCATGCACATAAAAAAAACTCTCTCCACGATTATTGCGAATTTCCAATTTAACTCGTCATGTATAAAAAATATTTAATTTATATACACCTAAACGTTACAAATTTAGTTTCTACGGTCACACAATAATACCATTTTTTTCCATTAAGTTTATGTATATATGATATATTTCTAATTTGATTTCAACAAATTATTAATTTAGTTCATGTACCGGTATGGACAAGGAGGAGCCTAAATATTACCTGTGATTAGGTGCAAAATTGCTGACATGTTGGTGATCTTCAGATTCCTTCAAGTCTCCTTCCTTCAAGGCTGATGCTCGGTCGGTCAGAGGGTACCTGTGATTGCACTCTTACGCTCAAGTCAATGCTATGATTTAAGTGTATTATAGTAGAATGCGGAAAACGTACCTTACACCTTCGCAAAAAGTTTTATTTATAGTGTTAGTTATGGGTCATTGCCATGATGGACCATATATCAGTTATTGACTGACATGCATCGTGATCCCTGATTAATAGGGAGGTATATTGGTATATAGGTATATTGGAATATATAGAGAATATTTGTAACATATTTTGGGATATGAATGTGACTCATTAAGTGCTATTGTAACTGTGGTTACTCTTATTTATTGTGTAACTTGAGGTGTTCTTTGACTCAGTTCGTCGATCATCAGGCTCGAGACTGGCTCGTCCGGTACTGACCGGTACACTTGCCCCCAGGCTCGAAGAGATGAAATTCTTAAGAATCGTAAAATGGCTGTCGGGCTTCCCAAGGAGAGATGTGATTGTTGGGTTATTTAATATTTGTCAGAGATGTGACGCATGCTTTCTTGAAAAACCATCGTTTGGTGAACATTGTTTGATCGGAGAGGTCTAATGATTGAGATTTAGTGACGTTTCAGATGCCGAGTGGCATGAACCCTTGGAAGATTGAACACTTAGAACATTTGCAATGTTTTAATTCTTGTCGAACGCTTAAATTTCGATATTTGACTCTGATTTCTTTGCGATAATGTCTTGAACTTGGTATACCAAGCCTTTTGCAATGTGTCTTTAATAAGTTGTAGTTAAAGCTTTAGCAATGCTTTTCAATCACCAAAATAGATGGTGTGGTCTTGACAAAGTATAATAGAATAATTTGGTCGAATCCGTAATAAAAAATTGATGTAATTGGTAATGGCTAACCGAGCCTGTAAGTTTCCTCAAATAACTTGTAGTTACCCTAAAAAATAGGAGATATGGCTAATGCTAAGTCGAGCTTTTAGAGTAGAATTGATGAATTCAGTTGAAGTAAAAACTTCTATTTTAATCTGTTCGTGTGAGACGGTAACATATCGCAATTTCACAGGTCGAGGAGTTGACCTCAATGAATTCGATTGGAGTGAAGACTTCTATTTTTGTTCTAATCGTGTGGGGTAATAGTAATTTCAGCTGGTCGAGGAGTTATCCTTGATGAGTTGGAGTGAAAACTCCTATTAATATTGATCGCCTGAAACGATACTAACTTGAGTTGGTCGAAGAGTTATTCTTGATGAATTTAATCAGAGTACTTTTATTTTATTCTGGTCGCGCAAGGCGATAATATTATTTTCTAGTCGCGGGGTGATAATAATTTATTTTGTTCGAGGCTTCATCCTCGATAAATTTGGTTGGAGTAAAAACTCCTATTTGATTCTGGTCGCGCGTGGCGATAATATCCGTGCGGTCGGTAGGGGTCGCTAGTATTTGAGCGACTTTCCTAAACATGTACTTTTACACTACTACACTTTATATCAAGTAACAAGAAAAAATTCTCTCATGAGAGAGATCATGATAATATGAAGCGACATCTTAGTTTCTACTTAGTACCATAAAAATTATGGTTCAGAAAAAAGTTTTAAGATATCATATTGCAAATTAAAAAAATGTGGCCCATGCAGGTCTCGAACCTACGACCTTCACGTTATTAGCACGACGCTCTAACCAACTGAGCTAATAGGCCACATATTGATTAACATGCATCGTGATCTCTGATTAATAGGGAGTTATATTGGTATATAAGTATATTGGAATATCTAGAGAATATTTGTAACATATTTCAGTTAATTCGTATTTAGCTGATTTGTCAGAGATATTTCTCGCATATTTTGAAATATGAATGTGACTCATTAAGTGATATTATAACTGTCGTTACTCTTATTATTGTGTAACTTGAGATGTTCTTTGACTCAGTAGGTTACTAGGCCCAAAACTGGCTCATCCGGTACTGACCGATACAGTTTCCATAAACAATGATTAATTAAAAATACATTAACCAAACATGAATTAAGTTAAGAAAGTATAAAAATGAGCAATGATTTAAAATATTTCATATCTAATTAGTTTTAGATAGAATAGATCTGAATTATTTATTTTGGCGAGGAGAAGTAAATGAAAATGAGAATAGAATTGTGGTGAGGATATTGAGAAAAGGAAGAAGAATTAGAAGGAATAACGCGAGGTATATATAGCGAGAGGAATGAGAAGGCACTCTACCAGTAGTAAGGGGGATATGCTCGATTCGAGGGTGACGAGGGATCGCAGATCTGAATCTCATCTTCCCAAAACCCTCATTATTCTTCTTCCTTTTCTTCTTCCCCTTCTCCGATCTCATTCCAAACCATTCCAAGCCAAACCCTAACCGCATCACTTTCTTCCCAACATGTTGACCAAATTCGAGACAAAGAGTAACAGAGTGAAGGGCCTGAGCTTCCACCCCAAGCGCCCATGGATCCTCGCCAGTCTCCACAGCGGCGTCATCCAGCTTTGGGACTACCGCATGGGAACCCTAATCGACAAGTTCGACGAGCACGATGGCCCCGTCCGCGGCGTCCATTTCCACCACTCCCAGCCTCTCTTCGTCTCCGGAGGTAACTGTAACTAACTCTCTTAGATCTGTGCATTTTTCCTTAGATCCCTGCCTCACTAACCCTAATCTCACAGGGGACGATTACAAGATTAAGGTCTGGAACTACAAGCTCCACAGGTGCCTCTTCACTCTCCTCGGACATCTCGACTACATCCGCACCGTCCAGTTCCACCACGAGAACCCCTGGATTGTCAGCGCCAGCGACGACCAAACCATCCGCATCTGGAACTGGCAATCGCGCACCTGCATATCCGTTTTGACCGGTCACAATCACTACGTCATGTGTGCCTTATTCCATCCCAAAGAAGATCTCGTTGTGTCCGCCTCGCTCGACCAGACCGTTCGCGTCTGGGACATCAGTTCTCTAAAGAGGAAGTCCGCGTCCCCCGCGGACGATATCCTTCGCCTCAGCCAGATGAACACCGATCTCTTCGGCGGCGTTGATGCCGTTGTTAAGTATGTTTTGGAAGGCCATGACCGCGGCGTTAATTGGGCTTCCTTCCATCCCGTTCTGCCTCTCATTGTGTCTGCTGCCGATGATCGCCAAGTCAAACTTTGGAGGATGAATGGTAAATTACTGATTTTTTTAATGTGTCTGGTTTTCCATTTTCACGGTTTAGACGATGCTCAAGTTGCTGGATTTTTGTATAGGGTTGAATGATTGATGCTATTCTGATTATTGTATTTGGCTGAGTGAGTGCAAGTTATTTAGGGATTGTTTGATTATTTTCTCTCTTTTTGGTTTTAAAATATGATTTCCAGAATAATTCTTCGATGCTCAGAAATCAAATTCTCGATCAGAGTCTCTAAAGTTTTTAAATTTGTTTCTAAAACAAGTGTTCTTGAAACCAGAACACAGAAACATCTGGGAGATGTTTTTTCATCTTCTCTTTCTTCATCTTATTCGACTTTTGCCACCACCCTCAGTTTATTGAACAGCCTTGTTTTAGTTGTGTTTTTGAAGCTAAAATCTTTTTTATTAGTAGGAATCAAACCCACTCTTATATTTGAGAACTTTTATCTCAAAGGATAGTTTGGACTGAAACTTAGTATAGAATTTTGGCCTTGGTGTGGAATCTGCATTTTCTGTTCCTATTCAAATTTGATTTTTGCTGAAAAATGAAAACAATCTAACAACGTATTTTTTCTACAAAAATATCATTCAACATCCATAAACCACCGTATCGAGTTCTGCACTGATTACCGAACACATCAGTAGTTGTTGAGGTGAAAACTAAAACCCTTGTTTGTTTTCTGTTTTCAAGAACTGTTCTTTGTTTGCTTGTTTGTATTCCTTGAGTACATTTCAATGTGTTTGTTCCATGAGCACATTTCTGTTTGTTAAATGTAGGATGAGAAAATTGATTGATGAGTAGTGTGGAATTATTTTAGAAAAAGTTTTTAAAATAAAAAGTGAGTAGGGAATCAAAGAGAAGTAAATATTTTGATGTATACCCTGTTTTTTTGGAACCTTAAACATTGTGGGATGCAGTGTGGAACATACCTCTAGTGTTTGAGTTGGTATTGTTTATGTCGTTAAAGATTTCTATCTCTATTTTCAGACACCAAGGCATGGGAAGTGGACACCTTGAGAGGGCACATGAATAATGTTTCATGTGTTATGTTCCATGCCAAACAGGATATCATTGTGTCAAATTCTGAAGATAAAAGTATTCGGATATGGGATGCAACAAAGAGAACTGGAATTCAAACATTTCGCCGAGAGCATGACAGGTTTTGGATTCTTGCGGCCCATCCTGAGATGAATCTGTTGGCAGCTGGTCATGACAGTGGCATGATCGTTTTTAAGTTGGAGAGAGAAAGGCCTGCTTTTATTGTTAGTGCTGATTCATTGTTCTACACCAAAGATCGATTCTTGTGTTTCTATGAGTTCTCAACACAAAAAGAAGTACAAGTACTTCCCTTTCGAAGGCCAGGCACTTTAAGCTTGAATCAATGTCCAAAAACTCTTTCCTATAGCCCAACTGAAAATGCTTTTCTTCTGTGTTCAGAGGTAGATGGTGGATCTTATGAGTTGTACTGCATATCAAAGGACAGTTATGGTAGGGGTGATGTGCAAGAAGCAAGAAGAGGTCACGGAGCTTCAGCAGTCTTTGTTGCTCGTAATCGGTTTGCTGTGCTTGATAAAAGCAGCAATCAAGTCCTTATAAAAAATTTGAAGAATGAGACTGTGAAAAAGAGTGTCCTTCCGATTGCCACTGATGCTATATTCTATGCTGGAACTGGCAACTTGCTATGTAGGTCAGAGGATAAGGTTGTTATATTTGACCTTCAACAAAGAATTGTTCTTGGTGAACTACAGACTCCTTTTATTAAGTATGTTGTCTGGTCTGATGACATGGAACATGTTGCTTTGCTCAGCAAACACGCCATTATAATTGCTACCAAGAAACTTGTGCACCAATGTACTCTACACGAGACAATTCGTGTAAAAAGTGGAGCCTGGGATGAAAATGGGGTTTTCATTTATACAACACTAAATCATGTCAAATACTGTCTTCCCAATGGGGATAGTGGGATAATAAAGACACTGGATATTCCAATTTATATCACAAAGGTCTCTGGAAACACAATCTTCTGCTTGGATAGGGATGGAAAGAACAGAACTATAATTATTGATGCAACTGAGTATATTTTTAAGCTTTCCCTCTTGAAGAAAAGATATGATTATGTTATGAACATGATAAGGAACTCACAGCTTTGTGGACAGGCTATGATCGCTTATCTACAGCAGAAAGGCTTTCCTGAGGTTGCACTGCATTTTGTCAAAGATGAGAAAATTCGGTTCAATTTGGCTTTAGAGAGTGGGAACATTCAAATTGCAGTTGCATCAGCTACAGCAATTGATGAGAAAGATCACTGGTACCGATTGGGGGTTGAGGCTCTCCGCCAGGGCAATGCTGGTATAGTAGAGTATGCATACCAGAGAACAAAAAATTTTGAGAGATTGTCTTTCCTTTATCTTGTCACAGGTAACTTGGAGAAACTATCAAAGATGTTGAAAATTGCTGAAGTCAAGAATGATGTTATGGGTCAGTTTCACAATGCCCTATATATGGGTGATGTTCGAGAACGTGTCAAGATATTAGAGAATGTGGGCCATTTGCCTCTTGCCTACATCACTGCTTCAGTCCATGGTCTGCATGATGTTGCAGAGCGGCTAGCGGCTGAACTGGGAGATAATGTTCCATCATTGCCTGCAGGAAAAGTACCTTCTCTCTTGATGCCTCCATCACCTGTCATGTCTGGAAGTGATTGGCCTCTTCTCAGGGTCATGCGAGGCATGTTTGATGGTGTTCTAGACAATACAGGTAGGGGAGTTGCTGATGAGGAAGAGTATGAGGCTGCTGATGCGGATTGGGGTGAGGAGCTTGACATAGTTGATGCAGATGGCTTACAAAATGGAGATGTTGCTGCGATTTTGGAGGATGGAGAAGTAGCTGAAGAAAATGATGAAGAGGGTGGATGGGACATGGAGGATTTAGGCCTGGGCCCTGAAGCTGACACTCCCAAAGCTTCTATCAGTACACAATCTTCAGTTTTTGTGACCCCAACACCTGGCATGCCTGTAAGTCATATTTGGATTCAGAAGTCATCTCTTGCAGCTGATCATGCAGCTGCTGGAAATTTTGATACTGCAATGAGGTTACTGAACCGGCAACTTGGAATTACGAATTTTACCCCCTTGAAATCCATGTTTCTTGATCTGCACACTGGCAGTCATTCCTATCTGCGGGCATTTTCTTCTGCTCCAGTCATATCCCTTGCAGTTGAAAGAGGCTGGACTGAGTCATCTAGTGCAAACGTGAGAGGCCCACCGACACTTCCTTTCAAGTTGTCTCAATTGGATGAAAAGCTTAGAGCTGGTTATAAATTAACTACTGCTGGAAAATTCAGTGACGCCCTTCGGACATTTGTTAATATTCTTCATACAATTCCTTTGGTTGTTGTTGAGTCAAGGAGGGAAGTGGATGATGTGAAGGAACTAATTATCATAGTGAAGGAGTATGTTTTGGGCCTGCAGATGGAATTGAAGAGGAGGGAAGTTAAGGACAATATAGCGCGGCAGCAGGAGCTTGCAGCATATTTTACACACTGCAATCTTCAGACACCTCACCTTAGGTTAGCTTTACAGAATGCAATGACTGTCTGCTTCAAGGCAAAGAACCTTGCTACTGCTGCTAACTTTGCCCGGAGGCTACTTGAAACAAATCCTACCATTGAAAACCAAGCTAAGGCAGCAAGGCAAGTGGTAACAGCTGCGGAAAGAAATATGACTGATGCTACCCAATTGAACTATGATTTCCGCAACCCATTTGTAATTTGTGGTGCAACCTATGTGCCAATCTATCGAGGACAGAAGGATGTCTCTTGCCCATATTGTACTTCACGTTTTGTGCCAACTCAAGAGGGGCAACTATGTAATGTTTGTGATCTTGCCGTGATAGGGGCAGATGCTTCTGGCCTGCTTTGTTCACCTTCCCAGATACGCTGATTGCACTACTGGATCAGGTCCAACGTTAAATTTTGTTTCGGGTCAGTTTTCAGCACTAGATGAATCCTTATTAATTAGTCAATATGTTCTTGGCATTGTGATAGAAGCAAGAGTTAGTCATGAGGAATTACTTTTTCACCCTTTTGCTTGCCCTTCTCTTTTCTTGAAAATGATTTTCAGTGTAATAAATCCATTTCGTATCCGAGGGGTGTTAGTTTTTCATACACAAGAATGTGAAAGGTTGTACTTAGATCAAACGATGGTTATAGGCTGTGCAAGAGTTAAATTTGTGCGGTTTTATTTGACAAAGTACATAGTATGTCTGTGTTAGTCGGGGTTCGGTCCCTTGGTTACAAAATAATGTTTATTTGTAGTTATGTGACACTTGATTTGTTTATTTGATTTGGTCCTTGCAATTTACCTGCAGGTTGATTAAGTTCTAGGTGCACTCAATGACCGTCGAGAATTATCATTGAGAATTCTTAAAAGTATTGCATGAGGATGCCATCTTCTTTTATTTTTATTACATTTTTCTTATCGGTGAGGCACACGAGGGCTAATAGAGTGTCTTTATTAGCTTTTTTTAATCCTAGCAATATTGTTCACTCGTAGGTACTGGGTAGATATAGCAAGGGCATGTTTGATTTGGGGTTAGATAAAGTTCAATTGACTAATATATCTAAATTGAAGTTATTTTTCATAACTTCTAATTTGCACATTCAAATATAAATATGGATATGAAATTTCACAAGTTAAACTGGGACAGAGTAGCACCTTATAGTTGTGCTACAAGCATAATAGTAACCCATCTTTGTATTGTCAATAAATTCCTACTCATTATATTGTTGATGGCCAAAAATAGTACGAGAGATAGAAAATGAACTGCTAAATTTTCAAATAAGGTTTTTCTGTTGTGTTCCCCGGAGAAGTTGTCCATGAACAAGTTATACGAAACTGTTTTGATAAAACTTGGATATTTGATTACCAAGCATTATAATTGTGGTTTTTACGGGCAGAAGTTTACATTCACTATAATTGATTTCTTAATTAAAGGAATTTTGCTTTGTTTGTAAACAGAGGAGTTAAGTGCTAACTACTTTTAGAAATTTGTCTTATTTTTATTTAATTATAAAAATGTTGCACCTTATTTTCAATTTGTTTTTTCAAGTTTTGTAGGAGAAAACGATTATTTTAACATTATCTTTTTTCACAATTTTTTTTATAAATTATTATGAAAATAAAAATGTAAAAACGAAGCAACGTTTTTGTAATTAATAGTAACTAGAAAATGTTTTATTCATCAAATAGTGCACAAAACTTTGCCGTTTTGATAAAAAAAATTGTACAGAACTTTGTAAGCTTTGGGACTGTGACTTAAACTTGCAAAGGGCAAAATGTTAAAAGAATAAACTGATTTTATGAATGTGAAAATTTGTAGTTTATAATTATTTTTAACAGCTTTTTTGGTGAACCTTTCTCTTGAATAAAAACTTATTTTAGACATATTTGTACCTATATAAAATTAATTATCTTAAACTATTTTTAGCAAATTTATCTATAAAAATTAATTATATATAAAATTAATAATTGAAATTATTTAATTTGTACCCTTGTATAAGACACTATCATTTATAAAAACTAATTATGATATTTCTCATATTAATCATCATTATTATTATCAATCTTTTAAACATTTCTCTAAGTGTTCTGACATATTATAAAATATGTTAATCCAATTGCTTAAAACATTTTTATGCAAGATAGAATATTAAATTAAAAATTTAGGTTTTAGGTGTAAGGATATTTTAAATAACATCTGAATATTTTATTATTAAAATAAAAAAAATATATAAATAGAAAATTTAGTTATTCAATTTTCATTTTAAAAGAATCATTATCTTTCTATAAGTTTTCTTTTTCCTTTCTTCTTTATTCTTTCTAAGATTTTGATCTCCTTGCTCATTGTTTGACGATCGGAGTCCGTCATTAGACTCCTGAGAATGAGGACTATAAGACTCCCTGATCAGAATCTCTAAAAGAGTAAGTTAATTTTTGTTCTTATTTTTTAATCAAATTTTGAACTTGTTAGATTGTATCTGTCTTTGCTTTGCATGTGACTCTTTTAGCTTTAGGGTGAATCTCTGTTAGTTTAGGGTCTTAGTGTTATAGTTAGACTTTTGATCAAGACTCTGTGGTGCAGGTTAAGTACCTTTAAGCTTTTGGTAGATTTGGAGTTCTTAGTGAGCATCTGCTTAAGTTCAAGTAAGGGAAGTTAGTCTTAATCTCCAATAGAACTCTAGACTAGAAGACCAAAATGTGGGATGATGTGGTTTACCAGTCTCAAACTTTCTTGCACGATTGTTTATTTTAAGTATATTAGAAGTTGATTGAGATTTGCATGTGAAATTTTATATATGATAGATGTTATAAAATTATATTATTTTTTATTTGAATAAGTAAATGAATATATTTAAATAGTTTGATGAATCACTTAAAGGATAATGCTGTTTGTTAGAATGTATGACTTTAAACTAGAGGGATGATGAATTGTTTAAAGAGTGTTTTCGCAAACTTTTTAAGCTAGAATTAAATTCTTTGCAAGAAACCAGATTAGGAATAAAGTTAAGCCAAGAAACAAGGCTCAAAACAGTAAAGCACCAGTAAAACAATCGGTTATTTCGTAGAAACAATTGGTTGTTTATACCAGTAAAAAATAACAACAACTGAATTTAACGAGTTTAAGGAAGAAAGAGATGTACAAACAGTTTATACTGATTCACTCTTAAACCAAGAGCTACATCCAGTTTTCTAGAAACCACTCGGGAATCCACTAGGTAATCAAAACCAGATTACATACACACACCACCAAAGAAGTGACCTTGATCCCCCCAAGAAACACACATTCTTTGGCTCAGCACACACAACAAGAATGTTGATCTTGACAACCTCAAGAGCACAAAACCCTTCTTGGCTTCACAACACCAGAATGTACAAAGTATTCAGAACGAATTACACTTGTTACAGAATCAACTGAAAACAATACAGATGTAATCTTATTCCATGCTCTCTTGATAAACCAAAGCTCAAAGTTGAAAACTCAAATCTTTGAAAAGCTCTTTGAAAAACTCAAATATGTTTTTCTTTCTTGTTGTTTGTTATAAAACATTAACAAACTATTTATAGCATTCAAAGAATGGTCAAAGCATTTAAAGCATGAGCGTATTCAGTTATGAAATCATTTAAAGCTCACTTAACCAACAAAACTGTTTCTGTTAGGATTTTCAAACAAACAATCGATTGAAAGAGCGAATCAATCGGTTGTTTTGGTTTGACAGCAAGTCAACCAACCAAAACAATTTTCAAACTTTTTCAAAAATACCTAAGTACAAAACAATCGATTATTTCGACATAACAACAGGTTGTTTTTCACTTAATTTGAAAAACAATTTAAACTTAAAAGATTTGAAAATACTAAAGCTTTAATTCAAAAAAGAGTGGATTACAAAGATAAACTACCCCAGATCCTAATCTAAAACACAGCAGCAACTTCAAGCAACTCCAGCCTTCCATCAAACGCTAGGATTTGGATTCTTCAAAGCTTTGATCACACTTGATTCAACAATCTCCCCCTATTTGATGAAGACAAATCCCTGGTTGCTTGTGTTGGACTTGCTTGTGTTGGACTTGATTGAATCTGAAGCAGTTCCTGCAAAACAAAGTTTAAGCAATATACAACATCTATGGCAGCAGGTTAGTTACTTAATCAAATAGAGTTTGCAGAATTAAAGACAACACATCATAAAAACTCCCCCTATTCGTCTTCACAAATAGAGTATAAAAAGAGATAAAATAGAAATTGTTCCAGATTAAACAAAATTTTAAAAGAAATAGCACTTATACTGGTAAAAAACAATCGGTTGTTTCGAGCATTCAACCGGTTGTTTTTTCTTCAGTCATCCTTGCCATATTGAAGCTCAAGATCTGGTTCTGAAAAACTTCAATCTGTTCATCCAGGGTCAGAAAACGAGTGTCCATGCTCTGAAATCTGTTGTCAATGCTCTGGAAATTGGTCACACAAAGATCATGGAGATTTCTTTGATTTTCAGCAAGCCATCAAGCCTATTCACCATGTATCTTTCAAAAGAAGACATAAAAGGAATCTCATCCCCTTGATGTCATGCACTTGTTCCAGCATCAAAGTTAGTTGCAGGTTGTTCTACATTGTGGATATCCATATCAACAGCTTGATCTTCTTCATCAAAATCAGCAGCTGCAACACTTGATGAACCACCATGATCACCATCTTTGCTCACCCATCTTCCATTTATCTTGGTGAATCCCGTCTTGCTTAGAGAACCATTATTCATTTCTTGTGTTGATTTAACCAACCAACTCAGAGGTCTCATCTTCAAGATTCACTTCAAAATAAAGCAAAAATTTAGAGATTAAAACAACATAGGGATATTGGTAGTCACTTAACCTCATGGATTTTTGCATATGTTCTTTGAAGATATGAATCCAGTTGATCTTGATCTTCTTCATGATGCAGTAGATATAAACAAGATCTTCTTCTATTAAAACAGAATGGTTGCTCCCCTTTGGAGTTAGAATCCAAGTAACAATAAGAGCAAACACCCTTTCATCTAACTTCAAGCCTCAAACAGAACAAGTTCTCACTTGGGCTTGTTGATTCTTCAAACAAATCTTGTAGTATTGGACTTTGTTGAAGTCTTCCACAACTCCAAAATTTCCTTTATTAATCCTTAGACCAGCATACTTTAATCCAGTTACTGCAACCCACACATCATGGGTAGTCTCCATGTCTACACCTTTCACATGAGAAACAAGGTTGTTTCCTTCAAACTTAAGGTTGGTGTAGAATACCCGAATCAAATCATGGTATATGTTTCCCTTCATCCCCAAGAATCTTCTCAGCAACTGATCCTTGAGAAGCTTTCTCACATTGTCCAGCTTTTGGCTTTTCAGCCAATCAAAGGAGACAACTTTTGGGTTGTTGATCACCTTTGTGCTTCTCTCAAAATGATATCTCTCAATGAGCTCATTATCCCCTGAAAATCAGCCCTCAAGTCTCCCTCTAGACCTTACAACCCTTGTTTTGATCCTCTTTGATGTAGGTGGAGTGGACTCCATGATAGCAGAAAAAAGAGGCAAAGGTTCACACACAAAGAGAGCAAAAGATGGCCCAATTGATTGTTTTTGTGAGAGAGAACTGCTGCACCAGATTTTATAGCATAACTGAACCCTACTGTGATCAATTGGTATGAGTGGGTTTCAGTCTTTAAGAAGAAAAGACTGGACCAAGACCTGCATAGAAAACGTCAGAAAAGAGCATAAAACCACATGGTCATCACATGTGATCTTTGACTAGTCATAAAGGCTCTTGAATTTTCAAGATATGGAATATATTCCTTTATGACATGTTGTAACTTCCTCCAGAATACAATCAAGCTTTCAAGACAGCTTTATTGACTCAGGATCCTTTTATAGTTGAGATCTGCAATAGACAGAAAGAATAGAGGAATTAATTCAATTCTTTCACAATGCTGTCAGAGAAGAAACAATCGGTTATTTCGAGGAAACAATCAGTTGTTTTTCCTGCAGCATGTTGACAGATTGAGATTTTCAACATAGACTGAGAAAGGTTCAAAACAGATGTAAGTGCTCATTTGAAAAAGAGAATTAAATATGAAATAGTAATTAAAAAACAAAGACAGAGATAAGGAAAGTCTTATCCTTTTATGAAGTCCCTTCAATGAGTCATTTGTTTGTTATCAAGGAGCTTCTTTTGTCTTTTGAAAAGGCTTGGACTGGTACATACTTCTAATTCAGTTCCAGTCTTAATCCTTTCCTTCCAAGAACCTGATCAGATGACTCAGAACCTCATGTTCTTCTAGTTTCCCTGCATAAAAATGAATTCAAGCAACAAGGTTTGGTCCCCTTACAAATGTAGGTCTATTTGATTTACATTCAACATTTAAAACCTCAAAAACTTTAGGAATCCATTTCATAAAGCCTCTGGGAATAGAATATTTCCTTATTTTTCCAGAATCTGACAGAATGACCTCTTTTCATGCAATAAAAGCATGTAACAATCGGTTGTTTCGACTTAATAATCGGTTGTTTTACTGGCTGTTTTGAAAATTTCTTTGAAAAATTATCTTGCCGATTCTGTGGATTAAAACCTAATCCAGCTCTTCCAAAAACACAATTTTGAGATGCCAAGACATTCTCAAAGTTGAATTTTCCATTTGAAAGCTTATCCACAGTTCTAACAAGATAATGTACTTTCTTTTCAAGATTTTCACAATTTTCACAAGTAAGAGAGTCACACACATGAGAAGAGTTTTTGCAATGTTTTTCAAACTCAAATTTTGATTTTTCCAGCTCTTCTTCAAGTGTCTTAACCCTCTTTTCAAGCCAGTTGTTAAGCCCTTTCAAACGGTTGTTTGAGAGAACCAATCGGTTAGCTTCTTCATGAGTTTCTTG
>Ga0123341_1002786_pt1 | contig 14640 bp, 12 predicted proteins | sample Turbeapinknodule_FD_89959 | JGI IMG/M metagenome (GOLD analysis project Ga0123341, IMG submission 89959) | Root nodule microbial communities of legume samples collected from Mexico - Turtle bean Mexico pink nodule | ecosystem: Host-associated > Plants > Roots > Nodule | place: Mexico: Nepantla... | reverse complement strand
TTAGTTGTTTCAATTGGAAAAATAAGGATTAGTTTCATCTCTCTCACTCTCAAGTATTTTGATTAGCATGTCAATATTAAGTTCTTTGATTGAAATTGATGTCCGTATAAAAATCATTTATATTGATTCCTCGCATGTAAAATTCTTAAGAATGTCCCCTAACTATCGATCCCTCGCATAATTATAAGAACAACTTAGAACGAAACTCAGATGTTTAATAGCAATTAACATTTCAAGTCTATTCCTAGCACTCAAATATGTTAAGTATTGTTGTTTAGGTCCGAATCCTAAAAATACCTCCCGGTCAGATTTAAGATTCTTAATTTGTCACGGAAAATTAAAAGTAAACAACAATACCAATAATCAATCAAGAACTGAATATTAATATATAAGATATCACCTCAATACATAAGAGTTTGAGCATATTACTCTCAATCCCAAAGGGTAGAATTAGTCACGCATACTTCTAGCACCTTCCATTCTCCCAATTGGGTTACAATTCATTCTATGGTGTTTTCCTCTCAATCTGGCACACTAGGGTTGAGCCTCTAGCCCTCTATTTATCCTAATTTTCTAGGGTTAGGTTGCTTCCTGTGTCGTGCTAATGGGCTAAATGATAAAACATAAAAAAAAGCTCAATCTTTCTTTGCATCTTTTTCCATTCTGAAACCTTCCGACTTTATCTTTTTAGCTCAAATTATTCTCCTTTATTTCAAATCTTCAATCTTCCCTAGAAATCTGCAATTAACACCAAATTTGGGAATAAAATACTCTTATTCAAATAAAGCTCATAAAAATGTAAAAAGGTATAAATTCATAAATTATGGATTATTTTATATGTAAATTAGCAATAAATCTTCATAAGTGCCTATATTTTAATATAAAACATTACTGAAAATAGGCATTTATCACCTACATGTGTCATCTTCGAGGTACTAAATGATGGGGGTCATCCAGTTATCAGTTTTTGCCTCGGCTATTGCAAGGCATTCGATTTCCGACACGCTGGGGCATCTTAGCCATATCTGTATGACTGATTGTTGGTGGCTCTTCTTCTTTGTGACTAAAAGCCCAGACAAGACGTCGACCCTTTTGTTTTCCTGCTTCTGTATGTGCTCCACATGTGCCTTGTGGAACCAGGCGATGCTGTTTCGGGTAGCGTGGTAGAAGCGTTGTAGCAGGGGCTCCTTTACTTCGAACTCTCTCTTGATCTGGCCGACCATAACCTGGGAGTCGCTTTTGCACACAACCTCACATGCTCCCATGTCGTAGGCTAAGTTTAACCCAGCGAGCAAGTTCTCATACTCGGCCTGGTTGTTGGTCGCCTTGAATCCAAACTGGAGCGCTTGCTCCAAGAGGAGGTCGCCCGGTCCTTCCAGGACAACTCCTGCTCTACAAACTGTCTTGTTGGACAAGTCGTCAACATAGAATGTCCACCCGGCCGACAGGGTAGGTAACGGTGTGAGCTCGGCTGAGAAGTCAGCCAGGCACTAGGACTTGATAGCCCCTCTTGGTTGATACCGGATATCGAATTCGGACAGCTCGACCGACCATTTTATCATCCGTCATGCAAGGTCGGGTTTAGAAAATATTTTAAAGATGGGGTAGTCAGTTCTTACCATGATTGAATGGTTCTGGAAATAAAGGTGCATTCGTCTTGCTATGAGGACTAGGGCGAGCGCCACCTTTTCGATCATCTGATACCTCGTCTCGGCCACATGAAGCGTCTGACTGGCAAAGTATATCAGTCATTCCTTGCCTTCGACTTCCTGTACCAACGCATCACCTATTGCCTCATCTAAGACCGCCAGGTATACCAGGATGGGCTGGTTGGGTCTCAGTTTTTGTATGACTGATGGAGATGTTAGAAAATCCTTCAGTTGCTTGAAGATTTCCTCGCATCTGTCATCCCAACTAAACTTGGTTGCTTTCCAAAGTAGTTGTACCATCGGTTTTGTTCGCTTGGCCAATCGAGAGACGAACCTGGAGAGGGCTATCAGGTGCCCTAGGAGTTGTTGTACTTCCTTAATTTTTTTTGGACTTCTCATGTTGACGATGATTTGACACTTCTCAGGGTTGACATCTATCCCCCTATGGGTTAGCATGAAATCGAGGAATTTCCCCCCTCAACCCCAAATGTGCATTTCTTGGGGTTGAGCTTCATATTAGCCCCCCTTAGGGCTTTGAATACCTCCTGGAGATCCTCTACATGCTGGTCGAAAGAGTCGGACTTCACGACAATGTCGTCCACGTACGCTTCCACACATCTGTCGATAAACCCTTGAAAGATTTTGTCCATGAGGCGCTGGTAGGTCGCCCTAGCGTTCTTGAGGCCAAACGTCATGACCTCATAGTAGTAATTGGCATCAAACGTCATGAAGGACATTTTCTCCTTGTCCTTGGGGTGCATCTGGTTATAGCTAGAATAATCATCCAGGAAGCATAAGATTTTATGGCCGACCGCCCCATCTACCAGTCGGTCGATGTTTGGTAGGGGGGTAGAAGTCTTTCGGGCAGGTGCTGTTGAGGTTTTTGTAGTCGACACACATCCTCCAGCTACCGTTCGACTTGGTAACCATGACGACGTTCGCCAGTCAAGTCGTGTACTGGGCTTCGCGTATGAATTCGGCCGATAGAGGCTTCTCGACTTCTACTTTTGCTGCTAGGCGCTTCTCCTCACCGTAATCCCTCTTCTTCTGGGTGATCAGTTGTGCTTCCTTGAATATTGACTACCTATGTGTAATGATATCTGAGCTTACGCCTGGCATATCGGATGGTGTCCACGCAAACAGATCCACATTCTTCTTAAGCGTGGCATGCATTATCTCAACCTCAGGTGCTGCCATGGCCGTTTCAACAGCGGTATTGCGTTCTTCATCCAAGATGGGTACTCATCTCAGCTCTTCTCTGGCCTCCAGTCAGTCTTTGGTCGCCCGACGGTCTAGGTCTATAAACACAACAGTTGGCTCTACTGACATCGGCGGGGCTTCCCGAAATGAGCGATCCTTCCGAGAGGATTTTCTCTTGGGAGAGAGGTCGTTCCTCAAAGGCTCCACTTGAGGATTTCGGCATAGCATTCTCTTGCCTCCTTCTGGTCGACTTGGACTGTGAGAATATCCTTCGTTGGTGAAGGGAACTTCATCGCCAGGTGCGATGTTGATATGATCTGGACGGTCATCCGAGGAGGATGTTATAAGAGGTATTGGCATCAATTACCAGATACCAAATCTTTATCGTCTTGCAACTTTTCTCTTGACCGAAGGTGGTGTAGAGCTCGATGTAGCCCTTGGTTCCCACCCACTCGCCCGAGAAACTGACCACGTGGTCGTCATAAGGCACCATCTCGGCCTCGGGTATTCTCATAGCCTTGAACGTTTTCCAGTAGATGATGTCTACTGAGCTTTCTTGATCAATAAGAGTTTTTTATGGTAAATCGGTCTATATCGATCGATATCACCATGGGATCGTCCTGTCGATAGTCCACGCCTTTAAAGTTGTCATCCTTGGTCGGAATATCACCGTGTTCACCTTGTGTACCGCCCAGAGGTGCTTATTTCGGGAGTTGTTTGTACTCCATCCACTGGCAAAGCCATCGATTATATTGTTAATCACCTCGCGATTTCCTCTTCTTTCGGCCTTCCGAGGTTGATCGTCCATGCGAGGAGGGTCATCTCTTCGAAATCGGCAATCTTCTCTTTGATCTCGATCATCTCTTTGTGGGGGTGACCGCCTTCTCTTGGCAGACTCGTCTCTACAAGAGGAGCGTCTCGAATCTTGGTCGCCTCTAACGAACTAGCGAAGGTTTCCGACTTTGATGAGCTTTTCGATTTTGTCTTTCAAGGCTTGACATTCCTCGGTTGAATGTCTGCTATTTTTGATGATATTGACACTGCTTTCTTCGGTCGGCATTGTTTGGGCTTGCCACCTTCCTTGGGGGAGGAATTAACTCGGCACTGAGTGCCTCGTCCAGAATTCTCCCCCTCTCGATTTTTAAGGGGGTGTATCTCGAGAACCGGTTCCCTCGGTCTCGAGTATCTCTGCTCCTGTTGCCTCGTTGACCTAAACGACCTTGGCGGTCCTTCTCATCCTTACTCTTCTCTCCACTGACCTCGGAACGGGCCTGATTGCGGAACTCCCTGAGTTCCTCTAGTTTCATGAACTTAACAGCTCTCTTCTTGAGCTCGTCTAGGATGGTGGCTGGCTACATACACAAATTATCAGCAAACGGTCCTAGGCGCAGGGTTGTTAGCATATGATGCATGCAAATGTCCGGAATGAGATTCTGAATACTCATTGCCACCTTGTTGAACCTATCAACAAAGGTTCTCAGGGACTCTCCCTTCTCCTGTCGGATGCCTACCAGGGCGATAGAGGTCAGGTGATGCGGCCTGCTGGTGGCAAACTGAGTCTCAAACTTCACCACAAGTGTGGCGAAGCTATCAATGGAGTTGGGTGAGAGCTTGGTAAACCAGTTGAGGGTTGCTCCCTTTAGAGATGTAGGGAACACTCGGCACAACACTGCATCGTCCGAGGTGTAGACACTCAAGTGGGTAGTGTAGGCATCCATATGTTCATCCGGGTCAGTAGACCCATCATATTGGTCTCTGTTGAAACCTTTCCACTTGTCTGGTAGTGGAACTTCAATGATAGCATTGGTGAAGGAGTGTCGGCGAGCTGAGTCCATCGTGTCAGTCGTCCTGGCCGACTTGTTGAGACAAGATTCACCATCCATCTCATGGGTGGGGACCTTGTCCCTTGTTTCCTCCACGGGTCTCAGGTTGGGAGGGGAGGTGTAAGAGCTGCCGACAACATTGGTCGATGCAGCAGATGGTCCTCCCTCCATCAGTTTCTTCTTCATCTCTTCATTCTCCATTCAAAGAGCTTGCATCTCTTGTTCGTTCTTTTGGACAACTTCTTCTGCCTTCCTCTTCATCTCGGTCATCTCTCTCTGGAGAGACAGCAAAAGCATTTCCTGGTCAGCTTCAGTCATCCTCTCCATGCTTTTGGTTGAGACCATCTACTTTCTTTCTTCAACTAGCTTCTCTCTGCCCCCACGGTGGGCGCCAATTGTTCCTGTTAGGGAGATGGGACCTAGAGAACTATTGAAGGGCTTCGTCTTCTTCCTTTCCTTCGGGCAGGTTGTTGGGGTTTCACTGTGATCCTCCTAGCCTTCGTGCTACTCTTTCGGCTCTCGGTCTCTTAGTCTTAGGTGAATGCCAAATGGGGAAGGTACATGAGAAGGCACTCCGACGCTCAAGTCAGTAAAAAGGGTATTCGGCACTCGGGGGTGTACAGTGATAATGACGTACCTTTGTTCTTGGAATGTGCACTATTTATATTATTTTAATGGGCTTACCTTATTGGGCCTGATTAGTGGGATGGATCACACTTATGAGTGTATTACCTAGTTTTTAATGATGGTTTAACTTTACTAACCTTTGTTTGAGTGTTAATGGTTAAGGTGTGTCGGTTGGCCTGCACGTCTGTGCAGGTCTCAGTAAGCCAGGGGCAACGAGACCCAGTTGTGGTAATGACCGGTCGGTCCATACCAGTACACTTATCATATTTGTGTACCTATATTTTTTAATTTCAATCAAGAAATAAATTCATAAATCTCTATTTTGATCGACTTCCACAATGATAGAAATTTAATGTTAGCAGACAAATCTTTATTTTCTTGACTTGTGTCTTGATGTCCTACCCGCAAATTTTGCAATGCAAGTGGACTTTCATAATTATCATAATAACTTGAGGTTGCACATACCGAAATAATCTTGGATACGAAATTGAAAAGCAAAAAATAACATGTAAAATGAAAGAATGAGGGTAAGGGTGTGCTATCTCTTTCTTTCATCGTTGTCTTCTTCTTATTTCCTATAAGAAATATTTTCCATAAAGATTTTGTCTTAGGTCCTTAAAATAAAGAGTTAAGAGAAGAGTGACGGGTTAGCTTGCATGATAGAGAATTGATAGTGTGATGAAATTTAAGGTATATGAAGCTAATTATTTTAAAAAATCTATGTAATTATATTACTTATATATTACCTGCTTTAATATTTGTCCTAATAATTATATACATGTATAACATTTTTTCTCACATTCTTATTTAATTCCTACATTTACAATCTTTACACTAAAACTTTTATAACATGAACTAACTCTCTTTTACAATAAAATTCCCTCCCTATGGAGCTCACATATTCAGTGCTCACAAAATTTTCCAAACCAAACCAAATTAACCTGGAAATTACCCAACAATCATTAACAGAAATTTACAAACAAAACCAACTACTCATTAAACAATAAAATTTCCAAACCAAATGATAAATCACAACAATGATAAACCGCAACACATTCAAATCCAAAATTAAAATTGAAACTTTTTTGCAATTTAAATTTACCTTTCAGCAATTTAAACCTTCACTAGAGAGAATACCACATGAAGAGGGAGTTGGACCATCAAACAACTCGAGTTGGAGCTGAAATTAAAAAAAATACAGGAAGAAATAAAGAGGTGACAAAGATGGAAGCCATAAAGAGAAGGGATAGAAAAGAACATGTTGTCGCGTAGAGGGAGCACTGACGAGAGAGCGCTGGAAAGGCGAAGAGAGAGCGCGTCAGTGGAGGAAGGAATTGTGGTGGTCAAGGGAGGAAGGCAACAACGAGGTAAGGAGGGAGAGTGAGTTGGGTAGAGAAGAGAGAAAATTAGGGTTAAAAATTTGGGGGAAGCTAAACGCGCGCGGGGGAGGGGGGGACGAAGTCCATTTATTAAACACTTTGTGTCAATTTAGACCGACGCAACAACTGACACTAACTTTGTGTAGGCTCAGACCGACGCAATACCAACAACTCCAAAAAATTGGCTAAACTGACGCATATATGTACTTTTATTTAATTCATTACCTAAAATTTCATTATAAATATAATTAATAAATATTTTACTAGATTAATATTAATAAATATAATAAATAATACTTCAATATTTTTACTACATGAAATTATTATTTTTATAAATTCTTTCAAATTAAATAAATGAGCCAAATTTATTGAATATTTAATTCATCATTTTCATAATATATTGAACATTTATTTAAATCTTGATAAAGTCAACTATGTAAGTTTAAGCAAAATAATTTAATTCATACAACAAAATAAAAAAATTTAAACTAAACATTGGAGCGCAAAACAAAACTCATTATCATAATTTATTTCGCAATTTAATAAATAAAAATAATTGTAAATATATCATAAATGAAAATAGCGAGAGAAAATTTTGGAAATAAAAATTATTAAATATTTACATTTAAGACACTACAATTTTCAAAATATATAAAATGACCTTATCAATTATAACAACATTCAATGTTAGATTTATTCTTATTTGGAAAGACAAGTGGGTTCTTGTTCATCTTGCTCCTTCAGAGCGAATTCACAAGTGATGTTTGTACATTTATTAAAGTGGTTTTGTGATTTCTCCATATTTATGTGTTTTTTAGTGGCTTCAAATTATCATAGGTTTTACTTCACGAAACAATACATATTTTTGTCTCGTCTTTTTACTTTACATTTTATATATTGACATACAAATGCTTTTGAAAAAAAAAATATGAAATCGTTTCTAAGTGTTGATTGATGGAATTCACACTCAAGGTAAATATTGATTATCTAAGATGAAAATATATGCAATTCTATTTTTTCATGGAATTAGGAGAAAAAATATGCTAAGTAGTCAAAATAAAATAATGCCATATGTAAGAACTAGGCCTTGTAAAATTACTAGATGGCAAATACCTATTATTTACATGGTACAACATTTATGTTGCTTAATGAGATTGTTTCATTTTTTGTTGACTTAATAGGAGGTGAAAGACATAAATTAAAAGAAGTTAAATCTATCAATATGTCATCGAGTGCATTGGGGAAGTGTACTGACGCACTTGTAGGGAATAATGCACATGTGTCATTTCGTGACTCAAAGAGGTCACATTCATTTGAAGGTCAAATTCAATGAGTATAAGAAAGCATGTTTTCTTTTTGTTTATTTATTTTATTACTATTACTATATTTACATTAAAAAAATTCATTATTGCATGCTATGTCCTACATGGTGGCCGATAAAACACATTAGTCACATGTTCTTGCATAAGAGAATGAAAAGGAGATCCAATCTGGTATATATTCAATTTGCATATATAGAACATGTGGTGAAGCTTATGACACTTTGGATATTGGGACACTTTTAATGTTTGTATTATATACTTTGTGGATAAATCTTTAAAATGAGTTTGTGTTTCATTTCTCAGAAGTCGCCTCTTTTAAACCACAATGGACATCAGAGGGAAATCTCGGGTTTAAAATAAATTGTTCCTTTATAGATTAGATATATTATGAGATTCATATTTTCTTAAAGTTACCAAAATAAGATTTTACCCTACCTTTTTTCTTTTCTTAAGTTTGCTTTTAAATTTTACCACAATAATTACTTCTTTACTTTTAAATACATCCATTAAATTTTACATTAAATAGTTCATTACAAATTAACATCTATAAAAAGTGTATAATATTTTATATAACATTTGCAAAAGTTAAATTTTTTTTTTTCTTTACTCAAGGATGCAATCTTTTTTTTTTTTCTTTCACTTCCTCTTAGTGTCTGCCATGTATCAGGCTGATCCACATAACATTTGTTTCTTCCATTTATCATAAGTTTGACAGATGAATTCGCGTTCTTTTCTAAACCAACACAAATTTTATGGAGTTAATCTTTCATTTTTTTGTAATATAAGCTGACATTTCGTATGTCATTCACCATGTCAAAGTTTATTTTCGTATCAGATACCCACAGTATATGATATCCTGCCTCTTAGGTAATCACCAACCATTGAATGCGAGGTTCACATATGAACATCACCTATTATAGTCTTCATTTGCACCTCTTGTAGAATCAAACTTTTTTTCAAAAGATATCCATACACTTAGGTGAGACCATTTTAAACATCTAAAATTAAAAAAAAAAACATAGAATATCAATTAAGTGTATGTACTGCTCCAGTATTCATTTACTATTACACTTTTTATTTTTTTTGGCGAAATTCTCAAGCAACAAGAGACTCCACCCAAAATTAGATTTGTTTGTTTTGCTGAAACAAATGGTATCTTTTTTGTGTGGTTGGAGCATTTGGGTTCATGAAAAATGCCATAAAATGTCCCACTTTTTCAGAGCAATGATCTAATTCTAGCAGTATCTGATGCTTTAAATGTGGAATTTGTACGTTAAACGGAACCGTTTGTGTATCAGAAAAGTATGGATAATCGCATATGATACTAACTTAAACGTGTGGAATTAAGGTAGTTTAACGTCATGTTTAAAATTATTTTTATTTTTATTTTCATCCTTTTATTAATATTTAATACCTATACTGATAATTAATTTCTATCAAAGAATTTAACTCGTCCTATTTAATTAAATATATTCTTTTAATTAATTTTTTCCAATAAACCATACTTTTGAATCCGAGATTTCAAGCCAACATCCAAATTTAATATTATTGTATTCAAAGATGTCTCATACATGTTTATCATTTAAAGCTTGATAAAGTTTTGACAAATCAAATCCAAATTATTAATGATACTTTATGTCCTCCAAGTAAGTCATTTTAAACTTAATTACATCAATAAAAGTAATAATTAATTCAATTAATTTTGTTAAAATTCAAAATAATATTACCAATGTATTAAATATACTCATTAATAACAACTTTTGAACTTTTATTTTAGTTGTTTATTTATAGAAAACACACATTCAAAATACTGTTGAGTTTTATGATTCTCAGTGATGATATTATATTTAACTGATATGAAATTCTCTTAGTTGAATTTCTAACACTTGGCTCCATTTGAAACTTGAAAGTTTGGCATGCTTTTGTTGAAACTGAATGAGAAGGGATGAATAATGTGTTTGTTGAGGAGGTGAGTTTGGAGGGACACATGGAATTGCATAAGCAAATACAGGGAATATTACAGTTCATTCAATGCATGACTGTATCCTTATCCATCTCTCTACCTAAAATAAGGAAAATAAATCTTCAAAGGATACATCTTCTCATACAAAAGATGAGCATGCTTAAAACATTGGCTCATAGGTCAAACTAAAATAAAAATACAATGTAACACATGTTTCAAGTAATTGCTAACAAAATTATTCAAATTACTGAACACAATAATACGTGTAATTGCATTCTAAAATTAGTTTTTGTCTTTAGATTTTAACACAGATTCAGTTATGTAACAGAGTTATATAAGAACTCCTCTGCCTAGTACTGAGTTTCACTGTCATGATGTCGTTGGCTGAACACCATTGTTTTCTCTAAAGCCTCTGTTTTTCTTCTCTTTCTTCCCCTTTTGTTTCCTATAACTTTTTGAACTCTCTCTCTTCATTTGTTGTGAACATTTTTTGGCCTCGTCGAAGCAATGGTGGGAGGTGGCAGTTCCAAATCCGACATCTCCTTTGCTGGCACTTTCGCCAGCAGTGCTTTCGCTGCATGTTTCGCCGAGGTACATCTATGAAACTAACATCTCTCTTTTCAATAACTCTCATCTGGGTATTCACTTTATCAAACTTTCTCTTCTGGGTAACCGCTCTTTGTTGTGATCATGTGTTAAAATCCCGTATTTTTTGGGTATTGGATTTAGACTCCATAGTTTCTTGCTGCGTACAGTGACAGATCCTATCCTGCGATGGACCTTTTCTTAAAAGTCTTTGGTGATTGTGCTATGTTGTGACAAATCATGCATCTGATGAGCATCTGAGAGCTTTTTTTCGTTTAACTAGTCCATAGTTGATTTAGATCACCCTTTTGAATTGAATATGGGAGGTGGAACTGTGTTTAGTGGTCAAATATGGTTTGCTTGTATAAGTGCCTAGCCAATTGCTAGTTGCTAGTGTTGTGTATTGAACAATGGTTATAGAGAAAAGTTTTTTTTTTCTTACTTATATGATGAAAAGCCTTCACTTTTGGCATTTGTCTGTTTGGTTTTCATGGTTCAATATGGATGATGATTATTCCTGAGGTTTTATAAAACCTTCCGCGTCTGTTATTTTGGCCACAATACGAAGGGTTTTGAATTCCCTCTACAACTGTAATTAAGGCTACATTGGCTGCAATCATGACAAAACTATGACTTACAACCGCAATTTCGAAACCTTGATTATTCTATGGTTTCTAGATCTTGGAATTAGAAGAGCGGGATCAATTGATTTACTCTAAAATCATAATAACTGTTTGGTTGGGAAGATTCTGAAAGCATTGCTTGAGGTATTTGCAGACAAACCTGTTATATCTTTGGCTGCAATGAAAGTATTGCATAAGAAAAAAAATATATATATTTCATTAGATATCTCAAATAAAGCAGTTAAAGATTTATACTAAAATTTTCCTTAGCTGTGAATTTTGGTCCTGTTACTCTATATGTGAAGATTGGTAACTGGTTCTTGTTATATATTTACTAAGCTGTCTTGTGTTTTAAGTTCACGTGTCATATTGCTTTACAAATACTTAGTCCTTGTATTGTATATAACTATTTGTTTGAAATTATTGTTCCAATAATACAGGTGTGTACTATTCCTTTGGACACTGCAAAAGTTAGGCTTCAGCTTCAGAAACAGGCTGTAGTTGGTGATGTGGTGACCTTACCTAAATATAGGGGTATGCTTGGAACAGTTGGAACCATTGCCAGGGAAGAAGGTCTTTCGGCACTTTGGAAGGGGATTGTGCCAGGGTTACAACGTCAATGTTTGAATGGAGGTTTAAGAATTGCATTATATGAGCCTGTGAGTTTGGAACCTTGTATTAGAGAATGTTCATTTATTTAGGTTCATTTCTACAGTTTGCTTATGTGATCTGATGAACTTGATGTCATGGGGTTTATAACAGGTTAAGAATTTCTATGTTGGACCTGACCATGTTGGAGATGTACCACTGTTTAAGAAAATTCTCGCTGGATTTACAACTGGTAAAGCCCATTCCTGGACATTGTACTGCAGTAATGATTTTTTTCCATATGCTAATATGTGAATTTTTTTTTTCCAAATATGTGGAGTGTAAATTCTGTCTTAGAATTATTAATACGTTATGCAAAACTATAATGTTGAACCACGCGAACTTGTGTTATCAACAGGTGCTATGGCAATTGCAGTGGCCAATCCAACAGATCTTGTGAAAGTTAGACTTCAATCTGAAGGAAAATTGCCCCCTGGTGTGCCCAGGCGCTACACTGGATCATTAAATGCTTATTCCACAATAGTGAGACAGGTATTTGCATATAACTTGATATGGTTTGTGAAAATGGGACGGTGTATTCAATCCTTTTTCAGGTAATAATTAGTTTTGTTCAATCTGCTTCCTACACTCAGGAAGGAGTTGGAGCTCTTTGGACTGGGATTGGTCCCAACATAACAAGAAATGGTATCATTAATGCTGCTGAATTAGCCAGCTATGATGAAGTGAAGCAGGTAATGCAAAAGACACTGCACTGCCTTTTGGAGTAAAACTTTGTAATTTCTTCATCTTATTTTTGTATAACCTTCTTCTTTTTATGTTGCAGAATATTTTGAAAATTCCAGGATTCACCGACAACGTTTTAACTCATCTTCTTGCTGGTCTAGGGGCAGGGTTTTTTGCAGTTTGTGTTGGCTCCCCTGTTGATGTGGTAATTTCTTGGTGTTTACTTGTGAATATGCATAGTTGATTTGGCATGTTATATTATGTCATTTTATACATAGTGTGCTAATATCCTAATATTTGCCATAAGTTTCAGACTTTCTTCTTTATTCAACTATGATAAACTGATAAATCCAGTGATAATTAGAAAATGATTGAATTTGTTAATACATCTAATTCTTAACAGAAAGAAGTATTTGTTGCTGACAGCTGATCTTTAGATCAAATAGGGTAGATTTGATAACATTTTTTTCTATTACTTCTTCATTCGGTACTCTTATCATTCCCCTAATTCATTGTGCTATCTTCTTTCTGTTGTATGTACAGGTTAAGTCAAGAATGATGGGAGATTCTAGTTACAAAAGCACCCTTGATTGTTTCATCAAGACATTAAAAAATGACGTATGATTGTTCACTGGTCCAAGAAAATTCTTTCAATTTTAATAATATTGAATGTGTCTATTTTGGTGTTCACATAGTTTGTTTCTGCCTGTTCTGATAAACTTCATTAGAAAAGGAACTACATTGTAAATGAGTATCATTTGCCACACTAAATTGGTTATGGAATGTAATGTTTGCAGGGACCTTTTGCTTTTTATAAGGGGTTCATACCAAATTTTGGACGGCTAGGATCTTGGAATGTGATCATGTTTTTAACTCTAGAGCAGGTACAAGCTGAATGCTTTGTAATAGCTTCACATTTATCCTATCCTTTTTATCACCTCCTACCTCTTGGAGTTCAAGTTTATTTTCATACATTACTTATCTGTTGAGGTAGAGATCAGAAAACCCAAAATTTGCAGAAGATTTTTTTGTTGACTCATGCACCATGACAAGTGTAATTGTTGATTGACTCATGCACCATGACAAGTGTAATTGTTGATTGACTCCATTCCTATTGATACTCTCACAAAACTCACTGCTTTAACCTATTAAATTGGGCTGTTTTCATTCTCATTTGTTCTTGTGTTTCTTATGACAGGCTAAAAAGTACGTCAAAAGATTAGAATCAGCTTGAACTCAAACAGCTAGCAGTAGAATTTTTCTGGAGACTGCCCTCAAATGCAATGGACATTTTCAAGGAAATAAAACTTCTCTTCATGTTTGTTAATTGGAATGTTCCAAAATATTCTTTTGTTGGGGGGGAAGGAAGTAATAATAAATGACCATGGTTATGCCATGTCTCTGTAATTCTCTTGAAAATTGTTATTAGTTGGGCTTAGCCATGCACTGTAGTGTGTTTCTACAATTATCAAGTCGAAATAGGAGCTTAACAAAGGTTTTTTCAGTGCAAAATCTCTCTCTAAATCCATTTTTTCCTTCAGCACACAACATAGCAATCAACAATTTTGTTCTCAGAAGAGGAGAAATTTTATTCAGGGCCCATGAAGATGAGTTCAAATCATGTTAGTTGAACTCAACTTTGGTGGGGTTCTTAGCCTTAAATTGTACCACATTAAAGTCACTAGTTTAAATACAATGAGACGTGAACTCATTCTAGATTAATACATAAATAAGTAATATATTAAAAATTAATTCATAAACATATTAAATTAAAAATTGAATAAGCATAAACTTAAATAGAGAATTAAAATGAAAGAGAAGTAAATAAAAATCTAGAGATTCTACACAAAAATTTGATTCTTATGAGATATGAATAAGATTTGTACTCCCTTCAAAATAGAATCTATAACTTTAGCTAGATTGGGTTTTATATGTTTATATAATTTGTCAAATACACTTTGAATACGCCTTTCTATAATCAAGAAAATTATTTATATATAGGCAATACAAATCATATACTGTAATGTTTGTTTTCTTTATTAATTTTTATTTCTTTTAGTTGAGTAACAATCTTTTTTATTATTTTTTTAATTTTCTAAAAATTCATTTAATAAAAAATAATTTATCAACAAAATCT
>Ga0123341_1002785_pt1 | contig 14641 bp, 10 predicted proteins | sample Turbeapinknodule_FD_89959 | JGI IMG/M metagenome (GOLD analysis project Ga0123341, IMG submission 89959) | Root nodule microbial communities of legume samples collected from Mexico - Turtle bean Mexico pink nodule | ecosystem: Host-associated > Plants > Roots > Nodule | place: Mexico: Nepantla... | reverse complement strand
TAATTATTTTTATCTTTAAAATTAATTTTTCATTAACAATTTTCTTATAAGAACTTGATTAGAGATTAAGTTTAAACATCGACTCTAATCCAAACATAAGAATTCAAAACGATCTTAAAAGTACTACCATGTATTTTTAAACACGTGGTCATGATTAGATTAACCCCCTTTAAGGAAAATTAATTATTTAAATTATTCGTTGGTACCTCTATTAAGGAAGGAGAAAAAAATGAATTATTCATATGATACTAAGCTAACAAAATAGGAGGAGATATTATTAATGATAGTAAATAAAGTCTTTTATAGATTAATTATTGATACAGAGGAAAAAATTGGTTGATTTTTTTAGCAAGTGTTGATTTTTTTAGCAAGTGATGATTTTTTTTTAATTGGATATCTGATGACACAAATTATTTTTAATTAAATCTCTGTTGGTCGTTGTTGGTGGCAGATTTTTTGTAATTGCATTTTTGTTGTTAGTTATTGGCAGCATTTTGCTGAAATTGAGCTCCCAGAACCTAATTAAAAAAGTGAAAATATTTCATTACTCATTACTGACTTGTTCCTAAACTATTTATAATTTTTTAGGTTGGTCCTAAACGGAAAAGATTTTGATTGGGTTCTTTATAGAACTTAGAGAAAAGATGGAAAGTGTGTGTCGTGCCATGATTTGATGATGCAGCATTATAATTTGAAAAAGAGAATGATAACAAGTGAGGGGTATAGCGGTAATTGGAGTGGAAAGCACCAATTTTTAAGCGTGATCTACTATATTAATCTGGTATAATAAGATAAGTTTATTAAAATAATATAAATACTGCATATTTCAATAAGAAAGGTACGTCATTATTATTGTATACATCCGAGTGTTGAATACCTTTTTTACTGACTTGAGCGTCGGGTGCTTTCTGCAGTATCTCTCCCATTTGACATTCACCCGAGACTGAGAGCCGAAAAAGTAACGCAAAGACCAAAAATATCGCAGTAAAGCTTTAGCAACATACGTGAAGGAAGGAAGAAGATGAAACCTTCAATAGTTCTCTAAGTCCTATCTCTTTAATAAAAACAATTAACGACTATAGTGAAAAACTATTCTACGATTAATATAGTTTCACAAAAGTAAAAAATAAAGATAATATATATATATATATTTTTTTTTCAATATCAATTCATCATAAAATTATGATAAAGTTCAAAACTTCAAAACAAATAATACCCAAAAAAAAATTAATATAATCTCAAATAAATTTATATACAATTTTTTTCCTTAATCCAAATAGAAACTCCAAAAACATGCTGCCTTCAAATTCCACACACACCCTCCTCTTTCACACGTACCTCTTTCAACTTTCTACACTCGACTACACAATTTTAAAGGTCTTTCATGACTCAGACTTTATTCTTTTTCTTTTTTTTTTTGCATTTTTAAATTTATATTTCTTTTTGTACGGACTGTTACCATCCTATAATTGAATTTCAAGCACTCACTGATTCATGATCACTTCTGTCCTTCTGCGCAGTCTGCATTGCTTCTCACGCAATGTCACTTAGGAATGTTACAAACTCGGTGGTTCAAGATACTTAACTCATTCATCCATGCTGTATTTCGTAGGAATTAAATAACAAAATAATGCTCAAAATATATTATTATACTTTATACAAGAGAAGTTGGTGAAAACAAAAACTATCAATACTCTTATTTTTATTATATTTATCACTTATTTCTATTTTTTATTGCTTTGTTTCCCTTTTCTTTTTCTCAACCGAACACACATGGATTTGCGAGTTGTCATTCCACCTTTTAATCCATTCAACAAATTAAAAAAATAGTTTGCTGCTGATTTATTAGATGTCTTGACGAATTAGTTACTTAAAATATTATTTTCTTAATATAATATTATGCAGAGGATTGTAGTTATACTATTATATTGTTTTATTTAAAATGATAATTTATGAATAAAAAGAGTTACCTAGATGAATGATTCTTGAATTTGGCATTTGTCTAATCTCTTTGTACCTTGTTGAAGGAATTAGAAATGAGGACGTTGTTGGGGTTTGGTTGAAGTCCACAGCAGGATGGGTTAAATTTCAGAGGAGTGAACACCTGGAAGTATAGTAATAGAGTTGTAGCTTAGAAACGACCAATTCCTCCATCGCAGTCAAATCATATAAAAATTACTCTTCCAGACTTTATTGTACTTCTTTTGAAAAGATACTCATTCATTAATGAAGAAAAGGAGAATTGAAAAAAAGAAAAAAGAAAAAATTATTTTGTCATTCAAGTTCAATTAACTCACACGTCAAATTCTACCAAACGAGTAGGTCCCTAAAGTAATATTGGTGCCACCTGGCGTTACTCTAATCAAAGACAGAGTACCGTTGCTTACGTACATAGGTTCCTCACACGTCACACACACAAGGGTACAATCCAGTGCGGGGAAATCCACGAGAAGGGAGCAGAGAGAATAGGATGAAAGCGGGTGCAGGGTGGTGTGAAGCAGGGGATTAGAAAGAGACGTGAAAAGGAAAAGAAACGTGTGGAAGGAAGATGAATGGAGGGACAGGTGGAGACACAGCATAAGGCAGGTGAGTACGACTACAACAGATTACAAACAGTTGGTGTCTCTCTTCCTTTTCCTTTCTTTCCCCACTCACTCACAATTCACAATTCACAATAGATGCGTGTGCCATCAACAAAACTTACATTTTCTTCACACGTGTCGCTTTCTCAATTCTCCTTTCACCTCCTTTTATCGCCTCCTCGCTTCCTTTTCTTCCCGTTCCCTCTCTAAACTACGACACCGTTTAGCTATGGAGGATGATGACCTACTCCAACGATTCCACTCGGAGTTCGCGTCCACCATATCCGGCTCCGTCATTTCCTCCACACTCAGCATCGAAGATTTCCGGAACCTCAACAGCTCCGCCGACATTTCCTCCGTCAGCAGCGGCCCCGGTGAGATTCCTCCGGTCGCAATCACCGAGACGGTACTCTCGCCGCCGCCGCTGCACCGCGCAGGGCTTAATGACTGCGAGACTCCGGCGGTGAGAGAGAAGTGCATCGGAAGGAGTAGCAAGGGAGTGAGTTGGGGACGCACTTCGGTGATTGGGAGGAGGAAAGAGATGGAGGACGCCGTGGCAGTTATTCCGGGATTCATGTCTTGCACGTGCGATCACCTCGGCGGCTGTACCGCTCCCGGCTCCAGATCCTCCGGCGAGATCGCTCCCGTTCATTTCTTCGGCGTTTACGACGGCCATGGTGGCTCACAGGTTCTTTACACCTCCTTTTACTTCGCCTTCGTCCATTTTCTAATAATTATTTAATTTTCGCAAAAAATATGTTTTCATTTTTATATATATTGAAGTTTGAAAGAGGTGTTGGTGTTAATGGTGATTGCGTAGGGAGGGAGTGTGGCGTTCTGACTAATATTTACTTATTCACTTTTTAATTGTTATTTATCTGGTCGATTAGTATCGATGTTTATTCTACCACTAATTATTTCCTCTGTAAATGAATAAAAAATGATATGGGAATTATTGTGCTCGCTAAGTTTAAACTGGGAATGTGGTTGGTGGGTGTGTTGCTCAGAGAGGCCACGTGTTGTGGGTTCATAGGCAGAGTTGTCCTTACAGAGAGAGATCAATTCACGGTGCTTTTCATTTTGCTGTGACACGTGTAAATGCGATCGTGCATGATAGGGGCGTGGGCCTTTTCTTTTCTTTTCTAGGATGGATACTTGTACTAATTAGGAATGGGGATTGATTAGCGTGATTCTGACGTGGTTTCTATCAGAGACAAATCATCAGGTTGTGGCATGCCAAAAGGTTTCACAGACGAGTCTAGCTTGAAGAAAAACAGCCGATTTTGAAATAAATCAGAAAGTATTTCTGCACAAACCTGATTTTTATGTGTTTACAAGACTTTTAAAAAAATTAAATTAATTTCTAAAAGATTTTATATTATTTCAGTTTATGAGTTTTTCATTATATTTATAAATACTTTTGGAGATGTTTATTTATATAGATTCAATTTTGCGAACTAATAAGGAATTATTTTTTACATAACTCTTAAGATGATTATTATAAAAATCACAATTTGAAATTAGGTTATGACATTATTTGTTTGTGTTATTTATTTAATTTAACAGGTATATGTTACAATACTTAATTATGGTTGTTGGGTACCTTTATTTCAAAGGTTACATTTAAAAATTCTGGCATACGATTATATGTTTATTATTTATTTCCTGTGAAAAGAAAGAAATATAATGATTAGGAAGTGTTACTGTTGGGTGGCCACGTGGATGAAAGATACTTTTGGCATGTTATATTGTGGGGCTGACTGATGATCGTCGTGGTTAGTCTGCTTCATTCTGGAAAAGTTCTCGTATGTACTTTTGAATACCAATTTCCAATAAATTATAATAAATTGAATAACATAGTTGCTTATGTCTATGCCACTGGATTAAATCTCAACTGTTACAAACATTATTCTATATATAAAACGATTATCCCTGTATTGGGTTCCGAAACAACACCTAAAGTTTATGTGGAACTTTCTCTTCTCTTCGTAGGAATATTATGCTCTTCACACTTCACAACAGATATGATTCATGCCTTGTTTAACAATTTTGCGTTTAAAACTTTAGGGATTCTTTTTCAGTAGAATATTGTTATTTCAGAATTACTTTTGAATAAGCAAGTGGAGTGAAAATTTGCGTAAACAAAAGTATGAAAAAGTATCATCCTTCTAGATAAACCTCAGAAGTTTGGTTTCCATTAGAATATCAATCTATTTCACCCATCGGACGAAAACAAATTTGTATATACAATTCAGACGTCGAAAATGTTTGGGTCCGAAACTTTTAGTAAGGATACCTGATAAATTTCCACAATTTCATTAGAACTTTAAGTAAACATCAACTATGGAACTGTCAACAAATGGTTATTTAACGGTACCAATTTTTATGTCTTTCCAACTGAGTCACGGAAAGCGTTTCCGAGTGTCATTCTATGTTATTATGCGCGATAGCTATATCGTTGATTTGCATTTGAAGTGTATGTGCAACAGAATTTCAAGGTGAGTTGTGTGGAAAAAAAATGTGGAGCGCAAACCGTTGGTGCAAGAGTTTAATTCACCAGAAAATGAGAAAAACTTTTAGTGGTAAGTCGTGTCGTTCTCGTTCTCTTACATTTAAGCAAAAATAGGTCTATGGGTGAATGAAGATCTCATATGAAGATGCTTGATTAGACTCAGTATTTGTTCAGATGCTTAAATGAGAGTTTTTTTAATTTTACTTTTTTTTGTATCAGCAAAAAAATGAGGCTATTTTAATTTTCTATTGGCAGCGTACCATGTAGATTGGATGATTATTTTGCATTGTATAAAATTCATTGTAGATATTAATTATGACATTAACACTTATTATTTTGCGTATTAAAGTGAGTATATTTCTTTGACTACAACTATCTATTTCAGAATTATGATATTAAAGATGGACTAAGAGGGGCAAATGAACTCTGAACGTCATTCTCCTTGTACAAGGGAGGAATAATACCTGTCCAAAAATGCGAAGCATGGAGCTCATTATAGATGGATAATATTTTGGTGTTAAAACTCGTCGAAAATTTCCCCTTGATGGCCATTGTTTCTATATTTTTTTACCTAAACTGTACTAATCTTTGATGCTAGTCAAATGCATTCATCCAACTTGGTCTTCGCAACACAAAGAGCTACCTAGAATGTATCTGGCCGTCCTGATGAAGTTAATGCTATAAGATCCGTTCAAGAAAATATTTGATAGTCCTTAATACGAAGACTCCTCACAAATTGTTGAATTCGTCACCTTTTTTTCCCTTCGTGACTTTAATTTACTAATTTCTCTACAATTAACGGTAAATTTTGATATTTTAAATAAAGATAAACTTGGAATGTTGTCAATTTTCAAAAAACGGTACTTTATCTAATTTTACCTTTCTTGATTCGTATTTGGTTAAATAAATACCGTATAAACAGGATGGTAGTACGTCATGAAAAGTTTACCATTCTCCTAACTGTTGTGGTAATTTAATAATCCTAGGTGGCTAAGTTCTGTGCTAAGCGGATGCACGATGTTATAGCAGAGGAGTGGAACCGAGAAATGGCAGATGGAGCTGAGTGGCAGAGAAGATGGGAAACCGTATTTGCTAACAGTTTTGAGAGGACTGACAATGAAATCCTATCAGACGCAGTTGCACCTGAAATGGTAGGATCTACTGCCTCTGTGGTTGTTCTATCTGGTTGCCAAATTATTGCATCCAACTGCGGCGACTCAAGGGTAGTTCTCTGCCGCAGGACACAAACTATCCCCTTGTCAGTGGATCAAAAGGTCAGTTCTAGTCATAACCCACTTATCTTGATGATATATCTCCAATCGTGTGATCATGCGTTCCGTTTTAGGTTTCTTGAATGGAAAACTACATGTACTGCCAGTTTATTAAAGTAGGCCGGATATTTTCTCAGTCGTTCTTTAGTTTCCATGTGTATGTAAAGACCAGAAATTTATCGTCAACAATTACAATAATAAAAAAGATAAAATCACTGTGCTTTTGAAATTTTTAAATAATTTTAACTCGTGGGAAGGGATTACTAAATATCAAAACGAGAAAACTCGCCCATGCAGCCATGTACTCAAAACGTAATCAGGGTCGGATGTAAGGAGGGTTACTCTCTAAAAGAAACTTCAAAAGTTATATACTTTAATTTTATTTATATAACTATATAATATTTTAATTCATTGATTTAATTATGTTAGTAAAGGTATTTTTTTCTCCCCTATGCTTATGTCATTGACGGAATTGAGATACCATTGTCCTTGTTTGTACAGCCGGATAGACAAGATGAATTCTTGAGAATTGAAGGAGAAGGAGGAAAAGTCATAAACTGGAATGGAGCTAGGGTGTTTGGTGTTCTTGCCATGTCCAGGGCCATAGGTACCTTGATTTATTTTCATACTTTTTCAACTATTAATAAAGGCACAGAGTTACTTTCAACATTAATATGGCCAATTATGTCTCTGCTATGAGAAAATAAAGGATGCAAACGGCTATAGTTGTCTAGTATTTTGATTTTAATCGTCTAGTAATTAGGGATTATGATAATTATCTATACTCCTACAATGGTCATTTTCTTGCTGGTGTCACCATAAATAAGCTACTAAAAGAAACAAAACAAAAGATAGAGGAGAAAATAGATGTAAAGAGCTTGCCAAATAATGGAGATGGGATGCAAGTATTTAAAGAAGGAACTTGATAGGTTGATTACACCCACTTTATAACTAACAATATTATAATTTTAATATTTTTTTATATTATTTACTTATAAATTTATTCTTTATTATATTTTTTTTTTTCTAAAACCATCACATTAAGAATTGTATAGAAATCTTGGAGTTCTCAAAGCATAAGAAATTTTTTTCCTTTAATCTGTAAATTCAAGAAAAGTCTTCAACAATAACAACTAAACATAGTTTTTATGCCTGATTGTCTATATATATCTCTGTTTTATTATAGCTCTGTTTCGTATTATCTTAATTATAAATTACAAATATTCCACCAATCACATCTGCATTTACTTTGAAAACTTGGTAGTACATACTAAGATTCAGATTATCTGCAAGAAAGGTATTTTGGTATGTATAGCACTGGATTTTCAAGGCTACATGTGTTTGGCAGACTTTGCGTTTATTCTTTTCTTTTGGGGCTATTCAGTTACAGAAACTATATGGACAGTCTTCCAAATTGAGCTAGCATATGGACATCCTGAAACCAAGTCTATGACTAGTCCTGTACTGACCTGCTTAACGATGATGTTTCAGGTGATCGGTACTTGAGACCATGGATTATTCCGGTGCCTGAGATAACTTTCACAGCAAGAACAGACGAGGATGAGTGCTTAGTTTTGGCAAGTGATGGACTCTGGGATGTAATGAGCAATGAAGAGGTTGGAGAAGTGGCACGCCACATTCTTAGAAGACGCCGCAGATCCTTGTCAGGGGAGGAAACATCTCCTGCACAAGTTGTTGCCGACAGCCTGACTGAAATTGCATATGGTAGAAATAGTAAAGATAACATTTCAATCATAGTTGTTGATCTGAAATCCAAGAGAAAACGTCAGCAAAGGCCTCCTTTAATTTCCTAAGAATCTAATTCTCTTTAATCTTTTTCAATCTTGAATTGAAAAGGAGAAAGAGACGGTAATGAAGTTGTAGAGTTGATCTATAAACAAACCTTTTTTTTTCTATTTTTCATACGACCCCATTGGTACTTGGTATCACTTCACCTTGTATCTCCTAACCTTCTGTACAGAGTTGATTGGGAAAAAAGAATCTGCTTCGTGACGAGCGACAACTACCTAGGTCTGGCTTGTTGTAATGAAGTATATCGTTCAGTAAGTACTACTTTTTCTTCTCCATTTGGTCTTCATTCCTGAACGGTTATGTTGATAACAGAATCAAATGCCATCAATTGTATTGTTTGAATTTCTTTTATTGGAAGGAATGGAATAAAGATGATGAACTTTATTCCATTTCATTGCATTCAATATTTGAAAATATTTCCTTTATTTTATTTGAAAATATAGGATGAAATTAGACCTACGAAGTAATAACTCTTGCTACCATGTCTAATCTTCAATCAGTGAAACAAAAATTACTATAATAATAAGAGATCATAATTTAATTTTAGTCTATGTTCTACTTTTTTTGTTCACATGTCATTAAATATTAAAATGTAGTTGAAGGAAAGCTTGTAGTAAGAAAAATGTCTATTTAGCTTGTGTTTATGCTCCTATTGAAACTTATACACAGACTTTGAAATCTTTAATAATAATATAAATGATACGCATGCCTTATATATCCAATGCAATAAAGTTTCATATCAAATCATTTATTTAATGTTTGTTAAGAAAAAGAGCATAAATTTGACAAGATTTATCATACTCAAATTTTACAAGAGATTTCTTGATACGATTTTTATGGTTTGTAGTAGGATGGAAGAATGTCTCATTTTAATTACATAATTATTGTTTAAACGTCGAAAATGACATGTTAGCATGCGTGGCCCAAAAGAAAACATCATTCTCCGAGGACTTGATTTGACGCCACTTCATCGTGATCATACGCAGAGGTTTGTGGTTCGAATAATAATAAGGCCTTCTCCAATATTATCGTTTTTAAATGTCATTAAATTCAGACGTTATGTTGCTCATTCTATCAATATTTTCACAATATTTATGTATACCGTCTACATACAATTTCAAACTGAAGAGATTAAATTTTGCATAAACTATATTCATATTTATGTTCTGGAATGCAAATTTCATAAGCAAATATTGAATTGATTGATATAAATCTGTTAACAATTAAGCTGATTTTAATTTTAAAATATTTCAATTGTGGTATGTGTTGAATAACAATTAAGCTTAATTATAAGTTTATAGTGTAAAATTGAATGTCTAGCCCATGTCTTCAGGGTCTATCACCCAATCAGTCATCTCAGAATTTGTGAATTCAGATCAGAGCCTGAAACTAAAGAAATTAAGATAGTCAGATATCAAATTTCGTATAAACTTAGGCATACAACAATTCTCTGCGAACTGGTAATCAAAGGTATTATTTAAAAAGTTAAAGGAATGACCAAAGCCTAATCATTCACGTGCCCATGCAATTCCAATTCCAATTACTCATCTCTTCCCGAGTCCAAATCATGAACGCATTTTCCACCAATCAGAAAGTTGAAAACTTGTCTCAAATTTCCTCTGGATGGTCGAGCATCTGTTGCAAACTTGCATAAATATACAAGCCGTCGCCTCATATCCCATTTGGTGACTTGAGCAGCATCGAAGGATTTCCCATCATCAAACGTACCTTAAAAAAAGAAATGTAAACACAGGGACGAATGATTAGTGATACACTCATTATAAATCATCAAAATTCATATTAAACCCAGAAAACTTATTTTGAGCTATTAACTAGACCTGGATTTGCAAACATAGATCTAACTCATTAAATCTACTCTCTTATCATCCATTGCTTAGACCTTCATAACAACTTACTCATCCTACAACCAATTTAAGCCTAATGACTTTTTGGGCTTCACACACAGTGATATGGACATGCAATAGCAGCATAGACAAGTAAAGATGTATCATATGTGTTCAAAGTTAGAAGCCTATTGCGTTTCTAACTACATGAATACTTTTATCTTGAGATAAATGTCAACAAAATGGAAAGGCTATTGTAGGTGTACAATTATGGTGAAATCATTGATTTTGATTTTAACTCTCTCTCTCTCTCTAGTCTTTAAAATTATAAAATTTACATGAAGTATAACAAGTATCCTTGAAAAAGGATACGATGAATATGCAACAGCAATGTTGATGCGTTGATTCTATAGTAAGTGACATGTGTTTAGGGTTTAGGGTTTATTCCAACAATGTGAAAGATATATAGATACGTACCTTTTTCATCAAATAATGACATTAAGATTGCTAAACAAACACATACACTGATATCTTCCCCTGAAAAGCAAAGAAATTTGATATATTATTTGTTTGGTACAGCACTTCATATTTTGCTTTTACACAGGTCTACCAGGATGATTTAGAAGGATTAAGGAAAGGCACCTTAGAGATTCAAAATGATAGAGTTATACAGAAAAAAAATGGATACAGTAATACAAGTTCAAAGCGCTGTGAATGTAACTGTGAACATACACCAAATACTTGACAAGTACATATGAAGGAACTTGGTTCACAGGAAAATAACTTAGATACACAAGTATAAAGGTACACAGGTGTTCAAGATTTGTATGTTTGGTAATAGGTATAAAATTGAAAGATATTAAGGATACACGTGGTAATTTATGAAAGTTTGTAAAAGCATGAATTCAGATTCCCACATTTTCTTAAGTATGAGATACTATTTATGAGTGTTGTAATGATAGGCCTTAAAGGAATTTTGAATAATGAAGATTCAAGATACCAAGAATCCTAGATGAAGATGTGACAATGGTAAAACTTGTTTTTCGAATGAGAGTTGGTAATATTTAGGAGTGAAAGGGGTGAGGCTTGACTACAAGGATACAGAATTGAGGGTGATCAGTAAGCAAAACAAATCAGTGGAAGAGTGAAATGGGAGTGCAGGTATTCATTTATCTAGTAGTACTGCAAAAAGAAACAAAAATAAACTCGAGACAATGCTATATCAATGACAATTGAACTGTTTTAATAATCATAGAAACCACACAAGGAATGAACACATGTCATTTGGTTTCAAACAAATCTTAGTCTAATTAATAAAATACATAAAGTCGACAGAGGGTACTTCAGAGCCATTACCATTATTACAACAAACTAGAAGTCTTTTTCCCTGGCTGAGATTGAACTTTGCAAAGCTCACCGCTTTAGGAAGATTGGTCAATAAAGAAAATCGATCAAACTTTGAAGTCTGACCATAAAAGATCAAAATGAGTACGGATTTCCACAAAAATAAAAACAAAGAAAAAAATTTCCTTCAACTACGTACTAACCATTATTGGAAGATGCATATATGATTCAGGACTGGGAAGACAGACAGAGATGGACTCCTGATCACAATTCAGTATGCAATCTACATTGGCAGCGTCTGCAGCTGCACCATACATGGACACTAAACATTCAGCCACATAAACATTTTACAGACCTTTGTTTTCAAAAATTGTGATCACAAACTCAACAGGACCGGTCATCATCAAAAGAAATGCACCAGAGGATTAAAAGTGGACCTTAATTAATTAACTAAAGCATACCAATTCGAGATGTGCCAACTGCCAAATTAGTTGATCCCAACAAAGATAATCCAGGATCTTCGGAAGACTCAGTATCAGTTTTAACAATTGAAGCATCATAAGTCACAAATGGTTCTTCCTGTGCAGGAGAGTCTGACTTAAGGGCTTTAACTGTATTCTGTGGTGCACTTTCTCCTCTATAAGCACGGTTTACTCGGCTCTTTTCAACCATATCTGCAACCTTCTGGTTACACACATCAGGACCTGAGTTTATAAGATCATAAACGTGTTTCCAGAAAAGGCCAGGCGATAAACCCCTGGCCCAGCTTTCTTCATCATCTCCAGCACCGGGTATGTAATTCCAGCTGAACTCGGAGGTAGTACCATGCTGGCTCATACCAACTGATGAAGACGCCGACACAAGAATGATGGGTGTGAAATCCCAAGATTCATGGTGAGGCACTTCATTTAACCAGATGACAGTTTTCTGCGAAATCCAGAGAGGGCGCAAGGGTTTCTTCAAGCAGGCAGCAAGGGAAGCAATATCAGCCCCACTTGCTTTCAGTAACAGAGTCCATTCCTCTAACCGCTTCTCAATGGAAGCTCTTTCTGTTTGGGAAACCCACAGGGGAAGGTGCAAGGAGCAATCCCATTGATGAACACTTTCATGACAACCATTAGAGTCCTATTTTATGAAGACAAAGCAATCAATCACATAACTGGAACATTATCATAAGCAATAATATTCGCTAAAGTACACTACAGTCCCTCGTCCCTTCGGTTTCAGTTTGATCCCTTGAATCAATTGTTTTTGTTGGAATATAATAGATTGGTTCTTCAGTCAGTTTACCACATTAACGTGATCAACTTGGTGATACATGACAAACAACATGTGAACATTTACCACATCAATCAAAACACAGAACTGTTAAAGCAAAAGATTGACGGAGGAAATGATAGGTCCAATAAACACATAGAGGACCGTTTGGTCTATCACACACTCTAAGGCCAAAGGTGAAACATTTTTAACATAAGGACCAAACTGAAACAACCAAAGTGTAATTTTACCAATAATATCTCAGCAATGAATGAAAAGGCAGGCAGAAGATCAAGTTAGTTCCTTTGTCAGTTTACTAAACTAACTAGGTCAGCTTGAATGGACATTTTGCAAAGACAGCCATAAATTTAACACCATTAACTGACGTAAGAACCAATTTAGTCTATCAGAAATACTCAAAGCGAATCGTATTAAACCAAGAACCAAAGTGCAACCCAAAAACAAGATGAATAACCAAAAATGTATTTGAGTGATGAAATGAAAAAATTCTCACACGAAAGTCCCTGATGGCCCGATTGAAAACGCAGGTCCAAATGGGTATAGTTTTGGACATGCTATCAGGGAAGCGCTTTCCTCTTCGAGTGGAATCAACGATAATGCAGCCTCCCTTCTGTCCTACCTACCCAGATGAAAAATGATGAGAATTAAGGCAGAAAGGTTACGTCTTTGACAATTGCGAATGATAAAAAAGAGTACCGGCGAGTTGGGCGACGTGAAGGTTGAGGCGAGCGGTGCTGAAGGAGCAGTTGTTGGTGTGGCCGTCGGTGGATTTGAAATAACAGGTGGAGTGGAAGGCGCGAGAATACCAGAGGCCGCAGCGGAGGTTGGCGAGGAGAGGGAGCTGAGGCCATAGCAGAGAGATTTCAGAGACAAAAATGGAGTCCTGGTAGATGGATCTCAGAGCGTTGTATAAACTGTTGTCTCTTCTCTTGATTCTTCTCGCCGCCTTGTAAATGCTAAGCTTTGCACCTTCTTCTTCTTCTTCCATACCTCTCTTTTTCTTTCTCTTTCTCTTTCTTCTGTTCAAATAAAACAAAAACGTGTTCTTTAATTTCTTAGATGGTAAATGGGCACTTACTTTTGGGATCCCACAAATTTCTTCTCCTCCTATTTGTTTTCGCATCAATCCAAATATATAGAAAGGGTTAACACCATAAATACTAACAAACATATATTTTACAAACTAATAAAATAATTTGCAACAAACATATATTTACAAACCAGCAAAATAATATTTTAATTATTTCAATTTAAAATATTATTATAATATGTTATCAAATATATGTTTTCACTTTATATGGTATCAAATAAATCTTTTTCACAATGGGAAGGAGTAAAGTGTGGTTCAGTTCCGGTTTTTTCTTTTCAATCAAAAAAATGGTTGCTTCTACATCCAAAATTAACTTCTTGATTATGTAATCTGGAATTCTTTTGTGATTAGCTTCTGGATTACATAATCCAGAAGTCTTTTCTATACATAAAATTAACTTCTGAATTATATAATCTGGAAGCCTTTTATGATTAGCTTTCGGATTATATAATCCGAAAGTCTTTTCTATACATATGATTAACTTTTGAATTATGTAATTTGTAAGCCTTTTTTTAGACGTGTGATTACCTTCCGGATTATATAATTCGGAAGTTTTTTCTAAATGAGATTGACTTCCGGATTACATAATTCATAGGCTTATTTCAAGTATGAGGGAGTGGACACAAAAAAAAGATAAAACGGTATTTTCACATTTAGTATGGGGTGACACAAGAAGGTATAAAGGTGTAGGAAGAAAGAGTCCCCAAAAATTGTTTATTTCAAAATGTGAAAAGCCCAATAATTTCCAGAGATCCAGAAAGAAATACAACTTAACCAATAACTTAATTTATTAAGTGAGCTAGTTATTAAATCTCATATTTATGGCAAAAGTTATTTATAAACTTTAAGTTGTTTTATTTATTTTTATTATAATATAAAATTTAAGACCACAGTATAAACGTACATTA